>JAEEGK010001935.1_pt1 | contig 51887 bp, 41 predicted proteins | sample 8958771 | NCBI WGS metagenome assembly JAEEGK01 (sample SAMN16246547, study PRJNA631951) | gut metagenome | biome: gut microbiome; feature: rumen; material: SC-attached | host: Bos | place: Iran: Karaj | collected 2018-10 | reverse complement strand
CCGACCTGGAAGGCATCCTCAATAAAAGAAAAGAATAAGCCATGATTGCAAAAGCAAAGGTTATTACTCACGGCAGCACCGCCGTCGGATACTCGGCCGAGAAAGAACTGGCCGACATCGTCAAGGTGAACAATCTCCCGGAGGGCATCTCGCCCGCCGCCATGTGGTCGCGGATGATGACCCTTCAGGAGAAGTATCGGGAGAAACTGAACCGGCACCGGCCGATGGTGAACACTTCGATCCGAATCGAGGTCTCTCCAGCCGAAGAGGAGAGTGTCGGATGGACGCTGGATGACTGGCGGAAACTGGCGGACGAGTTCATCCGCGAGTTCGATACCATCGACCTTTCAGGGATGGCCAAGCGGAAGAGCGCCAAATCCACAAAGCTACAGAACAGCCAGTATGTCGTCTCGCTCCATCACGACAGCGATAGCGGGATCTTGCACCTGCACATCAACGTGAACCGGATCGATATGGAGGGCAACGTCAACGACGCCCACTTCATCTATGAGCGGGCGATGAGGGCCGCCAACACGATTACCGCCCGGCGGGGATGGGTCCAGGCCAAGACCAAACGGAAATGGAACATCGACCGGATAAGCCAGGACTGCATCAACGCGCTGAAGAGGATGAAGTCCTTCGACTGGAAGGAATATGAGCGGCTGCTCAAGGAGAAAGGGTACAAGCTCGTCTTCAAGCGGGACGAGAAAGGCCAGATCCGGGGCTATACCGTCAGGCGGGGCAATTCCGTGTACAAGTCCTCCGACCTGGGTCATAGCCGAGGCCTCACCCCTTCCCGCATCGTCAACACCTGGAACCGTCTGAATCAAGGGAAGATACGGCAGGCGCAGCCTCCGAAGCCGGTGACCAATGCCGCAGCTAAACCAGCCGGGACACAGACCCCTCGTCCGGAGCCTCCCGTCGTCAGGGAAGCGCCGAAACCGAAGATGGTCCATCTGGATATCCCGGTGGAATACAGGACATACCCCGTCGATATCCCCGAGGAGATTTATCGCATCATCATGAATGAGGCCGAGGTTCCGGATCCGGCGGACTGCCTGTGGACGAAACTGGAGGATGTCCAGAACACCGCTTTCCTCCTCTTTGCGAACATGGTCGATGGCGCCACGGAGATCGCGCGGAACTGTGGCGGTGGCGGCAGCTCCGCGGGCAACGACTGGGGTGAAAGGCCAAAAGATGATAAGGAGTGGGCCCGTGAATGTCTGCGGAGGGCCCGCGGCCTTCATACACGTACACGCGGACGAGGCTTAAGAAGATAACAGATATGGGAAACGAGAATCAAAAAGCACCTCGCGCTCACGCCGAGGATTTCCTGAAGCAAATGCAGGAAGAGAACGAAGCCCAAAAGGGCTCTGAGACCCTGGAGTCGCAGATCACGCGTCTGAAGAATACAATCGAAGAGGCAAAAACGGTTTGTGATTCACTTGACACGAAAATGGAAAGCGCGAGAAGCTATGGTTCCGCGGTTGGAAAGGCAATAATGCTCGCCATGGATCGGGTAGATGGTTTCGATACCCAACTGGACGGATTAAAGGAGTTCAGATTCAAGGCCGTACTCGATAGTAAAGACATCGAGGCGATTAAGGCGGAGCAAAAAACGCTCAAGGAAGATTACGAACAGCATCTTAGTAGTCACAAAGAGACCCTGAAGAAGTTGCTTGAGTCCGAGACATCCATACTCAGCAATCACCGGGACGAACTGAAGGAGATTATGCGGGGGGAGAGCGTCTGGCTCTCCTTCAAGGCCTGGGTGTGGGCGATTATAGTTTTCGAGCTCCTGTTGGTTGTGGTTGGAGTCGTGGTATATTTTTGTGCGAAAGCGAAGTTTACATAGAGTTACGGACGAATACTCTCATTATCAAATCGGCCTCACAGGCCCTGTGGGGGGCATGCTTATTGCAGGGTTAGGATAAAAGGAGAAGCATTTATGAAAGCAAAACTGATTCTTATTTGTGCGCTGATGGCCCTGTGTGGAAATGCTTTCGCCCAAGACATCATCCATACTATCGACGGCCGTTCCATCGAGGCGAAGGTCCTCGAAATCAATGACGACGACATCCTCTACAAGACCTTCGACAACCTGGAAGGCCCGGACTACCGGATGTCCGTAACCCGGGTAGCCCGCATCGTTTTCCAAAACGGGACGGAGAAATCCTTCGCTCCTTCAACCATCCTTGTTCCGAGTCCTTACGCCTATGACCATTACGGTCCCTACGGGCCGCTTGAATACCGCTGGGGGCATTACTATGACCGCCGTGGGCGTGTATATGCTGACCAGTTGCGCGATTACCTTGGAACCTCCATATATGGCAGCGATTATCTAAAAGCAAAAAGCCAGTATAGCTGGGGTAGCTATTTGACGGGGGCTGGAGCTGTATTTGTCCTTTTCAGCGTTATCGGTGGCGCTGCCCATGCCAGCTCAAATGCCTGGGCTCAGCGTCATGGACTTGATTCCGGAGGAGGTGGCGCTTTTTTCATCAGCACCTTCGTCACCGGAGCCGCCGCACTTGGAGCAGGCATCCCTCTATGGGTCAAAGGCAACCGTAAATTGAACGCCATCGCCGATGATTACAACCAGCGTTACGGCGGGAAAGCCTATGGCTACAGCCCCACTCTCAGTGTGGGTGCCACAGGCAACGGGGTCGGCCTCGCATTGAACTTCTGATTAGATTATCTGTCTGTTAATCCAATAAACATCAATATGAAAAAGATATTGTTAATACTCGCATTTCTTACCTTGACGGGGGCCCTCTTAGCGCAGAATACCGATAATGGTTGGCCCCAGCGCCAGGACAGGGAGAAGATAACTGTTGATCCGAATGGTCAGGACATCACAATAGACAGGAACACCTTCATTTGGAGGCCCTTTGATGATACCGTTGGATACTCCATCTATGGAAGCCGGTACCGCAAGGCGAAAGCCAGCAAAGGATGGGGTATTTTCCTTTCCTGTGTCGTGGCCCCGGCGAGTGCTGTCCTCATGGCCTATGGCATAGACGAGGGCGGTGTCGTTCCTGCTGTCATTGGTGGTGTCGGTCTTGCCGGAGGTCTTGGAGCCGGTATCCCGCTTTGGGTCAAGGGAAGACGTGATCTTGATTGGATGTTGGATGATTACGCCGAGCGTTACGGTCCCAAGCCTTATGCCGCTTCGATTACCGCAGGTCCGACCAGAAACGGATTCGGTTTAGCATTGAATTTCTAAGGTCCAGTATTATGATTATAAAAAAGTTATCGTTGTTTCTTTCGGCACTGCTCGTCTCCTGTGTTTTCTGCAACAACAGCTTCGCGCAGAGTCAGACCCGCAGTCGCGCCATCTACGGTGAACTTCTCGGAGCCTCCCAGGGCATCGGGTTCAACTATGACGCACGTTTCAAGAAAGACGCATCGGATGGATTCGGCTGGAGAACGGGTCTGGGATTCGGTTACGCATATTCTTCCATCTTCGCAGCATACAATATAGATGGGGAAAAGATCGACACCTACAACCAGATGTTCCGCCTTGCAGTCCCCGTCGAGGTCAATTACCTCCTCGGTAAGGGAAACTCCAAGTTTGAAGCAGGTGCTGGAGCCGTATTATGTGCCGACCTTTTCACTTCTGCCTCCGGTGCGAAACCAACCAGCAGCTTCGGTGCGGCCCCTTATCTCAGTTTGGGCTACCGCCTTGTAACAAGCAAAGGTTTCCTGTTCCGTGTCGGTGTCCTGCCATCCTACAACTTCAGTGGTGGCAAGTTCAACTTCTATCCCTATCTCGGTTTCGGTTGGGCTTTCTGACGCATGATCAGAATTAGCGTTCGAACGTTGATACTCGCACTTGCCGCGAGTCTGCTATGCAGCAACGTATTTGCCCAGAAGCGGGACGTCGGCCTGCAGGTCGGGCTCAATCTGCCGATGTCTGACAAGAGCATGGTCGGGAGCGACCTGATGATGGGCGTCAGCTATGGACAGTTCTATTACAACGGACTCGGTTTCCGGACCGGGTTCCAGTATGCAGCCAGCACCGCGAGTATCAATGATGTCTTTGGCGTTCCCCTCGCTTTCGCGTACAGGACGCGCTCGAAGTCGGTCCAGGAGCGGTTCGAGACCGGCGCCACCGGGGCCCGGGATGCCGTGCTTTACAGGCATCCCTACGGCAGCGGGAATACGGCGGGCCTTCTCGCCGGGTTCCTGATCAACCTGTTCAGCGACATGGAGTTCTTTGCCGGTGTGACGCCCGGATACATTGCCGGGGCTTCCGAAACTCCATCAAGGGCTTCATGGGGTGGTTCGTGGCAGTATTGGGAAGATACCTGGGTGGAAAAGAAATACGCCTTCACAATGACACTTGATGCTGGAATGACTCTAAACTACAGCATCTGGCGGTTCGATCTTAAGTTGACGCCGGCCTTCCATTACAATCTCACTAACAACTATCTCTACCATGTTTCGTCCGGCGAGAAAGGAACGGATGTAATCAAGGACGGTACGACTCCAATCCGTTGGTTCTTCACGCTCAATGGAGGTCTGGCTTTCAGGTTTTGACCGCTGAGGGGCGAGTTTTGGGTGTCTGTAAGAAAAGAAAAAATAGCGTGAAAGGTATTGGCGGGAAAGAAGGGAGTGGAAGGAAAAAGAACAATCCCTCTTAGAAGAGGTGAAATCCCTCTGACCTTTCTCCCTTTAATCTCTACCAACAGACGTGAATCTCCACGTACATGTTAGAAGGCCTCGAAACAGCATTTTTGACACACTTTTTGTCACACTAGAAACGAAAAATCCCTCACAGAATGCTCTGTAAGGGATTTTTGCGGAGAGGACGAGATTCGAACTCGTGGTACGCTTGAGACGTACGTCGGTTTAGCAAACCGGTGGTTTCAGCCACTCACCCACCTCTCCAGGGGTTGTGCCGATGGGTTTTGTCAAACCTTGATTTCGGTCAGGACTGCAAAGATATGAAAATTATTTTAATTTCATATCCTTCGTCAAGAATATCCGGTTGAAGATACTTTCCAGGATTGGTGCGGGGCCTTGGAGGTGGAGGGTGTACTGAGTGTGAGTGAGGGTTTGGCCAGGTTGGAGGGGTGCGGCTGGGGATGAGGTTTCAATCTCGTAGAACGGGCCCATGATCGTGCCGGTTTCGGTGGGGCCGTCGTTGTAGGAGTTGATGACATCGCCGTGGTATGGGTCGTCCTGGGGGCCCCATTGGGAGTTGACATAGTCGCATTCGCCTTCGGGGATGGTGTATTTGAGGATATTCAGTACTCCTGCTTCGGGGTCGTAGCTGCCGCAGATGTCCTTGGCGCTGCCGGCGGGGAGGCCGATCTTGGAGCGGTATTTCCCGTCTATCTTGAAGCGGATGAGGCCGTCTTCGACTTGGAGGCGGTCGGCGGGGACTTTACCGAAATATTCGTCATTGACTATCTTGCCTTCGTGGTCTTCGTTGTATGGTATGAATACGGTGGTGGTCGGTGTCGGTGGGTACATTCCGAGGATCCAGACGGATGGCATTCCGGTTTCCTTGGTCCAGGCGGTGGTGCCGCGGTTGATGAGGGAGTTCTCGGTACGGTAGGCCACGAAACGGACTTCTTCAGGAATAGCCACACCCAGAAGTTCCTCTGTCCCAGCCTTTTCCAGAATGGTGACCACCCGGCGGAGGCCGATATTGAATTCATTTCCGGAGGCATTGCGGAGGGTCTGTTCCTTTACGAATACAGCCTGGGTGCCGGATGCGGATTCCACGTCATACGCCTCGGTATCGAGGAGAGCTGGAACATTCCAGTTGGCATACACCTGCTCCTCTCCGGGCTTGAAGAACCAGGAGAACGGACCGCCCTCCGGGCCTATCCAGAAGCGTTCCTCGCCTCCGAACGGATTGAACTGGGGGTTGACGAACCCGTCGGCCAGAGCCTTGTAGTTGAGCCAGCCGAAGCTGGGACCTTTTTCTCCCCCGGTGGTTGATGTCATCACCCTGCCCTGAAGGGTCGGGGCCAGGAGTACCCTTGCCTGGCCGTCTTCGCTCTTGAGTTCTATCGTCGGGATGCCCTTGGAGGCAAGATACCCGGCATCATAACCGTATGTTCCCATCTTATTGCCGTCAGAACAAGCAGATGCTCCCGCTGCAATTGCAGCAGAGAGCATCGCTATGGTAAACCTATTCATAAACGTTTATTCCTGGGAGATCGGGCGGATGTCCAGGTTGAGCTCATCTAGCTGGACCTGGTCGATCTCGGACGGAGAGTCGATCATCACGTCGCGTCCCTGGTTGTTCTTCGGGAAGGCGATGAAGTCGCGGATGGACTCCTTGCCGGCGAAGAGGGCGCAGACACGGTCGAAGCCGAAGGCCAGGCCTCCGTGAGGCGGAGCTCCGAAGCGGAAGGCGTTGATGATGAATCCGAACTTGTATTCAGCCTCCTCAGGGCCTATTCCGAGGACCTGGAACATCCTCTCCTGGACCTGGGCCTCATGGATCCTGATGGAACCTCCGCCGAGTTCGGTGCCGTTCAGCACGAAATCATATGCATTCGCGCATACCCTTTCGAGGTCTTCCTTCCTGTCGCTGTTGAACCAGTCCATATGCTCCGGCTTCGGGGCGGTGAAAGGATGGTGCATCGCATAGAAGCGGTTGTCCTCGTCGCTCCATTCGAGAAGCGGGAAGTCCACAATCCACAGCGGTGCGAATACCTTAGGGTCGCGGAGTCCGAGCCTGTTGCCCATCTCGATACGGAGCACTCCGAGCATGGTCTGGACCTTGCGTACATTGTCGCCGGACATCACCAGCACGAGGTCTCCGGTCTTGGCTCCGGCTGCCTCGGCGATGGCCTTGAGGTCTTCTGGGGAGTAGAACTTGTCGATCGAGGACTTGGTCGTTCCGTCGGCGTTGAGCTTGATGTAGATCAGGCCCTTGGCACCGACCTGAGGCCTCTTGACCCACTCGGTGAGCTCATCGGTCTGCTTGCGGGTGTAGTCGGCGGCTCCCGGGACTGCGATGGCGCCAACGTACTTGGCTCCGTCGAGGACTGCAAAGCCTCTGCCCTTGACCTTGTCCGTAATCTCGTGGATGGTCATCCCGAAACGGACATCCGGCTTGTCAGAGCCGTATTTGTCCATGGCCTCGTACCAGCTCATCCTCGGAAGCGGATCAGGGATATCGACATCCAGGACGTTCTTGAACAGGGTCCTCATCATACCTTCGAAGGTTTTCAGGACATCTTCCTGCTCCACGAAGCTCATCTCGCAGTCGATCTGGGTGAACTCCGGCTGGCGGTCAGCCCTCAGGTCCTCATCGCGGAAACACTTGACTATCTGGAAGTAACGGTCATATCCCGCAACCATGAGCAGCTGCTTGAAAGTCTGCGGAGACTGCGGAAGTGCATAGAACTGTCCCGGGTTCATCCTGGACGGGACCACGAAGTCGCGGGCTCCTTCCGGGGTGGACTTGATCAGGTACGGGGTCTCGATCTCCATGAAGTCCTGCGAGTCGAGATACTGCCTGATCTCCTGGGCCATCCTGTGGCGGATCGCCAGGGCCTTCTGCAACGGGCCGCGGCGAAGGTCCAGATAGCGGTACTTGGCGCGGATATCCTCACCGCCGTCGCTTTCGTCCTCGATGGTGAACGGAGGAGTCACGGACTTGTTCAATATGTTGATGCTTCCGACCTTGATTTCAATCTCGCCGGTAGGCATCTTGAGGTTCTTGCTCTGGCGTTCGATCACTTCTCCGACGGCCTGGATGACATATTCACGGCCGAGGGAGGTGGCGGTGGCGACCAGCTGAGGGTCGGCGTCTGCCTCGACTACGAGCTGGGTGATGCCATAGCGGTCGCGAAGGTCGATGAATGTCATTCCTCCGAGTTTCCTCGACCTCTGCACCCATCCTGCGAGGGTGACTTCCTGGCCGACGTTTCCGATGCGGAGTTCTCCGCAAGTGTGAGTTCTGTACATATGGTTTTCCTTGAATATTCTGATAGCCTGCAAATTTAGCAAATTATCGCGAAGGTTGCTATCTTTGTACCATGGAAGTTAGAGCGAAGAAAGGTCTGGGGCAGCATTTCCTCACCGACCAGGCGATAGCGCAGAACATTGTCGGGGCACTCAAGGGCAGTCCCGTCCTCGAAGTCGGCCCTGGAATGGGAGTCCTGACGCAGTATCTGCTGGCGCAGAACTGCGTCAACACGTCACCCCCCTGCACCCCCGGCGGGGGACTGAGGGGCGTTCCCCTCAGACTCCCTGAGTCGCTGCGCTCCGAGTCATCACGATCCGATGATGCTGCAGGTGGCGAGACCACTGCCACCCTCGGCACGTTAAGAGGGGGGACCGTGAGCGAAGCGAACGGTGGGGCCGAGCAAAGCGAGGCGGTCGAGACCCTGCAGACACCATCGGATCGTTGTAAGACACCGGAACTACTGCTGAAAGCTGTCGAGATCGATAAGGAATCGGTAGAGTATCTGAAGAAGCATTTCCCTCAACTGGGGGACGGGCTGATCGAAGGCGACTTCCTGAAGATGGACCTGGCAACGGTATTCCCGGGAGAATATTCAGTAATCGGAAACTTCCCGTACAACATTTCTTCGCAGATATTCTTCAAGATCCTGGACCACAAGGACATAATCCCCGAAGTTGTGTGCATGATCCAGAAGGAAGTGGCTGAGCGCATAGCCGAAAAGCCGGGCACGAAGACCTACGGCATCCTGTCCGTGTTCCTCCAGGCCTGGTACGACATAGAGTATCTTTTCACTGTCGGTTCGGGTGCCTTCAATCCTCCTCCGAAGGTACAGTCGGCGGTCATCCGTCTCACCAGGAATTCCCGCACCAGCCTCGGCTGCGACGAGAAACTATTCCGCTCCATAGTCAAGGCTTCCTTCGGACAGAGGCGCAAGACTCTCCGGAATTCCCTCAAGTCTCTGATCCCTGCCTCCAAAAAAGACGGACCGGCCAGCATCCTGACCGATCCGGTATTCGACCTCAGGCCTGAGCGCCTCGGCGTGGAGGACTTCGTCAGGCTCACGAATCTGTGTACGCCTACTTGATCTGGAACCAGGTCGTACGCCACTGCGGGCCTTCTTCGAACGGAGGCATCATCGCGATAGGTTTCAATGTGAGCCCGCCCACGTGGAGTTCCGGGCTAGGGTTCATTATGGAGCTGCCATCCACCTTTACGAGCCTGGCAGCACCGATTTCATCGCGGGTAAGTTTGAGCGGATCCTGCTTCTCGAAACTGTCCGGATGGTCGGTCGCGAATACCAGAGGGCCAGCCGAGAAGGTAACGTAGTGGTTCGTGAATCCGTTGTACCAGTTAGGGAAGTTGTGTTCCTTCGCTCCTGCATTACGATATTCCCAGGTCTTCTCCAGAGTGCGGATTTCGAACGGGAATGCTACCGTGAGCCTGTCCCCGTCCTTCCAGGAACGCTTGACGGTGATGTAGCCGCCCTTGACCTTTGCCTTCACTTCCCTGCCGTTGACACTGGCCTGGCAGGAAGCCGCCCATTCGGGATTGTGGACGGCGATGGTGAAGGAACCCTGCCCGCCGACGACATATTCGGCGACACCGGTCCTGGCATAGTCGGAAACCTGCTGTAGCCGTACCTGTTTTCCGCGGACGGCGGTTTCATATGAGCTCTCGCAGATGATATTCACGTATATACCGTCCTTGCGGGTGTCGTACATATAGACCGGCACGTCTTCAAGGGCGGTCATGCCGCTGCTCCAGCAGCATGCCCAGTCACCTCGCGGTGTCATCTCGCCGTTGGTACGTACGTAGTATTCCCATCTGAGTCCGTCTTCAGCGCGGGCAGCCATGAGGGCGTTGTAGGAAGATTTCTCGATCTCGGAAGCATACTTGCCGTCGCCGGTGATCTTGAGCATCTCCCAGGTGAAGTGCATCCATTCCATGACGGAGCAGGTCTCGGTACACTCATACGGAGCCCATTCCGCAACTCGGTTGAATATCTCCCAGCAGTAGTTGATGCCGCCCCAAGGCCCACCGAGGGTGGTGAGATGGTTGGCCCTGATGCTCTCCCATGCATTCTTGCAAGCCTTGAGCAAGCGCTCGTCTCCGAAGAGCTGGTAGGCCTTGGCCATGCCGGTCAGGCACCGGTTCATCTCGTAGATCTTTCCGTTGCCGATCAAGGACACATCGTAGTCCTTGCAAGCCAGGGTTATCAACTGAAGGCAAGGAGTATCGTCGAGTTCGAATATACACCTGTCTATCAGTTCCTTAACCTCTTTTACGGGCCTCTGGCGATAAAGATCGCAGAGCGGGTCGAGCATGCCGCATCCGGCCATTCCGCTGTGCATCCCCGTCTGGGCGATCTTGATGCCCTGGTCGAATACGGTCCAGTGGAGGAACCGGACGATGTTCAGGGCACAGTCGGCATATTTCGGATCGCCCGTGGCAACGCTGGCTTCGGTGAAGCCTTTGATCAGGTAGGCCATTATCCAGGTGTCCCAGTCCACCGTCATGGCTTCCGGAGAAGGCCTGTGATAGTAGCGTTTGTCTTCGCGGTAGCATCCCAGATAGCCGTCTTCCTCCTGGCGGGAGACCAGATAGTCGGCCACGGAAACAAGCCGCTCCAGGACTGCGGGGTCTCCGGTGCGTTCATAGGCCTTGGAGGCAGCGTACATCCACTTACCGGCGTGCTCGCCCTGCCAGCCGCCTTTCCCCTGTGCAATCACCTCCGGAGAGAACAACTTGATAGCGTAACTGTCGGGACTGTTGATATACTGCGCCAGGCGTCCGTCATATCCGGCGTCTATCGCGTGGCCGAGCATACCTCCGACCACAATGCTGAGAACTATGCTAAGCATGATCGTTTGGAATATTTATCATCGGAATAAACTGAGCACCTGCATGCAGGCGCGGGCGTCGTGCATCGGGAACATCCTGAATGCCGTCGTATCGACCGTGTCGTTGAGATGGTCCTTGATGAAGTCCCAGATGCGCAGGGCATAGTCGGCTCCGTCGGTGCAGGACTGGTATTTCCATGCGCACAGGTTGGCGACCAGCGCCTCCGCCTGGACCCATGGCTCCATCTGAGTCTCGATATTCCCGTCCGTATCCTTGCCGAAGGCAACATATCCCTCACCAGTAAGTCCGTTCATTCCGGACTTGTAGAGCTGCAGGCAGATGTCCTTCACGCGGTTGATCTCGTCGATGTCCTTGAGGGCGTAGGCGGCATCGAGTATGGACCAGGAAGCTTCGAGGTCCAGACCGAACATGCAGCCTTGCGGAACCGGACTCCAGTTCCTGGCCGCAGACAGCTCCAGATGGCCGGTCGCAGGATTGTAGAACCTGGTCACGATCGTATCCAGCAGGCTGGAGATCACTTCTCGGAGCGTCTCATCCTTCCACACGCGGTACATGTTGGAATATGCCTCCAGCAGGAATATGTGGGAGAGGGCCACTTTGCTTTCGTCCTTCGGGGTGAAGTCCCTCGCCAGAATGTCGAAATATCCGCCCGAAACCGGATCGCGGAATTCCTTCTCGACTATCTTGAATATGTTCACGGCCTGCTTCTGGGCCTCTTCGTCCTTGACCGCTCCGAAAAACTCGCTGAGGGCGTATATCGCCATGGCCTGGTTGCACAGGTGGGCATCGGTGTCCAGTTTCTCACCCCAGGAATCCACCGAATTGTAAGCCCCGCCGTATTTGTGGTCCAGGAAGTGCTGCAGGAAATAGTCCTTGGCATTCATCGCAGGCATAAGGTATTCCTTCTTCCTGAAGCGCCTGAAGGCACTCGAGAACGCCCAGAGGATCCTTGCGTTCAGCTGCTCCTCGCGTACGTCTTCCCTGTTGTAGAAAGCTCCGCGGGGATCCTGCATCGCTGCCCAGAACTTGAGTATGTCCCATTCGAGCACTTTCCGTACCTCTTTCATCAAAGTATCAGTCCTTCCAGTCATATTGGTATTGTTTAGAATTATTATGATTTGTGTATTACAAAGTCTTGATGTGGATGTTGCGCCAGCGGACCTTGATTCCGCCGCCGTCGTGGATCTGCAGGCAGATCCGGCCGTGTCCCTTTCCTATCTTTGCATCGGTGAGGTCGGTCATAGGTTCTCCGTTGAGCCAGGACTGCAGATGGTCGCCTTCCAGGCGGATGCGCATCGTGTTCCAGTCGCCGTATTTGAGGATGCCTTCCTTCTCGTCCGGAATCTGGTACAGCCAGCCGCGTCCGTATGACTCATAGACTCCGCCCGTGTCGCAGTTCGGAGGAGCGACCTCGACCTGCCAGCCGTTGACCTTGACACCTTCCGGGACCACCGAACGGATGAATACTCCGGAGTTGCCTTCGGCCTCCTGCTTGAATTCCAGGGTCAGGTCGAAATCATCGTAATATTCGCTCGTGCCCAGGTAGCCGTAGGCCTTGTCCGGACCGCTCTCGCAGACCAGGCAGCCTTCCTCATCGACATACCAGAGTTCAGTTCCGTACTTGATCCAACCGGAAAGGTCCTCGCCGTTGAAGAGGTCTTTCTCAACCGGCTCTGCGTCAGGCAGTTCCTTTATCTTGATGTTCCTGAACCAGGCCGGATAGCCGTGGTCCTGGAGGCATATGTGTCCTGAAGGGGACATGCCGTATTCGGTGCACTCAGTCCACTTGCCGGCCGCCTTGCGGGCCTGCCAGTCAGCACTCCAGGCATCGAATTCCACGGTTACCTTGCCGTTGAGCAGGTAGGTGACATGGCCGTTGTCGAATATGATTTCGGACTGGTTCCACTCCCCTGCAGGCTTGAGGTCCCGGGTCTCGAAGTCCGGCACGTACATAGCGTAGTCCACGCCGCAGCGCTGCCAAGGCTCAAGGACGTAGCCGTCGTTCATCTCAGTGAAGTTGTCGTCGTCGATGAGCTGGTATTCAGGACCGGTCACGTATGGGACGTCGAAGCAGTTCCTCTCCACCACGTGGTACATCATTCCGCTGTTGCCGCCCTTGCTGATCTTCCACTCCCACTTCAGATGGAAGTTGGAATATTCCTTGTCCGTGACAATGTAGCCGCTTGCGTCGCTTCCTTCGCCCATGGCCTGGATCGCTCCGTCCACGACCGTCCATGGTCCGGTGAGGGAATCTCCGTTGAAGTCACGCCAACCGTCCAGGGTCCTGCCGTCGAAGAGCAGCTGCCATCCGTCGGCTTTTTCCTTTGAAGTGAGTACGTTATGCTTCGGAGAGCAACCAACGGCCAGGAGCACCGCAATCAGCGCGGCTCCCAGCCAAATGATCATCTTTTTCATATAAACAAGTAATAATCAGATATCCATCAGATAGCCAGAAGCCCAACGATGAGGAAAAACAGGATTATGAGGAGTATGACCGAGATGACGATGCACCCGCATCCCAGTTCAATACCCCTTTTAGCACCTTCAGTGAATCCTTTGTCCCCTTCTCCGCTGCGGGAGAACAACAGGCCGATCAAGCCGCCGACCAGCGCGCAGATAAGAATGAATTTCAGCATAGTGAACAAATTTAATTCTTATCTTTGTAAAAACCGAAAAAAACTCAATCATTGGATATGTTCCCAAAAGAAACCTACATCGCCAGGAGGAAGACCCTGCTGGAGAAAATGTCGCTCTGCGCGCCTGAGGGCAAGCGCGGAATAGCCCTGTTCCTGGGCAACGTGGAAGCCGCCGCCCAGTACAAGGACAATGCTTACAAGTTCCGTCAGGACTCGTCCTGGCTGTACTATTTCGGAATAGACGAACCTCGTTTCGCCGCGGTTATCGACCTGGACGGCGGTGAGGAGACCCTGTTCGCGGACGACGTTGAGATCGGAGACATCATCTGGATGGGGCCTCAGCCGTCAGTGGCTTCGAAGGCAGCCCTGGTCGGCGTGGAGCATTCCGCTCCGTACGGAAAGCTGGACGCAGTGGTCGGAAAGGCCCTTGCGGCAGGCAGGACCGTACATTTCCTCCCTCCTTCCAGATACTACAATACCATGAAACTGGCCGCCCTGCTGGATATTCCTGAAGGGGAACTCGAAGCCAAGGCTTCGGAGGCTTTGATCAAGGCTGTCATCTCGATGAGGCTGGTCAAGGAGGAATGCGAGATTGCGCAGCTTGACGATGCGGGAGCCCTCGGACAGGAGATGCACACCGTCGGGCGCGAGAACATCCGCCTGGGCATCGTCGAACAGGAAATCGTGGGAAAGATGGAAGCCTGTACCCTTGCAAAGGGCTGGGGCGTGTCCTTTGCGACGATCCTGACCCAGCACGGCGAGATCCTGCACAACCACGGCCACGACAACATCGTCGAGCCGGGCAGGCTTATGGTGATCGACGCGGGCGCCGAGAACAACATGCATTATGCTTCCGACTATACCAGGACCTACCCTACTTCCGGAAAGTTCACTCCTAAGCAGAAGGAGATCTACCAGATCGTCTGCGACTGCAACGAACTGGCTTTCAGCCTGACGAAGCCGGGCATCGCCTACCGCGACGTGCATATCGCCACGGCCAGGCTGATGCTTGAGGAACTGAAGTCGCTGGATATCGTCAGGGGAGACGTGGACGCCATGGTGGAAGCCGGCATCGCCGGTCTGTTCCAGCCTCACGGCCTCGGGCACAACATGGGCCTGGATGTCCATGACATGGAAGACCTCGGCGAGAACCTGGTGGGATACGATCCGGACCAGAAGCGCTCCAAGCAGCTCGGTCTGGGCAGTCTCAGGATGGCCCGCAGGCTCGTTCCGGGCCATGTCGTAACCGATGAGCCGGGAATATACTTCATCCCTGCCCTCATCGCCAAATGGAAGGCCGAGAAGACTGACAACGGCTTCGTCAACTACGCCAAGCTGGAGAAGGAATATCTGGACTTCGGCGGCATCCGCCTGGAGGACGACGTGCTCGTGACCGCCGATGGCGCAAGGCGCCTCGGTCCCGGACGTCTGCCAATCCTTCCGGACGACGTGGAGTGGGCCTGACCTGAAGGGAGATGGCCACCGTCATCATAATACTGGCTGTACTTGCCGGGATAATCGGAATCGCGGGCAGTGTGCTCCCGGGACTCCCTGGGCCTCCGATAAGCTGGGCCGGCCTGCTGATCCTCTATATCTGGGGAAGCGGGACTTCGGCCGCCGGTGAGCCTATGTCCCTGACCTTCCTGCTCATCTGGCTGGCCATCACCATCGCGGTCACCATAATCGACTATTTCGTACCGGCATATTTCACAAAAATAACCGGCGGCAGTAAAGCCGCCGGTCGTGGCGCAATGGTCGGTTTGTTCCTTGGGATGTTCATACCGCCGGTCGGAATCATCCTCGGAAGCCTCCTCGGGGCTTTCCTGGCTGAATTCCTGATCTCGAGGAAGAATGGATTCGAATCCGTGAAATCTTCCATCGGAGCCTTCCTGGGCTTCCTCTGCGGTACCGGAATCAAGCTTATCGCATCGGGACTGATGATGTACTACATCATAGTCTTCATGAAATAAGGTTCCCTACTTGTCGATGTACTTTTTCTTCAGGATCGAATAGGATATCATCCTTCCGATCTTTTCTCCAGTACTCTCCAGACCGTCTCCCATCAGGTTGCAGAAGGTTCCGTAGCGGCCGCCCTTACCATAGAGATGCTCGATCTTGGCGATGGCCTTGCCCTCGCTGTCGCAGACCTGGACATTGGAAATGGTGTTGCCCTTGTCGTCCACGTTGATGATCTCAACCTCGATGGTGAAGTTCTGCTTCCCTGTCTTGACGGCTGCCTTGTGGGTCAGCTTCAGGGTCTTGTTGATGCCCTGGAAGAAGCGGTCGGTGGTTTCTTTCTTTATCTGCTCCCAGTCAGGAGTAACGGTCACGAACTGCTCCACAGGGATGAGTTTGTAAACACCCTTGTCGAAATCGATTTCCGCATCAAGCAGGTTCTCTTCCTTCAAAGCATCGAACGAACCGGTGAGAGTGGCTGTCTGAGCTCCGGCGACGACCGAAGCCAGCAGCACTGAAATGATCAGGATTAACTTTTTCATATTATCGCTTTTTTGGTTTTCTTCAAACGAAGCCTACCATAGGCAAAAAGCGTGCAAAACGAAAAAGCCGGCCCTAGACCGCTAGTATATCAGCTTGCGGAAATCCTTGATCCTGTGGAAGGTAACTATATTCCCATCATGAGCGGTACGGGCCCTTTCATCGCCTGAACGGCTGACTATGAAGAGGTCGTCCCCGTCCTGGATCATGGTGGCATAATGGCGTGCGGAATGGTCGGTCGGTCCCACCGCCACCAGGCCTGCGAAGGTCCAGCGCAGCAGGTCCGGAGAATACGACAGGGCGAGCCGCCTCCTGTAGTTCATCCTCCCGTCGATCTGGGAATGCAGCAGCCAGTACAGCCGGGATTCCGGATCGTACAGTATGTGGAACTTGAGGTCTCCTCCCGGAATATGCACGAAATAGACTTCACCTTCGTTCTTGCGGAAACGGCCGATCGCCAGGGATCCGTCTTCCCGCTCATATCCTTTCAGCATAACTCCGATGTCCGGGAAACCAGTCGAAGCCCGCGCGAGCAGGGCCACTGACTTGCCGGTTGCATCATAGAATGGGTTCGCAGGGTTATGGACACGTATGACGTTCGTCTCCAGCATCCCGGGCGCACCCGGGGCGTTCACCGGGATTCCGGAAGGGCGGGCCGCCTCCATGTCATCGTCCGGATTGTACAGTTCGGAGAACTTCCAGTTGGAAGGATCCGTCAGGTCGGCATCCTCCCTGGCCTGCATAAGCACCGGACCGACCCCTGGCCACTTGTGCTTCTCCGCAACCCATTTCTCATATACCAGGGTCACCTTGCCGTCATATACGTCCACGGCCGTGCAGCTCTGGTGCCAACGTGGCTCCGGGCAGAGCACCGCCGGTTCGCTCCAGGTCTCGCCGTTGTCGTCGCTGCGCGTAATCAGCAGCCGTCCGGAATGGCCTATCATATAGAGGCTTCCACCTGCCTTGAACAGGATCTCGTGCATCATCGGGATGCGGGCAGGGGTCTCGCGCCAGGTCCTTCCCTTGTCGTCGGACAGGAGCACCCGGATCTGGTTGCCGGCCTTGTAGTCTCCGAAATCGGACTTCGGGCCGTCCAGGGAATAGGTTCCGGGACCGCCGTAATCGACCGCTACCACGAAGCGTCCCCCGAAGCCTTCCGCTATCGCCGGGGTGTAGAGATAGATGCTGTCAGGGTTCGGGGAGGTGGTTATGACCTTTTCCCCCGCCAGCAGCCTGCCGCAGTTGTACGGGGTGCTGCAGGCGGAAAGCAACAGGCCTGCGCATATTACCGAATACAATAACTTCTTGTGCATAAGCCAAAAATACCAAATGATTTTCGTATATTTACATTTCGTATGAAAAAAATCCTTCTGGTCACGGGGTTGGTATGCCTGGTTCTGGGGATGTGCATAGCGCTCGTCCTCGGCAGCACCATGTCGAAGACCTCTTCAGCAGAGTATTGCATGAGCTGCCACTACCATGAGCAGGCCGACGCCGACTGGAAGAAATCCGAGCATTTCCTGAGCAAGAGCGGAGTGGTGACTTCCTGCACAGAGTGCCACCTCCCGCCACAGGAAAACGGATTCTTCAGGTACTATATGATAAAGTCCAGGACGGGTGCCAAGCATATGTGGAAGAAGATCACGACTTCCAAGGACAAGATCGACTGGGAAGCCATGAGGAACCTTGACCACGCCACCAGCACCGTGTACAACGAGTCCTGCCTGAAGTGTCACGCCAACCTGTATCCGGAAGGAATCAACGACGACGGTATCACCGCTCACCTCTATTACGAGGAGAATGCCTCCAAACTGGGGCTGAACTGCATCAGCTGCCATCTGAACACCGGTCACCACATGCCAGGATACGAGCACAAGCGGCTGGAAGGCAAGGTAATGGACACTGGCGGGGGTACGGTATATGATTCCGCAGCCGTCGTGACTGCGTTCGAGAATTTCATGGAGACCGTTCCGGGCACCACCGCCAGTATCAGCATGGTGGCCGTCCCGGGCGGAGAATTCACCATCGGCAGTCCGGAGGGCGAGACAGGCCGTTCGGCGGACGAAGGTCCGTGCCGGAAAGTACGGGTTTCGCCGTTCTTCATGGGAGAGACCGAGGTGACCTGGAGCCAGTTCTGGTCGTTCTACAATGAAACGATGTCCGAGGGGCGCACCCCTCCTGAGAAGATATATGCCAATAACAGCCGCCCGGACGTGGATGCCGTAAGCGGTCCTACTCCGCCGTTCGGTTTCCCTGACCAGGGATGGGGAATGGGAGAAAGGCCTGCCATCACGATGACGCACTATGCGGCTGAAACCTTCTGCCAGTGGCTTTCGCTCAAGACCGGACGCCGCTACCGCCTCCCTACCGAAGCTGAATGGGAATATGCCGCCAGGGGCGGAACCTCTTCTCCTTATTTCTTCGAGGGGGATGCGAAGCGATTCCGCAACAAGCGGTTCGGAAAGACGGACACCACGATGATCGCACGTTACGTGGTGTATTCCAACGACAGCGGGAACAAGACCGGGGAACCTTACGCGGTGAAGGCTAATCCGTTCGGACTCAAGAATATGCTGGGCAACGTCATGGAGTATTGCTCCGACTACTACGCCGAGGATGCATATTCCTTGCTCTCCGACGGAGTCCTGGATCCGAAGGGACCTTCCGAGGGCAAGGAGCATGTCGTCAGGGGCGGCAGCTATTCGGACGATGCTTCGAAGGTGCGCTGTGCTTCCCGCGACCACACCCGTAACGAAGAATGGCTCCGGACCGACCCTCAGAACCCGAAGAGCATCTGGTGGTATTCGGACATCAAGGGCATAGGCTTCCGGGTCGTCTGCGAAGTACCCGACGGATTGGAACGATAACATATAAAACTATAATTGGATATGAGCAAGACTATGGACAGAAGATCCTTCCTGGGCACGAGTGCCAAGGTTGGAGCCGCAGTCGTTGGTGGCAGCATGCTGTTGTCTGCCTGCAGCGGAAAGAAGGACGGGAAACAGGTTCCTCTCAGGAAACCTGGCGAGTATTACATTCCTGAACTGCCGGACAAGGCGATTGACGGGAAAGAGCTCAAGGTGGGCGTCATCGGATGCGGCGGCCGCGGCTCGGGTGCCGTAATGAACCTCCTCGATGCGGCTGAAGGGATTACCGTCACCGCCCTTGGCGACGTATTCGCAGACAGGCTGGGCAGTCTCAAGGACAAGCTTAAGGAAGAGCGTAACGTGGAAGTGCCGGAAGAAAGCTGCTTCGTGGGCTTCGATGCTTACAAGAAGGTGATCGATTCCGGTGTGGACATGGTGATAGTAGCCACTCCTCCGGTATTCCGTCCCGAGCACTTCAGGTATGCCACCGAAAAGAATGTCCATTCCTTCCTCGAGAAGCCTATAGCCGTCGATGCGAAGGGATACCGCCTGATCATGGCTACCGCCAAACAGGCTGAAGCCAAGGGGCTGAGCGTGGTATGCGGAACGCAGCGCCACCATCAGAGGGCGTATGTGGAATCCTTCCAGAAGATCCAGGAAGGCTTGATCGGTGAGATCACTGGAGGCAACGTTTACTGGAACCAGGGAATGCTCTGGTACAAGGACCGCCAGGCCGGCTGGAGCGATATGGAATGGATGATCCGCGACTGGGTCAACTGGAAGTGGCTCTCCGGCGACCACATCGTCGAGCAGCATGTCCACAACATCGACGTGTTCAACTGGATGACCGGATACAAGCACCCTATCAAAGCTACCGGCGTAGGAAGCCGCCAGCGCAGGGTCACGGGCGACCAGTACGACAATTTCAGCATCGACTTCGAATATGAGAACGGCATACATCTCCACAGCTTCTGCCGCCAGATAGACGGTTGCTCCAACAGGGTAGCCGAGACTATCCACGGGACAAAGGGCTACTGGTGCTCTGAGGAGTTCGTCATCCGCGACCTCGAGGATAACATCCTCTGGCAGTTCGACAAGGAAGCCGCCGAGGCCAAGTTCGAACAGAACAACCCTTACGTCCTCGAGCACGTGGACTGGGTCAACCATATCCGCAAGGGCGAGGCTCATGTGGAGGCCGGCGAATGCGGTCTTTCCTCCCTGTGCGGAGTGATGGGACGCGAAGCGGCATATTCAGGACAGACCATCGAATGGGACGCCATCAGCGCCGCCGACCTGGATTACCTTCCGGAGAAGCTCGAAATCGGTGCGATGGACATGGGCAAATACACGGTGCCGGTGCCGGGATCAGGGAAATAGTACCATGGACAGGAGATCATTCTTGAAGGCTTCGGCGGCCGGGACTGCCGCCCTGGCTGCAGCCTCCGTCCTACCGGGATGCAACGGTTCTGAGAAGAAGGCCAAAAGCGCTTCCGGCGTCGAACTGAACATCTCTTTCCAGGAGGGTACCGCCCCGGGAGAGAACCTCTCGGAGAAGTTGGATTTCATGGAGAGCCTCGGCGTGACCGGTTTCGAGCCGGGCGGCCGCGGACTGGGCGACAGGGTCGAGGAAATCAAGGCGGCCCTTGCCGGCAGAAATATCAAGGTATCAGCTATTTGCGCAGGTTTCAAGGGATTCATCCTGGCTGAGGATCCTGCTGTCAAGGAGCTGTTCGACACCACGATGCGCGAGATCATCGTCGCTGCCGGAGAGCTCGGTTCGACCGGAGTGATCATGGTTCCTGCGTTCAATTCCCAGACTCCTTGCAAGCCTCATACTCTCGAAACGCGTGATTATCTCTGCGAAGAGCTGCGTAAGCTTGGAGACTTCGCCCTGGAACACGGCACGACAGTGATCCTGGAGCCTCTGAACAGGAAGGAGGCGTTCTACATGCGCCTGGTGGCCGATGCGGCGGCGATCGCACGGGATTCCGGCAGCAAGGGCGTGAAGGCGATGGGTGATTTCTGGCATATGCAGGAAGAGACTTCCGACTACGGTGCACTGATGTCGGCCGGAAAGGAATACCTTCAGCATATCCACATAGCAAGCCGCGGCAACCGCAAGATGCCGGGCGAAGACGGAGAGCTGGATGTCTATTCCGACGGGTTCAGGGCGCTGAAAGAGATCGGCTACGACAAGTTCGTCAGCTTCGAGTGCGGCCTGGCCGGAGAAGACCGGGCGGCTGCGGTGACCAACGCGGTGAACCTCCTTCGCAAGCAGTGGGCTGAAGCTTGACAAGGGCTCATATTCCTCGAAAGGCTCCTTGTACGTATCTGAAACGTGCGGGAGTTTTTCGTATATTTGCAACGGTATGATAGAAGGAATCAAAGTGGTGGCATTCGATGCCGACGACACCCTCTGGCTGAATGAGCCGCTGTTCAGGCAGGCAGAGAGGCAGGTCGCCGACGCTTTGTCCGAATTCGGCAGCTTCGATTATATCTCCGACGAACTTTACAAGATCGAGTTGAAGAATATGCCCGACTACGGTTTCGGGGCCAAGGCTTATGTGCTTTCGATGATCGAGAATGCATTGAACCTTTCGGGCGGGAATCTGTCCGGGGAGCAGGTCCGGACCATACTGGAAAGCGGGCGTTCCATACTCCGGAATCCTGCCCGTCCCCTTCCCGGGGTGGTTGATACGCTGGAGAAGCTGTCCGCTTCAGGCCGCTACAGGCTGGTCATGCTTACGAAGGGCGAGCTCCTGGACCAGGAGCACAAGATCGAGCGCTCCGGGCTCGGGAAATACTTCAGCCACATAGAGATAGTGTCCAACAAATCGCAGAGGGAGTACGTTGTCCTGTGCGAAAAACTGGGTGTCGACGTGACGGAGCTGATGATGGTAGGGAATTCCTTCAAGTCGGACATCGCTCCGGTCCTGGAGCTCGGCGGCTGGGGTGCCCATATTCCTTCCGAAACCCTCTGGAAGCTGGAGCACACCGAAGAATACGACCATCACCGCCTCTTCCGCCTCGAAACCTTCTCCGACCTCCTCCAGGTACTACTTTGATTCCGGCCTGGATGAAGAACAAGGGTGGCTCGGGTCATGAGACTTGAGCCACCCTTATTCCGGATGTAAAAACGTATAGTGGTGCTCCCGGCAGAGACTTGAACCTGCGACCCACTGATTATGAGTCAGTTGCTCTAACCAACTGAGCTACGGGAGCGAATGCCCGACGTTAAGTCGGGATGTTGGACATCACACCTTGATCTCAACCTCGACACCTGAAGGCAGTTCGAGCTTCATCAGAGCGTCGACAGTCTTTGCGTTGCTGTCGTCGATGTCCAGAAGCCTGCAGTAGGCATCAAGTTCAAACTGCTCGCGGGACTTCTTGTTGACGAACGTTGAGCGGTTGACGGTGAAGATCTTCTTGTTGGTAGGAAGCGGAATAGGACCGTTTACCTTTGCACCAGTCGACTTCACGGTGTCCACGATCTTGGCGGCTGACTTGTCAACCAGCATATGATCGAATGATTTGAGTTTGATTCTGATTTTCTGACTCATATCAAAAATTGTTTATTTCTTTTAAAAACTTTGTGTACTGTTACTCGTCATCATCCGCGAGCCTGTAGCCGCTCTTCTCGATGATTTCCTTGGCAAGGTTGGCCGGAACCTCTGAGTAGTGGTCGAAGGACATCGTGCTCGTAGCACGTCCGGAAGAAAGGGTCCTGAGGACCGTTACGTAACCGAACTGCTCGGAGAGCGGTACGAACGCCTTGACTATCCTCGCACCGTTGGCGGTGGAATCCATAGCCTGGATCTGGCCGCGACGGCGGTTGAGGTCACCGACGATGTCACCCATGTAGTCCTCCGGAGTCACGACCTCGAGGGACATGATAGGTTCGAGAAGTATTGGCTTTGCCTTCGGGCAGGCATGGCGGAAAGCCATGCGCGCTGCCATCTCGAAGGAAAGCTGATCAGAATCGACAGGATGGTAGGAACCGTCGATGACGGTAACCTTCATCGACTGGACCTCGTAACCTGCAAGGACACCGTTGGCCATTGCAGACTTGAAGCCCTTTTCGATGCTAGGGATGAATTCCTTAGGGATATTTCCTCCCTTGACCTGGTTGTCGAACTGAAGACCGGTAACGCCTTCATCGGCAGGACCGATCTCAACGATGATGTCAGCGAACTTGCCTCGGCCGCCGGTCTGCTTCTTGAAGACCTCGCGCAGCTGGACGCTGCTGGTGATGGCCTCCTTGTAGTTGACCTGCGGAGCACCCTGGTTGATCTCGACGCCGAATTCACGGCGGAGACGGTCCACGATGATGTCCAAGTGAAGTTCGCCCATACCACTGATGATGGTCTGGCCGGTCTCGTGGTCGGCCCTTACGGTGAACGTAGGGTCTTCCTCAGCGAGTTTGCCGAGAGCGATGCCGAGTTTGTCCAGATCTAGCTGGGTCTTTGGCTCGACAGCTATACCGATGACAGGATCCGGGAATACCATCGACTCGAGTACGATCGGATGGTTTTCGTTGCAGACCGTGTCGCCGGTACGGAGATCTTTGAATCCCACGGCCGCGCAGATGTCCCCAGCCTCGACGGAATCGATAGGATTCTGGTGGTTGGAATGCATCTGGTACAGACGCGCGATCCTTTCTTTCTTACCAGTGCGGACATTGTAGACATAGGAGCCTGAATCGATACGACCGGAATACACCCTCATGAACGCGAGCCTTCCGACGAACGGATCGGTAGCGATCTTGAATACGAGAGCGCAGAACGGCTGGCGTGCGTCAGGAAGGAGATCTTCCTCGCGGCCAGTCTTAGGGTCGGTACCTTTCACGACACCCTTGTCCAGAGGAGACGGGAGGTAACGCATGACAGCATCGAGAAGGAACTGGACTCCCTTGTTCTTGAACGATGAGCCGCAGCACGCAGGAACGATCTGCATTGCAATCGTACCCTTGCGGAGAGCCGCGTTGATCTCGTCGTCAGTCACGGAGTCAGGATTCTCGAAATACTTTTCCATGAGGGCCTCGTCGCATTCGGCAGCAGCCTCGACGAGCTTGTCCCTCCACATCTCGACTTCTCCCTCCATATCGGCAGGGATGTCCTTTATCTCATAGTTTATCAGTTCTTCGCCGGAATCGTAATAGATCGCTTTCCTGGCGATAAGGTCGATAATGCCCTGGAATTTGTCTTCCGACCCGATAGGGAGGCAGACAGGAACGGCTTTAGCTCCGAGTTTGGTGTGGATCTCTTCTACGCAAGCGAGGAAATCAGCTCCGACACGGTCCATCTTGTTCACGTACGCGATCTTCGGAACCTCGTACTTGTCGGCCTGGCGCCATACGGTCTCGGACTGAGGCTGTACGCGGCCTACCGCACAGAAAGTGGCGATGGTTCCGTCGAGGACGCGGAGTGAACGCTCCACCTCGACGGTGAAATCGACGTGACCCGGAGTGTCTATCAGGTTGATCTGATATTCCTTTCCGTTATAGTGCCAGAAGGCTGTGGTGGCAGCGGAAGTGATGGTAATGCCTCGCTCCTGCTCCTGAACCATCCAGTCCATCGTTGCGGCACCATCGTGTACTTCACCGATCTTGTGAGTCTTGCCGGTGTAGTACAGGATACGCTCGGACGTAGTCGTCTTGCCGGCATCGATGTGGGCCATGATGCCGATGTTCCTGGTAAAGTTAAGATCTCTTTGAGCTGCCATTTACCAAGTAAATTAGAAGCGGAAGTGGGCAAATGCCTTGTTGGCCTCTGCCATCTTGTGCATATCCTCTTTTCTCTTGAATGCACCACCTTCGTTGTTGTAGGCGGCTACGATCTCTGCACAAAGTTTTTCTGCCATGGAGTGGCCGGAACGCTTGCGAGCAAAGTTGATCATGTTCTTCATCGAAAGCGAGACTTTCCTTTCCGGACGCAACTCTGTAGGCACCTGGAAGTTTGCACCACCTACACGACGCGACTTGACCTCGATCTGAGGGGTCACGTTTTCGAGGGCCTTTCTCCAGATATCCAGAGGAGCCTTGTCAGAATCTTTCATCTTCTCGCCTACCATATCGATGGCATCGTAAAAAATAGAATACGCGATACTCTTCTTCCCCTGCAACATAAGGTTGTTCACGAAACGGGTTACCTCGACATCGTGATACTTAGGATCAGGAAGTAGAATCCTCTTTTTAGGCTTCGATTTTCTCATTGTGAGTAAAAATTAAAGGTGATAAAAAAACAAAAATGAACTACTTCTTAGATTTCTTCGGCCTCTTGGCGCCATAGAGGGAACGGGACTGGGTCCTTCCTTCTACGCCTGCAGTATCCAAAGCTCCTCTAAGGATGTGGTAGCGCACACCAGGGAGGTCCTTTACACGACCGCCACGTACAAGCACGATGCTGTGCTCCTGGAGGTTGTGACCCTCGCCCGGGATGTAGGCGTTGACCTCTTTAGTGTTAGTGAGGCGTACCCTGGCGACCTTCCTCATCGCTGAGTTAGGTTTCTTAGGAGTCGTCGTGTAAACACGAAGACAAACGCCCCTCTTCTGAGGGCAAGCGTCCAGCGCACGAGACTTGCTTTGTGAGACAAGACTCTCGCGTCCTTTGCGAACTAATTGCTGAATTGTTGGCATAAATGATTGTAAATCTATTATTTATGTTTTTTCCCAAATAATTTGGGACCGCAAATTTAAGGATAATTCTTCAATTAACAAAGTTCATTTACAGGATTTTAGCTATCTTTGAGAATATGAAAACAAAATCCTTGACCATCCTTTTGGCTGCCGTGGGCACATTGCTGACTCTCGGTTTGTCCGCTCAACCTGTTTCAAGAACCTTATTCAATGACGGTTGGACTTTCACCAAGGACGGTGTGAGCCGTGTCCTGGACCTCCCCCACGACTGGGGCGTGGAGGGCGCTTTCGACATCTCATATCCTAGCGAATCAGGCAAGCTCGCCTGGTGGGGCAAGGTGGAATATTCAAAGACGCTGAACGTGGAAGGGAAGGGCTCCAGGCAGTACTTCCTGGACATCGACGGTGCGATGCAGTGGGCGAAGGTTTTCTGCAACGGGGAATATGTCACCGAGTGGCCATACGGATATGCTTCCTGGCAGGCCGACCTGACTCCGTTCATCAAGGAGGGTGAAAACGAGATCAAGGTCACGATAGACAATCCAGAGGAATCCAGCCGCTGGTATCCCGGAGGCGGCATATACCGCAACGTATGGCTGACCGTGGCCGACCCGGTCGGAGTGGCCCATTGGGGAACCTTCGTCACCACCGAAGGCGAGAAAGTGAACCTCGAAGTGACACTCCGGAACGCAGGAGAAGCAGTCGGGGGCAAGGTCAGGACTGAGATATTCGAATATGACGGCAGGAAAGCCGTGGCTTCCGCCGAAACCGTGGTGGACACCATCCGCGACGGCATAGTGGTAAACGAAGAGTTCCTCCTTAAGCGTGCCAGGCGCTGGAGTCCGGAAGAGCCGAACCTCTACAAGGCCGTCACGACCGTCACCGCAGGAGATTCCAAGGATGAATATGTCACCGTATTCGGTCTCAGGGACCTTGAATACAAGGAGGACGGTCTGTATATCAACTCGGAGAAGACTTTCCTGAAGGGAGTCTGCCTGCATCACGACGCCGGAGCCCTCGGGGCCGCCTGGAATACCACAGCCTGGACAAGGAGGCTGCTGATGCTCAAGGAGATGGGATGCAACGCCATCCGTACTTCGCACAACCCACCGGCACCGGAACTGCTGGAACTCTGCGACAGGATGGGCTTCGTAGTGCTCGACGAATTCTCCGACACCTGGTCCATCCCGAAGAGGAAGAACGGTTATGCCGTGCTGTTCGAGAACTGGTTCGAAAAGGATATGGCCGCTCTGGTCCGCAGGGACCGCAACCACCCGTCAGTGATAATGTGGAGCATCGGCAACGAGGTTCCGGAACAGGGTTATCCTGACAAGTACTGGATCGCATACCGGCTCACCGAAATCTGCCACGAGCTGGATCCGACCAGGCTGACGACGGTCGGTTCCGACAACCCGTGGGCTTCGGAGCAGGATTTCCGCAATGCCGTGGATGCCTATGGCTTCAACTACAAGCCGCATCTGTACGCCAAATTCCACGAGGCCAATCCCGGGAAGGTCTATTACGGCAGCGAGACTGAATCTACCATCAGCTCCAGGGGCGTGTACATGTTCCCGCTGGGAACGACCGTAGAGGCCTCAGAGCAGGATTTCCAGGTATGTTCATACGACCTGCACACCGTTCCTTGGGGCCAGATTCCGGAGCAGGAATGGAAGTTCGAGGATGAAAACCCGGCCTGCCTCGGCGAGTTCGTCTGGACTGGATACGACTACCTCGGAGAGCCTACTCCATACAACAGCGACCTCACGATCCTGAGCAACTTCCACGATCCGAAGTCCCTCGAAAGGGCGAAGAAGGAACTGGAGGAGAAAGGCAGGATATCATCCCCTTCCAGGAGTTCTTATTTCGGAATAATCGACCTCGCCGGCTTCCCGAAGGACCGTTACTGGCTCTACCAGGCACGCTGGACGGAAAAGCCTGTGCTTCACGTACTTCCGCACTGGAACTGGGCCGGACGGGAAGGTGAGGTGACCCCTGTGCACGTGTACACCAACTGCGACAAGGCGGAGCTTTTCATAAACGGTAAGTCTCAAGGAGTCCGGGAGAGGGCTGACAAGCAGTACCGTCTGCGTTGGGACGAAGTGGTCTATGAGCCGGGCAATGTCAAGGTCATCGCCTGGAAGGACGGGAAGAAATATATCGAGAATATCGGGACCACCAAAGCGCCGAAGAAGATTACGCTGGAGGTCGAGGAGGGGTTCGGAGATGGCGATATATTCTTCGTGGACGTAAGGATAGAAGATAAGAAGGGCCAGATGGTTCCTACTGCATGCAACGAGCTCAGGTTCAAGATAAAGGGGCCCGGCGAAATCGTGGCCGTGGATTCTGGCGACGCTACCTGCCTCACTCCGTTCAGGTCCGACCGTATCGCCGCTTTCAACGGCCTTTCGTCGGTGATAATCAGGCCGACCGGAAAGGGACGCATCGTCCTGACCGCCGAAAGCGACGGCCTCAAGAAAGCCAAAGTCCGCATCCGGAGCAAATAATTGATTATAAATAATATGGATATTATATGAAGAAGGTATTATTGACTATTGTGGCGGCGATATGCTGCCTGGGGGTATCTGGTCAAGAAAAGGTGACCAAGGCGAACTATGCTCTGGCGGAAAGGTTCTCTGCCAAGAAGGTGAACCAGATGGTGTTCTCGACCAGGGTGATGCCGAACTGGTTCCGTGACGGGGACAGGTTCTGGTATGAGTGGAAGACTCCGCAAGGGACCTCATATTATCTCGTGGATCCGGCCAAGGGAACCAGGAGCGAGATATTCGATATGGAGAAACTGGCGATGCAGGTAACGGAGCAGGTGCGCTATCCTTTCGACGCCGCCCATATTCCTATGAGGAACCTCAAGTTAAAGGAAGACAGGTACTTCCATTTCGACATCGTGTCCGGACTGAACAAAGACAAGGACACGACGTACTTCCGGTATGACATCGTGACCCGCAAGCTGGACACGGTCGGAAAGGAGAAGAAGAAATACCCGATGTGGGCCAGTGTTTCCCCTGACGGGAAGGTGGGAGTGTTCGCGAAGGGTTCGAACCTGTGGATAATGGACTCCACCAACCTTCGGAAGGCCGCCGTCAACGAGAAGGATACCACCCTCGTGGAATATAAGCTGACGACCGACGGTATCCGCCAGTTCGGCTACGGCTACGGCAACTACACCGGCGACACCGAGAAGGACAGCACCAAGCGCCATAATCCCGGACATATCGTCTGGTCGCCCGATTCCAGGCATTTCGCCACGATGAAATGGGATATGCGCAAGCTCAGCGACCTCTGGGTAATCAATTCCGTCAAGGGCAAGCGTCCGGAGCTGGAGACCTACAAGTACCAGATGCCTGGCGAAGCAGGGCCTAAGGGATACCTGCTGATGTTCACGCTGGACGGACTCAAGGCCACTTCAAAGGAGATCAAGTCGGAGGCCTTCAAGGACCAGGAGGTGAATTTCCTGAACGCAAAGCATTTGGCGAAAGACAATTACCTGGACTACCGTACGAGCAAATGGCTGGGCGATGACAGCGGATTCTACCTGGTCAGGCAGAGCCGCGACCTCAAGAGGCTGGACCTCTGCTGGGTGGCGGTCGGCGCCGATTCAACGAAGACCATAATCTCTGAGAGAGAAAGGACTTATATAGAATACCGCAATCCTTATCTTGTCAAGGGCGGAAAGCAGCTTGTATGGTGGTCCGAACGCAACGGCTGGGCCAACCTGTACCTGTATGACAGCGACGGCAACCTCCAGAGGGCCCTTACAGACGGAGCTTTCCACGTGGAAGACGTGCTGGGAGTCAACGAGAAGGAGGGATATGTGCTCCTGAGCGCCTGCGGAGTCCTGAAGGGCGAGAATCCTTACCAGATGCACACCTTCCGGGTCCCGCTCACGGGCGGAAGCCTTTCGCACCTGGATATGGAAGATATGGATGTCCTCTCTACGGCCAGCGACGATGCAAGGTTCTTCGTGGCCAATTATTCCAGGGTGGACTGCGGACCGGCCGTCGCGCTTTACAATGCCTCCGGAAAGAAGGTGATGGACCTCGGAACAGCCGACCTCAGCCTGCTGCTCGAAGCTGGCTACAAGTTCCCCGAGAGGTTCAAGGTCAAGGCAGCCGACGGGGTGACAGACCTGTACGGAGCGATGTACAAGCCTTATGACTTCGATTCCACGAAGGTCTATCCTATCTGCGACTATGTATATCCGGGTCCTCAGGTGGAGGCCAACAACATCTCCTGGAGCAAGGGTTTCACCAGGACCGACAGGCTCGCCCAGCTCGGTATCATAGTTATCACCGTGGGTAACCGCGGAGGCCACCCGAACCGCTCCAAGTGGTATCACAACTACGGGTACGGCAACCTGCGTGACTATGGTCTGGAGGACCAGAAATATGCCATCCAGCAGCTTGGGGCAAGGTATCCGTTCATCGACCTTGAGAGGGTCGGCATCCATGGCCACTCCGGCGGCGGCTTCATGAGCACCGCAGCCATCCTGAAGTATCCTGACTTTTTCAAGGCGGCGGTGTCCTGCGCCGGCAACCACGACAACAGCATCTACAACCGCTGGTGGAGCGAACAGCACCACGGAATCCTGGAGAAGGTCGACAAGGGCGATACCACGTTCGTATATTCAATATCTACCAACCAAGAGCTGGCGAAGAACCTGAAGGGGCACTTGATGCTGGTCCACGGGGATATCGACAACAATGTGCATCCGGCCAACACCATACGCGTGGTGAATGCGCTTATCAGGGCCAACAAGCGCTTCGATATGCTTATCCTACCCGGACAGCGCCACGGCTTCGGGGATATGAACGAATATTTCTTCTGGAGGATGGCCGACTACTATTCCGAGTGGCTCATCGGGGACTCCGAGAGGTCCAGGGTGGATATAGTCCAGCTGAACAACGACTGATCCTAGCGCCCGTAGAGCTGGAGTTCGATGACTCTGCGCTTGAGGGCGCTTCCATATTCATATTCACCGACATCTATCGAATCAAGTAGGTAGAGGTCGGTGCCCTTGAATATGGTGCCTTCAGCTACGGTCCTGATCTGCAGGATCTTGTCGATGGAATCCTTAGGGACGATAAGGTGGCAAGGGATGATGTAGGCTATCATGTTGCAGGCTACGGCGTGGGCTACTGCACGGACTCCGCGAGGATTGTCGCAGATCTGGGCTAGCTGGCTGTAGCTCATAAGCTTGATACCTTCTTCCGGCAGGATCGGAGTCCCGTCCTCGCGGTGGGTCAGATGATAGAGGTTCTTCCAGACGTTGACTTGGAAAGGGGTGCCGGAAATGTAAAGGTCCTCCCATCTGGTCTTCAGGGAAAGCGCGGCGAGTTCCTTCATGGTTATCTTGCCGACGGTGATTTCCGAAGTGGCCGATACGGGCTGCGACTGCACCATCTCGGTTATTTTGTTCAGATGCCGGAAATCAGCACAGACCGACGCGATCTTCCCGTCGATGCGCGTCACCACCCATTCGTTGTCATCCCTTTTCATTGCCGTATATTCTTAACCCGTTTAAAGTTAAGAATTTCCATCGACAACTCCAAATCATTTCCCAAGGCAGGAGAGGAAGAACTCCTTAAGAGGAGAGTCAGAGTTGGAAATGCGGCCCTTCAGTCTCCAGATACGGTTGTAGATCACACTCTTCTCCTTGCCCATCAGGGTGGATATGGTGGTGCTCGAAAAGCCGGAGGCTGCGAAACTGTACAGCAGGAAGTCCTCTTCCTTCCATGACGGGAACTCCTCGCGGAGTTTGGTCATCACTCCGTCACAGTCCGCATCCAGGATCTCTTCCAGGTTCCTCTGGACCTTCCTGTCGCTCCTGAGCCCCTCGACTATATTCCTGACCTCCTTGAGTATCTTCGGTTGCAGGTTGTCCGTGCCTTCGTACACGTAATACTGCTCGCACAGGCGTTCCAGCACATCGTACCTCAAGCCTTCGCCGCGGCCTGGCTTCTGCGCGCGGGAAGAGGAAGCCAGCTTCCGCCTGAGATCCTCCGCAACGTTCATTATCTGCTCTTTTTCAGCTATTTCCTCCTCCAGCCTGCGCTTTTGGAGAGCCCTGTAATAAAGATAGGCAGCGACCAGCGCAGCGATGACCATCAGAGCAGCAAGGGAGAACAGCCACAGCTTCAACCGAGCATTGCGGAGCCCCTGGGCGGTGGCGTCCGCCTTTTCCTGGATATATTCCCTCTGGCTGGCGGCGACTGCTTCCCGCAACGCGGCTGTCTGCGTCCTGTTGCCATATTCAGTGACCTTCTCAAGGGCCTGGAGGGCCTTCCGGGAGTCTCCGGAGCGGGAAGCGATCTGGTATTCGCGGAAATCAACTTCCGCCAGGGCATCTTCTCCCTCCGCCTCGGCGCGGGCTTCGGAGAGCCATTTCAAGGCTTCCGCCTGACGCCCCATGAGTGAATATGAATACGCCAGGACTCCCTTGTCGGAACTTGAAAGCGGGAAGCCTAGTTCGTTTCCGGCGCGGCCGAGGAGGTCGATCGCCAAAGCGGGATCCGGGGTGTCCTTGCCGACCGCGAGGGCGGCATAGGATTCGAGGCAGCGTGCTTCCAGGAGGGTATCCTTCAGTTCGTGGGAATCATATAGGACACTCTTGAATATGTCTTCGGCTGCGTCGCAGCGTGCCAGCCCGGCCTCGGCCTGGCCAATCTCGAGGAGCGAGCGGAGGGATTCCTGCCGCTTCCCTGCTGCCTGGAACGCTTCCGCGGCACGGGCGAGATACATCATTTCGTCTGTCGTATTCCCGGAAGCATTGCAGGTCCGGGCCATGTCGCGGCAGATCAGCCCCTCATGGAACTTGTCCCCTGCTTGACCTGCGAGCTCGAGGGCCCTGGTATAGGATACTATGGCTGCGGAATAGCTGCCGGCGTTGAACTGGGTCCTTCCGAGGCAGTACAGAGCCCTAGCCTTCTGACCGGTGTCCCGATGGCGGTCAAACCAGGCGACTGTCTTCTCCATGTCCTTGACATCATGGGTGTTGAAATCAGCCAAGCCTTCCTCGACCTGGTCGAGATATTCCCCCATCTTGTCTTCAAGTTCATGGGTGCATCCTGCAAGGATCAACGTCAGGAGCAGGAAAAGCGATATGGAAAGGATTCTTCGCATCGTCAGTCTTCATTGTGCCAACCTTGCGCCCTGACCGGGAGCTCGGCTCCGCCTGGGGCCACCAGGACGGCTCCGACGTCGCTCTGGGCAAGATGGCCGATTATGTCGAACGTCTGGAATTCCCTGCGGAACTTCTCGGCTTCGAGGATAGGAATCGTGAACAGGAGCCTGAAGTCGTCGCCTCCGTTCATGGCCGCGGAGACCGGATCGATGTCCAGTTCCTTGCCGAAGGAGAAACTGTTACCCTCGAAAGGAATCTTATCGGCATATACCTTGGCTCCGAGAGCAGTGTCGCGAACCAGCCTCTTCAATGCATCCGAGAGACCGTGTGAGACGACATATCCGTTGGAAGGATAGATTCCGGTTTCCTCGAAACGGCTAACGAGGGAAGGGGAAAGCTCAGGCTTGAGATAGCTTCCGATCATCATCTTGTACTTCTCGAGGTCCGGCTGTGCGGAATCGTCTGAGGTCTTCTCGAAATTCTTCTTCTCGCGCTCCAGGATCTGCTGGCCGATGTATGCCGCACCGAGGCTTCCCGAGACGCAGATCAGGTCCTTGCTCCTGGCCTTGGCTGTCCTTCCCGCTGTGAGCTTGTATTCCTCGCCCGTGGCGGACACGCTGACAGTCAGCCCGTTGGGAGACGGGACCAGGTCCAGGTCAATGGCCTTGTAGCCGTGTTCCCGGGCGGCGGAGAGGACTCCCGACCACAACTCGCGGACGTGGGAGAAATCGAGTTTCGAGGATAGTCCGAGCCTTACCGAAAGCAGCCGCGGATGGGACATCGACGCGTAAAGGCCGGCTGTCTGGGCAACTACGCATTTGTAGCCCAGGTGTTTGAGAGGGAAGTATGTGAGATCGAAATCCATCCCCTCAAGGAATATCCTGGAAGACGTCCGTATGATACTTCCGGCTTCGGGAATGAAGGATGGATCTTCGACGTGATCGAATCCGCTGCCTTCGAAAAGAAGGGCTATCGCTTCGGCCTTGCCATATTCATTGAAAGATTCTCCGGCCATGATGTGTCGTTTTGAAATGTAATCAGGACAAAATTAGCATAAATTGTCAAAATTGTTAAATTTGTATTCATTGAAACACTATCGGAAAATGAAAAGAATCCTTCTCGCACTGGCAGCTGTCCTCATGGCGCTACCAGTATCCCTTTCCGCGAAAGACAAGACCGCGGACATCAAAGTGATTTCCTACAACATCAGGGTCGGTACGGCAAAGGACGGTACCAATTCCTGGGAATACCGTTATCCTGCCTCGGCAATGATGATCGAGGACCAGAAGCCGGACATCTTCGGCCTGCAGGAGGCTCTGGATTTCCAGGTCAAGTACCTCGAGGAGTATTGCAAGGGATACAAGAGCGTCGGAGTCGGGCGTGACGACGGCAAGCATAAAGGAGAGCACATGTCCATATTCTGGAACAAGAAGACCACCAAACTCCTGAAATGGGGCACTTTCTGGCTGTCGGAGACTCCTGACAAGCCAGGAAAGGGCTGGGATGCCGACTGCATCCGCACCGCCACCTGGGCCCTCATGAAGGACAAGGCCAGCGGCAAGAAGTATTATTACGTCAATACCCACCTGGACCACAGAGGCTGGGATGCCCGCAAGAACGGCCTCAAGCTGATCGTGGACAGGATAGACAAGATCAACCCGAAAGGCCTGCCGATGATCATCACAGGGGATTTCAACATGGAGATCGAGCGGCCTGAGTTCGATGACCTCAAGAAAATCATGAAGAATGCCCGTGAGGTGGCCGTGAAGACCGACCACGTGAAGACCTACAACGGCTGGGGAAACGAAGAGCACCAGGAGCTCATCGATTACATATGGTTCAAGGGTTTCAGCACTTGCACCGAATACGAGACCATCACCAAGAAATACATGGACAGGACCTACATTTCCGACCATTATCCGATAAAGGCAACCCTTATATTCTGATGAAACGATTCGCCGCAGCGTTATTTGCAGCAGCCTTGTGCCTGAGTATGTGCGCCCAGCAGAAGGCGGACCGACTCGCCCTGGTCGACGGGGTGATCGGAGAGGCTATCTCCGCGGGAACGGTCCCTGGTGCCGTGCTTGCGGTCATGCGCGGCGATGATATCGTCTGGCTCAAGGCATACGGCAACAGGAGCGTGACGCCGTCCGTTGAGCCGATGACCACCGATACGATGTTCGACCTGGCTTCCTGCAGCAAGGTGATGGGTACCACCCTGGCCTTCATGAAGCTGGTCGAGAACGGCCAGGTGCGGATCGAAGACAATGTGAGCCTGTACATCCCGGGATTCGCTCCGTGGACCGACCCCGGGACCGGCGAGCAAGTCCAGATCAAGGTCAGGGACCTCATGACCCACTCTTCGGGGCTGGCTCCGTACATCGACGTAGAATCCTTCGTAAAGGAATATGGGGAGAATTGCCCCGGACTGCTTGAGGAATACATAGCGACGAAGGTCAAGAGGAATTTCCGTCCCGGGACGGATTGCATGTACAGCTGCCTCAACTTCATCACGCTGCAGAGGATCCTCGAGAAGGTGACCGGACAGAAATTGTACGAATATGCCCATGAAAACATATTCGCTCCTCTAGCTTTGAAGCACACCTGCTATTTCCCTCTCGATCCATCCCTGCCGAAGGTTCCGGGCATCGACTACGACGCCCTGGCGGCTCTTTGCGCCCCCACGACGGTGCAGGCTGACGGACTGCCCCTGGTAGCCAGGGTCCACGATCCGATCGCCAGGAGGATCATGAGCGGAAACTCGGGCAATGCCGGGATGTTCTCGGATGCCAGGGACCTGTGTACGATCTGCTCGGCCATAATGAAGTGCGGAGAGGGTATCCTAAAGCCTGCGACAGTCCGCCTGATGACCACCGTGCCTGAGGAAAACGACCCGAAGGTGGGCCGTACCCTGGGATGGGACACGAAAAACGACTTTACCATCTGCCACACAGGGTACACCGGTACCTCTGTGGAAATCGACTTGAAAAACCATACGGCCATAATCCTGCTGACGAACAGGGTACATCCGGAGGACAAGGGCAGCGTCAGGGACCTCAGGCTGAAGGTATCCGGGATCGTCGCATCCTCCCTCAATGAAGACAAGTGATGAAACGCATTTCCGCAACCATATTGGCAACCGCCGTGCTACTGGCTGCCGCAGCGTTACCTTCGTCCGGCCAGACGAAGGAAGAGCTGCTTGGCCTGCTGGACAAGACTATCAGCGAGGCGGACAGATACGTTTCAGACAAACTGCTGAGGATCAAGACCATCGAGAACACCCTGCACTCCAGGGGGGTGTCGCCTGAAAAGCAATACGAAATCTACGGGGAACTCTTCGACGAATACCAGCCTTTCAACTACGTCAAAGCCACAGAGGTCCTGAAGGAGCAGAAATCGATAGCCCTCACACTCGGAGACCAATCCAAGATCAACGATATCCTGCTCAAGGAAGCAATGCTCAACACCGCTGCGGGAGAGTTCCTGGAGGCGATAAACACCCTCTCCCAGATGGACACCACCATATTCTCAACCGAGCAGGAAATACAATACTGCAACGTTCAGCAGCGATTCTGGAACGACTACAGCGAGTACCAGAAGAGCAACGACAAGTCCATGCTCCGAAAGGTCGGATATTACCGGGACCGGCTCCTTTCCCTCGCCCCCCAGGGCAGCAATATAAGTGAATATATCACCGTCCGCAAGTCGATAGACGAAGGCAACTTCGCGCAGGCTGACTTCATCAACCGGCATTCCCTCTCCAAGATGGATCCTTCCAGCCACGAATATGCCAACCAGGCATATTACCAGGCCAGGATCTGCGAAGCGCTGGACAGGCGTGAAGAGATGGAAAACTGGTTCATCCGCTCCGCAATGGCCGATATAAAGTCCGCTACCAAGGATAATGCCTCCCTTTTCAGCCTTGCCTCCGAACTCTTCAACGACGGCGACCTGGACCACGCCTTCCACTATACACAGTTCTCGCTCGCAGATGCTCTTTCATTCGACGCCAAGCTGCGCCAGTGGCAGATATCCTCCATCCTTCCGGCCATCCAGAAGGGATATACCGAGAACCAGGAGATGCATCACAGAAGGACGCGGTGGCTGCTTCTGGCCGTCTCAATCCTGGCATTACTGCTCCTGGGAGGCTTATTCGCTCTACTGTGGCTTTACCGCAAGCAGATCGAATCCAACAGGAAGATAGCCATGATGAACGCCCAGATCCAGGAGAATTCCACCGCCCTGGCGGAATTCAATTCCAAGCTTTCGCAGATGAACAAGGACCTGACGGAGGCTAACGCAGCGAAGGAAGAATACATCGGGCTGTTCCTCGGCATGTGCTCCAAGTACATCGACAAGATGAAGGCACACCAGAGCAAGGTCCGCAAGATGGCGCTCGCAGGACAGTATGACGAAATCATCAAGGCTGCTTCGTCGAATGAGTCCGTGGAGGAAGAACTCAAGGAATTCTACGACATGTTCGACCAGGCTTTCCTGAAGCTGTATCCGAAATTCGTGGAGCAGTTCAACGGCCTCCTCCGGGAAGATTCGCAGATAGAACTCAAGAAGGGGAAACTGCTCAACACGGAGCTCAGGATATTCGCACTGATACGCCTTGGAATCACCCAGTCTTCAGACATCGCATCGATGCTCAGGTACTCTTCGAACACCATCTACAACTATCGCGCACAGATCAAGAACGCTTGCATCGGAGACCGTGAAACGTTCGAGGAGAGGGTCAAGCAGATCGGTAACTAAAGGCTCTCCATCTCCATATAAAATTTTAAATAAGTGGATGGCATTTTGAATGATAAAAATTCAAAATATGGCCATATTTCCACTTGCAATTACCAAGTGGACTCAATTTATTATGCTTATTTTCAATGATTTATGCTTCGCTCCCGTTCTCATATTTCCACTTAAAAATAATTAAAACGTTTAATTAAACGTCACCAGTCCACTTTTTAGGGCTCTATCATTAAACGTATTCGCCTATAAATCAAATATTTAACATAAAAATAACCATAGAACCTCCCCTTATTTGCAGGGGCGGTTCTGTTTTTTGTCTTTGATTTATATATTTGCCTCGAAAAGCACGTTTCAAGTGGACGATTTTCATAGAACAAATACTAATTAACTCTTCAAAAACAATGAGTAACAACATTCTCAGGCAGTTTGCACTGACAGTCATCTGCCTTCTCGGGATTGGCTCGGCGGTCGCTTGGTCGCAGAACATCCAGGTCAAAGGTGTCGTGCTCGATGAAAACGGAGCCGGAATGATGGGCGCCGGAATCATCCAGAAGGGCACTGAGGGAAGTACCACAAACGGTACCATCTCCGACTTGGACGGTAACTTCCAGATCACCGTTCCGCAGGGCTCAATCCTCGTTATCCAAGCATTAGGTTATGTATCTCAGGAAGTTCCGGCTTCGGAATATATGAGAGTACAGCTCGAGACCGACAGCGAGATGCTGAACGAAACAGTTGTCGTCGGTTACGGTGTCCAGAAGAAGAGCGTCGTCACCGCCGCGATTTCTTCCATCACATCCGACGATCTCAAGGCTCAGTCACAGAACAGGCTTGACAACATGCTGCAGGGTATGGCTTCCGGTGTCCTCGTGACCCAGAGTTCAGGTTCTCCTTCCGCAGGTTCACAGGTCCGCGTCCGCGGTGTCGGAACCATCCATAATTCCGATCCTCTTTACATAGTTGACGGAATGCCTGCAGGCAGCATCGATTACCTTAATCCTAATGATATCGAACGCATCGAGATCCTGAAGGATGCAGCGTCCGGCGCTGTCTATGGTGCCCGCGCCGCAAACGGAGTCATCCTCGTCACCACCAAGAAGGGCAAGGAAGGCAAGGTCCACGTCAACTACGATTTCTCCTATGGAATGCAGAATCCTTGGAGGAAGCCAGCCGTCCTCAACGCCACTGAATATGCGGTGATGATGAACGAGGGAATGCTGAACGATGGCCAGACCCCTATCTATGCCGATCCATATTCACTGGGAGAAGGTACTGACTGGGTCGATGCGATATTCGACAAGAATTCCCCTATCGTCAAGCATGACGTCAATATCATGGGAGGTTCCGAAAAGTCCGACTACAGCATCTCCGGAGGCTACCTTTCCAACAAGGGTACCATCGGTGGAAGATTCGACCGCTCCTACTACAACAGGTTCACCCTCAGGGAGAACATCGGAGTCACCCTGTTCGATGAATCTGCAAGCAGGAACTGGCTGAACAAGATGACCTTCCGCAACCAGGTTTCCTATGCGCACATCAGGTCACAGGGAATATCCACCAACTCCGAGTTCGCAGCGCCTCTCGGTTCTGCTATGGGAATGTCCCCTCTCGAGGCTATCTATGCTACGGCCGAGGACGAACTCCGCTACCAGAGCCTCTATCCGGCCGGTTATCCTTATATTATAAGGAACAAGGACGGAGTCGCATATTCGATCGCTGACGCAGGTGTCTATAACGAGCAGGCCAACCCGATCGCAATGCTCGACCGTCCGGCAGGACATTCCAGCACCGACAAGCTCGTCGCTGGACTCACCACCGAGCTCCAGCTTATCGACGGTCTGAGATTCCGCAACAGCGTGACGATGGATCTGGCTTATGTTTACAGCCACAGCTATTCTCCTGAGTACTTCCTCACATCCAAGGATTTCAAGTACGATACGGTGACTTCTTCCACAACCTATGACAAGAATGGGAACGCTACCGTCACGGACAAGATCAACTATGGCTCCAGCGCAACCCAGAGCATGAACAGGTATTATACCTGGCAGGTTGAGAACGTATTCACATACGACAAGACTCTCGGCAGGCACGCCTTCAACGTAGTGCTCGGCCAGTCTGCTCTCAGGAGCATCTCCGCCAACGTAGGAGCCAGCGCCAACGGCCTGACTTTCCCTTATGACGAGTGGAAGATCTCCGTCAACAACACCCTCGGCCAGAGGGAGAACGGAGACCGCAACGGATGGGGAAGCTGGAATTCCATCCCATACAGCCTCCTCTCCTATTTCGGACGTATCTCCTACAACTACGACGAGCGATACATGTTCGAGGCTACGGTAAGGCGTGACGCTTCCAGCCGTTTCGGAAAGAACAACAAATGGGGTACCTTCCCTTCATTCTCCGTAGGTTGGAATATCAAGAACGAGGCCTTCATGAAGGATATCTTCTGGCTCTCCACTGCCAAGCTGCGTGCTTCCTGGGGTGTCAACGGTAACGATAACATCGGCGACTTCACCTATGCCGTATATACCTCTTCCAACAATAATTACGTATTCGGTTCCGGAGGAAACGGATCCGAAGCCGTCAACATCGGTGTCAAGCCTTCCGGACTTGCCAACCCGAATGTCAAGTGGGAAGAGTCAAAGCAGACCGACATCGGTCTCGATCTCGGATTCTGGGGCAACAGGTTAACCGCCACGGTTGACTTCTACAACAAGAATACTACAGGTATGCTCCTCTCGATGCCGGTTCCTGCCTATGCGGGAGACTCCGCTCCTACCGGAAACCTCGGCGACATGGTCAACAGGGGTCTTGAGATTGACCTCGGTTACAGGAACCACATCGATGATTTCAACTACGGCATCAAGTTCAATGCATCGTACAACAAGAACAAGCTGACCTATCTCGGCGATGATGCAACTTACCTGAGCGGATCCAGCCACAAGCTTGGAACCCTCACCCGCGGTGTCGTGGGGCTGCCTTTCCCGTACTTCTACGGATGGAAGACTGACGGTGTATTCCAGAACTGGGAGGAAGTCAATTCCTATGTCAACGCAGAAGGAGCTCTCCTCCAACCGAATGCACAGCCTGGTGATTTCAGGTTCGTGGATACCGATGAGAACGGAGTCATCAACGACGACGACCGTACGATGATCGGCAAGGGTATTCCTGACTGGACCTTCGGTCTTACGTTGAATTTCGACTGGAAGGGCTTCGACTTCAGCATGCTCCTCCAGGGACAGCTCGGTGCGCAGGCATACAACGTATCCCGCCGTACGGACCTCTACTATATCAACCTTCCTAAGAACATCCTCTTCAGATGGACTGGAGAAGGTTCCACGAACGAGTATCCTCGCTTCGCCTTCAATTCAGCCAACGAAAACTACAGGGCTTCAGACTACTGGGTCGAAGATGCTTCCTTCCTCAGGGCCCGCAACGTCCAGCTTGGCTACACTCTTCCTAACAGCCTCACCAGGATCGTTGCCATACAGCGCCTGAGACTGTATGTACAGGCAGAGAACCTGTTCACTCTCACAAGATACACCGGTTGTGACCCTGAAGTGACCGGAGGCAACTCCGGCTATGGTACAGAAGTGGGAATCGACCGCGGTGTATATCCGCAGAACAGGACCTTCACTTTCGGTGTCAACGTTAACTTCTAATATTGGACATTGATATGAAAAAGATACTTTTGGCACTGAGTGCCCTTTCAATAATGGCTCTTTATTCCTGTACTGAGGAATTCGTCTCTCCGCAGCATAACTCTTCAGAACCGCTGGACGAGTACTTCAATACGGAAGCACGTATGTATCAGAGCCTTGTGGCCGCTTACGATCCGCTCGAGTGGTTCGACTACTTCTATCAGTACGATGCCCTTCATCTCATTTACGACGTGATGGGCGACGATATCAACGCCGGTGGATCCAACGAAGGCGACCAGCCTATCATCGTCAAGACCCACTACTACACCGCCACCTCGACGGATGTATGCAACATGATGTGGACAATCGCTTATTCAGGCATCAACCGCTGCTGCATCGTCCTCGAATATGTCGACGGAGTGGAAGGATTGAGCGAAGCCACCAAGCAGCTGTACAAGGCTGAGGCTACGGTCCTGAAGGCATATTACTACAACATCCTCTGGAAGCTCTGGGGAAATGTCCCTTACTACGACCAGAACCTCACATCTCCTTATTTCATCGAGCAGCTCGGACATGACGCCGTTTACGAGAAGATCGTAGGCAACCTCGAGGATGTATTCGCAATGAATATCCTCCCGATGAAGGCAGAAGGCGGAATGGAAGGCCGAGTCACCCTGGCGATGGCTTACATGCTTTACACGGAAGCTGTCATGTACCAGAATGACGAATCCCGTTTCTCCAAGGCCCTCGGCTTCATGAAGGAAATCATCTCCTCCGGACAGTACCGTCTCGTCGATGACTTCGGCGGAATCTGGGAGGAATCCGGAGAATGGTGTCCTGAATCCATCTGGGAGATCAACTTCATCTCCGAAGGTGCTGTCCGCGACTGGGGCTCTCCTATCGCAACCGGCGGCCAGGTCACTTCCATCCTTACCGGCATCCCTGCCATCAAGAACAGTCCTGACTACCAGGAAGGCTGGGGCTTCGGACCTGTAAGGGCTGCTGCGTACAACATGTACGATGCCACCGACATCCGTCGCGACGGAGGTATCCTCAACTTTGCTGAATATGCAGAGAAGACCGGTGCTTCATATACACCTCGCTGGCAGGATACCGGTTTCTTCCTCAAGAAGTATATCGCTCGCGTAGGCGGCAACCACGGCTATCTTGGTGACCCTAACATGAACTACGGCAACAACGAGCGCATATATCGCTATTCAGAGACCCTTCTCAACGCCGCCGAGCTGGCTGTCCGTCTCGGACAGGATGGTTCGCAGTGGCTCAAGCAGGTCCGCGACAGGGCCAAGAGCCAGGACACCGGAACTTCCCTGGACGATATCATCGAAGAGCGTCACAAGGAGTTCGTGGGTGAAGGCAAGCGCTACTGGGACCTCGTCCGCACCGGCAAGGCTGCGACCGTGCTGACCGCATCCAACCATGAATACCGTACTGTCAGTTGGACCGAGTCCAAGAAGTACTGGCCGATCCCTCAGTCGGAACTCGACAAGGATCCTAACCTCGTACAGAACAACTATTAATCTGCAGAAGAGATGAAAAAGATCTTTAAATATATCGCTTTGGCTCTGTCAGTAGCAGCCCTGGCCGCTTGTGCGCCGGATTATCCGGAACTCAAGGAAAGCGAGCTGCCTCAGGCCTCCAGCTTCGACGTGACCGTGGATGTCGACCAGTCGACAAACTACGTCACCTTCAACATGAACAACAAGGGGGTCGTCCCTGTATGGATTGTCGGACCGACCGATCCTATCGACAATGCTGCGGGCAGCAAGGTCACCGGCAAGAACTACGCATATACCGGAAACGGTGTCAAGCTTCGTTTCCGTGATGCAGGAAAGCATACCGTAGAGGTCAAGGCTTACAATGCCAACGGTGTTTCCGTAGGATCCCAGGTCATCGAGTTCTCCCTCAACGAGACCTACCGCGATCCGTTCGATGCCGCTCCTTACATCAAGGCGCTCTCCAACGGTTCTTCCCAGGCTTGGGAATGGAACTACAAGGAGAACGGCCACTTCGGCTGCGGCCCTGCAGGCGGAGACGGACTTGGATGGTGGAGCTGCGGTGCAAATGAAAAGGCCGACTGGAGCCTGTATGACGACAAGATCACCTTCGCCGCCGACGGAACATTTACCTACGATCCGGGCGACGGACAGGTTTATGTCAACAAGGGCTCAGGCGTCAGGCCTGACCTGAACACCAACAACGAGGACTATCTTGTTCCTTGGGAGGTCACGACATCCACATATTACGTGGAGAGCGAATGGAATGATGCCGGAGTCGAGGAAATCTACCTCGTAACCGGAGCGAACGTCCCTGTATCCTATATCACCGACAAGAGCGAACTCAACGGAAGCCGCTACCTGATCCTCGAGAACGAGACTTCTCAGATCAAGAAGTGCCTCAAGCTTGCTGTCACGGTGTTCACTTCCGACAATCCTGACGGTATCACCTGGCACAAGGAATTCGTGAAGGAAGGCAGCAACGCCAGCCAGACCGGAGACCCTCTCTATGGCATCACCAGCAAGACCTGGGTCCTCGCAAGGGATGTCCAGGGCCACCTTGGATGCGGTCCGGACCAGGGCAACCCTGCAGGATGGTGGAGCTGCGGTCCGGACGAGAAGAAGGATTGGGGAGTCTATGACGACGAAATCACCTTCTACGCCGACGGCAAGTTCGTATTCAACCCTGGCGAAGGCGGACAGATCTACGCCAACAAGGATGTGACCGTCATCGGTCCCGGCGTCGCCCAGGCAGAGGACTACCTCATCGACTGGCAGATCCAGGAATCCACCTACAAGGTCACCGGAGATGTCCTGACCCTGCCGGAAGGCGTGGTCATCGGATATGTCGCCAACAACGACGCCATCACCAACCCTACCTACGTCATCACTGAGAACACCGACGACAGGCTCGTAATGGTAGCCAACTTCAACGGAATATCCTGGCAGTACATCTACAAGCCGAAGGAGGGCCAGAATCCTCAGGGAGGCGGCACCTGGTACGATGTGGAAGGTGCAACCAACCTCTGGAGGAGCGCCACCATCACGCCTGAATACTGGTATTCCGCAGGAGACTGGTCAGGAGGTATCAACGCAGACGCACAGATCACGGCCAACAACGGCTTCACAGCCACCATCCCTGAGGGAGTGGGCGGATCTGAATGGCAGGCTCAGAACAAGCTCATTTCCAACATCAAGACTGAGGCTGGCAAGAAGTACGACTTCAGCTGCACCATCAAGGCAGACAAGGATATGACCATCACCATCAAGCTCACCGGTAACCCTGAAGAAGAAGGCGACATCCACTCGTTCTTCTACAACGGAGGAGTCAGCCTCGAGGCCGGTGATGCCGTCACTTTCCAGATGGACAACCTGGTACAGAACACTCCTACCGACAACGTTATGCTTATCTTCGACTTCGGAAGGAGCCCTGTCGGATCGACCATCACCGTTACTGACATCCTGTTCCAGGAGCACAAGGAAAACGGTGGCGGCCAGCCTTCCGGCCTCGATCCGAACTCTGACGCCAACCTGTTCAAGGGCCTCAACGTAACCGGTGACTACTGGTATTCCGCAGGAGACTGGTCAGGAGGTCTGGATCCTCAGCTGACCAACCTCGGCGACGGAAAATGGCAGGTCAAGATCCCTGCAGGAATCGGTGGAGCCGAATGGCAGGGCCAGACCAAGTTCCATTTCCCTGTAGCAGTATCAGCCAGCAAGGTATATGACTTCGGAATGAAGGTTACCCCTGACGACGACTGCAACTCGAACATCACCGTCAAACTCGCCTGGGAAGGCAATGACAACGACCACGCATTCTTCTATGTCAACGACTTCAGCGCACCGTCCGACCAGACAACCGCTTTCGTCAAGGAAGGAGTTTCCCCTGACGTAGATTACGATGCCGTCGTCCTCTTCGTCGATCTGGGCAGGGTTGCCGCCGGCACCACGGTGGTCATCTCCGACTTCTGCCTCCAGGAACACAAATGATGAAAGGATTCATTGATATGATAAAGGGTGGATTGCTGCTGCTTGCTGCGGCAGCGATCCTCTCTTCATCTTCCTGCGAAAGGGAAGAACAGCAGCAGGCCAAGGATGACATCACCCTTGACAAGACCGAGATATCGGTTTCTTCGGATGCCGCCACGGCAACCATCAACGTCACCGCCACAGGCGACTGGGGTGTGGGCTCGAACGCCTTGGACTGGTGCACGGTTTCTCCGAGCGGAGGACTGAAAGGAAGCGCCGTGGTCACGGTCACCATCGCGGAGAACTTCACCAGGGCGGAACGCGAGACAACTTTGAGCTTCCGTTGCGGCACGGCACGCAAGACTGTGACAGTCAAGCAGGACAAGAAGGCTGAGGCCATCAACGTCCCTGACGGTTACTCTCTTGTATGGCAGGATGAATTCAACGACGCTTCAGTGGACGCTGCCAAGTGGCGTTTCGAGAACTGGGCGCCAGGACGCGTCAACAACGAACTCCAGCGCTATGTCGCCAACGGCGAACTGGACGGGAACAAGACCGCTTTCTGCCAGGACGGAGCACTGAATATCAGGGCGATGAAGTACAACGGACAGGTCATTTCCGCAAGGATGAACACCCGTGCTTCATGGGAATATGGCTACATGGAAGCCAGCATCAAGCTCCCGAAGGGCAAGGGCACATGGCCAGCCTTCTGGATGATGCCTGACGACCAGAGCCTGGGGTGGCCTAAATGCGGAGAGATCGACATCATGGAGGAAGTGGGCGTAGACCCGAACATCACTTCATCGTCGATCCACTGCGAAAGCTACAACCACGTCAAGGGAACCCAGAAGACCGCTTCCCGCAAGACCGCCGGAGCCGAAGACGATTTCCATACATATGCCCTTGAATGGACTCCGAATTACATCAAGACCTACGTGGACGGAGTCCTTCTGCTGAACTTCCCTAACGATGGAGCCGGGAACGTATCCACCTGGCCGTTCAACAAGAAATTCTACATAACTCTCAACCTTGCCTGGGGCGGCGACTGGGGCGGTTACGCCGGAGTCGATGAAAGCAAGCTTCCGGCAACCATGCAAGTGGATTACGTGAGAGTGTTCCAGAAGAAATAGATGAAACGGGTTACCCTGATAATACTGATGGTTGTCCTCGCCGCCTCCCCCCTGCTGGTTTCCTGCGGGGGGAACGGAGGGGATGAAGTACCCGCCGTATTCAAATCCATCAAGCCGCTGGACCTGACCGTTGTCCTGCCTGCCGGAGGAAGCGATGAGATAAGGTTCCAGGTGGAAGATCCGGATTATTCCTTCAACTTCAACGCCTACAGCCCGGAATGCAACATCGAGCTCAGGCTTCAGGGAGGGGGAGTCCCGACTGATTTCAAGATCACAAGGATCATAAAGACCGAAGGAGAAGGTATCTACACGGCAACCATCACCGACCAGGGCACCAACCCGATCTACAAGGAGAGCGTCTGCCTGGCCATGAAGCTGGGAGAAAGCTCCCTGATACTGTCGAAACAATTCACGGTCATGTCGGAATCTGCCGGCAGCGACGAGCTGATCGTCAACACCGGCCTTCCGATAGTGTATGTCAACACCGCCGGGAACAAATCCATCACATCCAAGACCACCGACGTGGAAGCCACATTCAAAATCAACGGAATGGGCAAGACAGATAACCTGGAAGAGGTGAGCTGCCGTATTCGCGGACGGGGGAACACGACATGGACGTGGCCGAAGAAACCATATTTGGTCAAACTGGACAAGAAGCAATCCATATTCGGTCTTCCAGAGCACAAGAGATGGGTACTCCTGGCCAACTTCATGGACCGGACCCTGATGCGCAACGTCGTGTCGATGAAGGTTGCTTCCATGATGTCAAACCTGGACTGGACCCCTCACGGCCAGAGCGTAGAACTGGTGCTGAACGGGAGCCACCAGGGTACATACCTGCTTGTCGAGCAGGTACGCGCCGACGAAGACCGCGTCCCTTGCGAGAACGGATACCTCCTGGAGTGTGACTTCCACTACGACAACCCTATCCAGTGGATAGACTATCACGGGCGATGCAACCAGAGAGGGGACGGGATACCTTTCGGCGTGAAATACCCGGACAGCGATGAACTCTCCCAGCAGCAGCTGACATATATCAAGAACTATGTCAGCACGGCCGCTACTGTTCTTTATGGTGGCAATTTCACGAATGCCACCAATGGATATACCAAATACCTGGACGTCGCCTCGTTCATCGACTACTGGATAGTATTCGAAGTCATGGGGAACCACGAACTGGGCAACCCGGGAAGCGTATTCATGCATATGAACCGGGAAGGCGGCAAGCTGATCGCAGGGCCGGTATGGGATTTCGACTGGGGCGTCCTGTCCTACAAGACTTCCCCGCAGGCAAAGTACGGCCTGCTGAATGACAAGGCGATCTGGTATGCCAGATTGTTCGAGGACCCGGCTTTCAAGGAAGCCGTAAGGAAGAGATGGAACGAGGTCCTTCCGAAACTGCAGACCATCCCGGCCTTCATCGATGAAACCGAGAAGGCCCTGCAGGCCACAGCAAACCTGAACTTCAAAATGTGGAATCCAGCCGGTGATGCCACCCAGAACGGTGGAAGCATCATCAACGGCGACGAGAACATGAGCTACAATGATGCCGTGGCTCTCTTGAAGCACAATTACAAAGAAAGACTGGAGGTGATCTCCAAGAGTTTGTAAGGATATGAAAAAGACAATATACTCCCTGGTAGCGATAGCCTTCCTGGCGACTGTCGCCGGCTGCTCCGCCAAAGACGATACGGAAAAGAAGATCGACAGGCTCATCTCTAAGATGACCCTGCACGAGAAAGTCGGGCAGATGAACCAGCTGTCCGGAGGAGAATGGCTGGCTGAAGCCGTGGAAAAAGGTGAAGTGGGAAGCATCCTCAACTGCACCGATCCGGCCGAGCTGAACCGGATACAAAGGATCGCTGTTGAAAAGAGCCGCCTCGGTATTCCGCTTCTCATAGCAAGGGACGTCATTCACGGATTCAAGACCATATTCCCGATACCTCTTGGACTGGCAGCGACATTCGACCCTGAACTGGTGGAAAAAGGAGCCCGCATAGCCGCTGTAGAAGCCTCTGCCAACGGAATCCGGTGGACATTCTCCCCTATGCTGGACATCGCCCGCGACCCTCGCTGGGGAAGGATTGCCGAAGGCTCCGGAGAGGACCCTTACCTTGATGCCATGATGGGAGCCGCAATGGTGCGCGGATACCAGGGGAACGGAGATTCCACCTCCGTCGCCGCTTGTATCAAGCACTTTGTCGGATACGGTGCAGCCGAAGGAGGAAGGGACTACAATACTACGGAAATCACGGAACGCTCGCTCAGGAATATCTATTTTCCTGCTTTCAAGGCTGGTGTCGATGCCGGAGCGATGACCTTGATGACTTCCTTCAATGCCAACGACGGCATTCCTTCTACAGGTAACAAATGGCTCGTAAAGGACGTGCTGAGAGATGAGTGGGGATTCGGAGGAATCGTCGTGACGGACTGGAACTCTGCCGGCGAGATGATCGCACACGGCTTCGCCAGCGACCTCAAGGAGGCCACCGAAGAAGCCCTGGACGCCGGAGTGGACATGGATATGATGTCCTACGGCTACATATCCTTCATAGAAGAGCTGGTCAAGGAGAAGAAGATCAGCGAGAAACAGGTAGACAACGCCGTCAGGAACATCCTGCGCCTGAAATTCAAACTCGGCCTGTTCGACAACCCTTACATCGACGAGGCCCGCGCCGGGGAGACTCTGTACGCCCCGGAACACCTCGAGGCAGCCAAGCAGAGCGCCATTGAAGGAGCCGTCCTGCTAAAGAACGACGGAGTCCTCCCTCTCAAGGATGTCAGGACCCTGCTCGTGACCGGACCTTTGGCCGACGCTCCGTACGAACAGCTCGGAACCTGGGCTTTCGATGGTGACGAAACCCACACCGTCACTCCTCTGGAGGCATTGAAGAAGGATTTCAACGTGATCTACGAACCGGGCACCGAATATTCCAGGGACAAGAGTACGGCTCTGGTCGCAAGGGCAAGGAGTGCAGCTGCCAGGGTCGATGCCGCAGTCGTATTCGTCGGGGAGGAAGCCATCCTTTCCGGAGAGGCCCACAGTCTTTCCGACCTCAATCTCCAGGGGGCCCAGAGCGAACTGATCGCCGCCGTCAAGCAAAGCTGCAAGAAGGTCATCGTGGTCGTGATGGCCGGAAGGCCACTGACCATAGGCAGGGACCTTGAGAACTGCGACGCTATGCTTTACTCGTTCCATCCTGGCACGATGGGAGGCGAGGCAATCGCTGAACTGCTTGAAGGAAAGGCTGTCCCGTCCGGCAAATCCCCGGTCACCTTCCTTAAGACCGCAGGACAGGCCCCGATGTATTACAACCACTTCAACACCGGGCGTCCGAACAACGGCAGCGAGACCCTGCTCGACGATATTCCTCTCAAGGCAGGCCAGACATCCCTCGGATGCACCTCATACTATCTCGACAGCGGGTACGGGCCTCTGTTCCCGTTCGGCTACGGCTTGAGCTATACGACATTCGATTATTCCAACCTCAATATAGACAAGTCTTCCTACTCGGCGAAGGACACCGTAAGGGTAAGCGTGGATCTCAAGAATACCGGGGAATATGACGCCACGGAAGTTGTCCAACTCTACGTCCGCGACCTGGTCGGATCGGTCGTAAGGCCAGTCAAGGAACTCAAGGGATTCCAAAGGGTGGAACTGAAGGCTGGAGAAACGAAGGCTGTCACGTTCGCGCTTCCGGTTGCGGACCTCGCCTTCTGGACAGCAGGGAATGATTATTCTGTAGAACCCGGGGACTTCCAGCTCTGGGTGGCAGGAGATTCCGCTACAGGCGACCCGGTGTCATTCTCCGTCAAGTGACCTGTCCCGGAACCTGTATTCAAGGGCTCCGGCTATCCTGACCACTTCCTTGGTCAGGCCTTCGGCGGCGAATCCCCCTTCCGTCCTGGTGAGGGTGATCCTGTCTTCGAGCATCTTGAATATGGCGCTGACCTTGGAGCGGAGGCGGAATGTCATATCCTCGCCTTCTTCGCTTTCAAGCCTGTACCCCCTCGATTCCATCACCTCCACGACGCCGTCCCTGATATCGGAGTATCCGCCCGGGATGACCACGTCCTTGGTGATGAAGCCGAATTTCGGATAGAACGCAGCCACAGCTCCGAACAGGACGGCTATGTAAGCCACTGATTTCCATCCGTCGCGGAACATCAGTTCAGGAGAACTGTCGGCTATTCCCAGAAGGACCAGCGCCACCATTATCAATGCGAAAAGGATAGAAAACCAGAAGAAATATTTGATTGCACGGACGAGGTATTTCATTGTAGTTCGATTTTTGCTGTAATAACAAATATACGTAAAAAGAAATACTTTTTTTATTTTTGTGTGTTAATCATAAACTATCAGGATTATGGCAGAAATAGATCCTATCGCGGAGCGCCGCGAACGTGAAGAACAAGAGAGGAAGAACAAGAGCCTCAAGACAGTCATGTGGGCTCTCGTCGGAGTCGCTGCCGTCATGGCTGCCGCTCTTGCCTACATCTGGTCTACCAAGTCCAGCCTCGTCAACGACCTGAATGCCGAGAAGGAGGAACTCACCCAGCAGATGATAGCCCTGAAGGGGGACTACGACAGCCTTTCTTCCGAATATGACTCGATCAACAGCCAGCTTGATTCCTCCAGGGAGGAGGTCAACCAGTTGATCGAAAGGATCCAGCAGACAGAAGCCACCAATCGTGCGAAGATGCGCCAGTACGAGAAGGAACTCGGTACCCTCAGGAGCATAATGAAGAATTACATCGTCCAGATCGATTCCCTCAACACATTGAATCACAAGCTGACAGCCGATGCTGCGGCAGCCCGCAAGGAAGCTGCCGAGAGCAAGGCGGAGAACGCCGACCTCAAGGGTCAGGTAGAGAACCTGAGCGGCAAGGTAGCCACCGGTTCCGTGATCAAGTCCAGGGGCCTGAGCGTAGCCGCTTACAATTCTTCGGACAAGGTGACCGACCGCAGCAGCCGTGTGGTAAGGCTCCTCGCATCCCTGAGCCTCGTGGAAAACGACCTGGCTCCAAAGGGCCCGGTCAGGGTTTACCTGAGAGTCAAGGACCCGGAGGGCATCCTGCTGACCAACAGCAACCAGACTTCCTTCAATTTCAACGGCCAGTCGATGGTTGCCTCCGCATCCCGCGAGGTTGACTACGAGGGCAAGGAAGTGGACCTGAGCATCTACCTGAACGACATTCCTTCCTACCAGCCTGGAATCTACACGGTAGAGGCATACACGACCAAGGCTTTCCTGGGCAAGACGGAACTCCTGCTCCGCTAAGTCGTGATCTATATCCACGTACCGTTCTGCAGGAGCTTCTGCACCTATTGTGATTTCTATTCGGAGATCGCTCCGAAGAAGGAGTGCGGAAGCACTGAAGCATTCGTGGACGCGGTCCTGGAGGAAGCGGAGTCAAGGAAAGAGGAGTTGTCCTCTCCTTCCCCGGTAAATACGCTTTACATCGGAGGCGGCACGCCAAGCGTGCTGCCTCTTGATGTATTGTCCCGCCTGGTACAGGGTGTTTCATCCTATACCAACAGTCCTTTCGGGGAATTCACCATCGAGGTAAACCCGGAAGACATCGTGGAAAAAGGCAAAGGATATGTCCGAGGATTGGTCCAGCTAGGGGTCTCGCGCGTCAGTATGGGCATCCAGTCTTTCGACGACGGCATCCTCAAATGGATGAACCGCCGGCACGATGCAGCAAGGGCTGTCGAGGCATTCGGACTTCTGCGTTCCGGAGGGATCGGGAACATCAGTGTGGATCTGATTTTCGGCCTGTCGCAGCTCTCTGACGAGACATGGATACAGACGAT
>JAEEGK010001934.1_pt1 | contig 51905 bp, 43 predicted proteins | sample 8958771 | NCBI WGS metagenome assembly JAEEGK01 (sample SAMN16246547, study PRJNA631951) | gut metagenome | biome: gut microbiome; feature: rumen; material: SC-attached | host: Bos | place: Iran: Karaj | collected 2018-10 | reverse complement strand
CCGTCTGTGCGATAAACACATTGTCCTTATCGGGGATACGGTCTTCCACTGCGGGTAAAGTGCCTGCACTCACCTTTGCCTTAAGCTCCGGAGCTTCGGAAAAGGTAAGCTTGTCCACAGACACGGGAGTGGGCGTGGGGGTGGATACAGCTGTGTTATTGGTATTATTGTCAGTTTTTGCGGTCTGTACGGTTTTTGTCCTTGTACTGGTTCTTGTTCTCTGATTTATCTTTACATTGCTGTTACCGCAGGCGGTGAGGGATAAAACCATAATGCCCGCTATAAGCATAGCAGTAATTCTTTTCTTCATGAGTCTAACCTCCTTACTTTTACAGTTTGAAGCCCTTGAGCTCTGTTGTAAGTGAATCTGCCGCACTCCTCAGATCCTGAATGACGTCATTAAGATTCTTGGCGGCAGTCTGAGCTGCGAGGGCGGTGTTTTCAACCTCTGTTGAGGCAACGGCTGTTTCTTCGGAAACTGCCGAAATACCTTCAACAGCTGTAAGGGTGTTGACTTTGGCCTTTTCCATTTCTGCGACCTGAAGGCCGATGTCCTTAAGGTGTGTTGCAATGGTGTTAACGTTTTCACCGATGACATTAAATTCTGCCATCGTGGTGGAAACTGCCTCTTCCTGCTGGATAACGATCTCTTCGGCCTGTTTTGCGGCAGCAGCGGTCTTTTCGGTCTTGGAGGTAACGGAAAGGATGATCTTACCGATCTCACCGGCCGAAACAGCACTCTGTTCCGCGAGTTTTCTGATCTCTTCCGCAACGACCGCAAAGCCTCGTCCGGCATCTCCCGCTCTTGCGGCCTCGATGGAAGCGTTAAGGGAAAGAAGGTTCGTCTGGCTGGCGATGTCATCGATGGTAGCGATGATGTTACTGATGGAAGAGGTTTCACGGGCAAGTTCTTCGATATCCACGATGACGCCTCTGGTAACTTCACTTGTTTCATTTGCTTTAACTTTAAGGTTCTCCACGGCTCCTATACCGTTCTTTACCGAATCGTCCGCGTCGGTGGCCATACCGTCGATAGCCGTAACATTTTCTCTTACGACTTCGATCTTTTCAGTCAGCTTGTTTGCGGCATTCAGGCAGTCTTCGGAGTCCTGAGCCTCTTGATCCAGACCTTTTCTGATCTCATTGACCGAGGTTGTGATATTGACCGATGCGGTAACGAGCTCATCGGATGCGAGTCCGATCTCCTCCGAGGATTCCTTAAGAGAATCAGCAGTGGCCGAAACCTTTGAAAGCAGCCTCTTTGTGTTTTCTATCATCTTGTTTGCGGATGTGGAAAGTGCACCGAATTCATCCTTTCTTGTGGTGGCTATCTTAACGGTGAGATCACCCTGAGCGGCCTGTTCGAAGCCCTTGGAGATCACCTTTACCGCACTGCCGATCCTGCTGGAAACAACGATGCCCACCAGTGATGAGATCACAGCCGCAAGGATGACGGCGATTATGGAAGCGGATCTGATGTTGCTTACGCTTTCATTGATAACCGTCTTGGGGATGCGACAACATATGACCGCACCGGTGTCCGCGATCTTGGCATAGGTGTAGAGATACTCTTCTCCGTCGGCCGCGTCGATCATCCATTCATAACCGGAGGAGGCATGGGAAGCCTTCAGATCGTCGTAAAATGTGGTAAACGCGAAGACGGTCTCCGCATCGTCGCTCTTTCCGGCAGTAGTGGTCTCCACTTCATCCGGTGTAATAAAGGCATATATACTGTCGTCGCCTAAGTTTATGCTTCCCAGAACATTCGTTGAAATGTCCAGCTTGATATCGATGGAGATGTAGCCCAGCTTATCGCCCAGAGAGTTATAAAAAGGCTTTACATAAACCGCACAATAGGGCGAACTTGTAAGACCGTTGGAAGCTTCGTAGGTATCGATGAAGGAACGTACTCCGATCCAGCCCGCACCCTCGGGGAGAGCCTTAAGGAGCTTGTAATCGTCGGTCTTTTCAAATTCAGCGGCAGTGGAGGAACCGATATAATCCACCATCAGATAGTTTCCGTTGGCAACGGAAAAGGCTGTCTGCTGAAAGGAAAGAATGGAGAGGTCCCCTACGATACGATCGGATTCCGCCAGGTTCTTGGCGCTTCGCTTTACATTGGAGAGAGCGCTTCTCAGCTCGTCAGCGTCTGTGTATGCGCCTCCGTAAAGGTTTTTCAGCTCTGACAGACTTGCAAGCTGATCAGCTTTGCTTTCTACTACTTCGAAAGTGAGTTCATAGTATTGTGCAACCTGTTCAAGGGCTGTAACTGCGTTTGATTCATAAGTGGTCTGCATTCCCTTTGAGGCAATGGAGTAGGCGGTATAGCCCACTATCATGATGAAGATAACGGGAATCAGGAAAAATCCTGTAAGTTTTACTCTGAGACTGTTTAGTTTTCTCATTTAAATTATCTCCTTCTTACGGAATAATAAATAGAATAAATAACTGTTTAAGGATATGAGGACAGGTGACTCAGCTCGCCCAATGAAAGGGAGTTGAACAGTGCTGTAGATTATAATAACAAAAAATGTACAACAAAACATTTTCTTGATAAAATAATAAAATTGTTATACAATGCGAAAATAAACAATAAATAATAAAATTTATATAAAGAAAATTTTGACACATAAGCCGAAAGGCTTGAGATCATAAGGGTTTAAGGAGAAAAATATGGCAAGAGAGTACAATCCTGAAGTCATTGAGAAAAAATGGCAAAAATATTGGGAGGAGCATGATACCTTCAGAACAGATGTTCACGACTTTTCAAAGCCGAAGTTTTACGTATTGGATATGTTTCCCTATCCTTCGGGCGTAGGTCTTCATGCGGGACATCCCGAAGGTTACACCGCTACGGACATCGTTTCGAGAATGAAGAGAATGCAGGGCTATAACGTCCTTCATCCCATGGGATACGACTCCTTCGGTCTGCCTGCGGAGCAATATGCGGTTTCCACCGGAAATCATCCCAACGGTTTTACCCAGAAAAACATAAAGACCTTTTCCAAGCAGCTTAAGGAGCTTGGTTTTGACTATGACTGGCACAGATGCATCGCTACATCGGATCCTTCCTTCTACAAGTGGACCCAGTGGATCTTTAAGCAGCTCTATCTTGCAGGCTATGCAAAGCACATCGATATGCCCGTAAACTGGTGCGAGGAGTTGGGAACAGTGCTTTCCAATGACGAAGTCATCGACGGTAAGTCGGAGCGCGGCGGCTATCCCGTTGTCAGAAAGAACATGAAGCAGTGGGTCATCGACCAGGCTGCCTTTGCGGAAGAACTCCTTGAAGGTCTTGATGAGATCGATTGGCCCGAGTCGACGAAAGATATGCAGAGGCATTGGATCGGAAAGTCCGAGGGTGTGGAAGTAAAGTTCCGGATCGTAGGCGGCGGAGAATTCTCTATTTTCACCACCTGTATCGAGACCATCTACGGTATCACCTTCATGGTTCTTGCTCCCGACGGACAGATCGTTAAGGATCTCATGCCCAGAGTACAGAACAAGGAAGAGGTTCAGGCATATATCGACGAGACCCTTAAGAAGAATGATATGGACCGTACCGAGCTGAACAAGGGCAAGTCCGGTTGCGAACTTAAAGGACTTAAGGCCATAAACCCGGTTAACGGTAAGGAAGTTGCTCTTTTCATCGGCGATTTCGTGCTTGCCAGCTACGGAACAGGTGCGGTAATGGCCGTTCCTTCACACGATCAGAGAGACTTTGAATATGCTGTCGCTCACAACATCCCCATGATCCAGGTTATCGACGGACGCGATGTTTCAGAGTGCGCATTTGAAAAATACGATTATCTCGGCAAGGGCTGCAAGCTCATAAATTCCGAGGAGTTCACAGGACTCACCGTTGAAGAAGCAAAGGAAGCCATCACTCAGAAGCTTGAAAAGATGGGCGTTGCAAAGAGAGTGGTAAATTACCACTTCCGTGAGTGGATCTTCGCAAGACAGAGATACTGGGGCGAGCCCGTTCCCGTGGTTTACGAAGAGGACGGAAAGATCCATGTGCTGGATGACGACGAGCTTCCGCTCATCCTTCCCGAGCTGGACGACTACAAGGGAAAGAACGGTAAGGCACCTCTTGAGAATGCCACCGAGTGGAAGAAGTACGACCACAACGGCATCAAGGGAACAAGAGAAACCTCCACCATGCCCGGATCTGCAGGGTCCAGCTGGTATTATATGCGATATATCGATCCCGACAATGACAAGGAGATCTGCGATCCCGAACTTCTTAAGCACTGGATGCCCGTCGATCTCTATATCGGAGGACCGGAGCATGCGGTAGGTCACCTCATGTATTCCAGGATCTGGAACCGTTTCCTTTATGATAAGGGCATATCTCCTGTCAAGGAGCCCTTCAAGAAGCTGGTTCATCAGGGTATGATCCTGGGCTCCAACGGTATCAAGATGGGTAAGCGTTTCCCCGAATTCGTTGTTAATCCCAGCGATATCGTTAACAAGTACGGCGCAGACACTTTGAGGCTTTATGAGATGTTCATGGGAGCACTTGAGGTTTCCAAGCCCTGGAGCGACGAAGGTGTTGCAGGCGCGAGACGTTTTCTTAACCGTGTTTGGTCGTTCTTTACCGAAGAAAGCAACATCACGGCAGAAAATGACGGAAAGCTCAAGAAGGTTTACCATCAGACCATAAAGAAAGTAACCGACGATTATGAGACTCTTGGCTTCAACACAGCCATCAGCCAGCTCATGATCTTCGTAAACGCAGCCGTTAAGGAAGGCAAGTGTCCCAAGGAATATGCCGAAGGCTTCGTAAAGATGCTTTCCTGCGTATGCCCTCACATCGGAGAAGAGATCTGGGAGATCCTGGGTCACAACGAGTCCCTTGCTAAGGAGCCCTGGCCCGTATTCGATCCCGAAGCTGTTAAGGAAGATACTGTTGAGATCGGGGTTCAGGTTAACGGTAAGCTCAGAGGTACAGTGGAGCTGGGTGTTGACGAAGATCAGGCAAGTGCTCTTGAGAAAGCGAAGAACATGGACGGTGTAAAGGCCTTCGTAGAAGGAAAGACCATCGTAAAAGAGATCTACGTAAAGGGAAGAATTATAAATATTGTTGTAAAGTAGATATAAAATGACACCCGGGGACGGGGTTAGGGGTTCACTTTCTCTTGACAACACATGAAAAACTTTATATAATGCCAAATCGAGGCCTCGGTCTCGCGAAGCGGGTGCTCCTGAACCGTGTCAGGTCAGGAATGAAGCAGCACTAAGGGATGCCATCCGTATGTCGTGAGGAAACCGGGGCCTCATTTTTTTATCTTTTGATATTCGTAAGCCGTTCCACCATATCTTCAAAGGCGGCAACAGCATCCTGATTGTACTTTTCGTAATCCACGGTAAGGGTTTTTTTGACTTCTCCCCTGAGGCAGGCTCTTAAGCCGTCTTCTATGCCTTTTGTGGAATCTTCCACCAGCATTCCGTTGTACTTTTCCATAAAATCCGTAGGTCCCGTTATGCGGGTCGAGAAACAGGGAACACCAAGGATGTCAGCCTCGCAGAGCACCAGTCCGAAGCCCTCGTAAAGAGAGGACAGCACGAGATAGTCGCATCTCTTGATCAGAGGATAGGGATTTGCCAGGAACTTTATGATGATGATCCTATCGGCATACTTTGATCTTTCAGCTCTGTTAAGGATCTTATAGTAGTCGGGGCCGTAGGAGCCCAGGATTATGAGCCATGCATCTTCAAACTCTTCCGCCACCTTTTCAAAGGCATCGATGAGCCTAAGCTGACCCTTTTCATAGGAAAACCTTCCCACATTTATGATCTTTTTTGCGGGAGAATCCAAAAGGGTATTCAGTCTCCTTAGAGAAATGCTTGCTTCGGTATTTTCCGTATATACGATCTCTTCTTCGGCGCGTTTAAGTATGGTCTTGTAATCGATGATATTGGGGATCACCGTGTAAGAGCGTTTTTGGTATCCGGACTTCTCGATGAACAGATCCATTCTGGGAGCCAGTTCTTCCGCCACTATGGCCACTTCATCATAGGCATTGTAAGCCTCGGAAAGCAGCTTTCTGGGGACGGCGAAGGATTTTTTGTTTTCACCGTTCATGTCATTGTGGACAAAAATCGCCCTTCCGCAGTCCATGACCTTAAACATGGATATCATATCGGGAAAATAGCCGTTAAACTGTATGGCTGCATTTATTCTGGCATCTCCGAAGGTCTTTTTGGCCTCGCGAACAGCTATGCTTTCATAGGCAGACTCAGCCCTTTTGTAGGAAAGGCCCGGTATCTTTCTTTGAGCCTTTTTCCAGAGCTTTGAATAGGCCAACTCTTGCCAGGTGCCGCAACGGGGATTGGTAATGCCGAGAGTGGCAACATCTTCGGAAATGTCATCCAGGGCAGGCTCATGATAGCCCGGAGTGTTGTTGGCCTTGGGACTGTATTTGTACAGCACCATATAATTGTATTTCTCGTGGTCGATGCATCTGACCATGTTGATGAGAGCTGTGGCGATACCGTTTCTGACGAAGTCGCCGCCGTAGATCGCCACGTTCTTTTTACCGTTATAAGGAATGTCGGGATAGGAGGACAGGTCTCCGGAAATGAAATTATGCATCAATTCCTTGGTCACGCCAGCACGGTCCCAGGGACAGAAACGGTCCGTAAAATCACTGTAATCGCAGGGGGTGGGGTAAACCAGCTCCGTTGCAAGAGCCTCCACTGTCTTAACCTGAGGGAAAGGAAGCTCGCTTAAGGGGAAATAAAGGCCTTTGTCTCTTAAGTATTCCTCCTCGTCATAGGTGTAAAGTATAATGTGGCGACGGGTGGTGGCGTAGTCAAATAATATGCTTGAGTAATCGGTGATAAGTCCGTCCGTAGCCTGAAGAAAATCATAGACCGGTACATCGTCCGGGAAAGTCAGGATGTGGCTGTAATTATCAGTGTTCATGCTGCCCCGGAGCATGGGATGGAGCTTTACATAGACCAATACGTCCTCCGGCAGCTGGTCGTCAAGAGCGGAGAACATGGCATCCGGATCAAACTTCTGACCTTCTTTATCTGCATCTCCCGGGATACCGCGCTCGGTGGGCAGATAGGCATATATCCTCTTTTCCCCGAAATTAAAGCGCGCCCGCATGTTCTTACGGATCTCGTCGGAGAAAAACACCTCGTTTCCGGGATATCCCGTCATGGCCAGCTTTCCGGTACCGAAGTTCTCCACCATATAGTCCCTGAGCATCACCTCTTTTGTGTGATCGTTGGGGTAAAGAAGGAGATCCGCGGTAAGGAAATTCCTCTGGACGTTTCCGATGGCAAAACGCCCGGTCTTAACGGATTTTCCCTGTGTCGTTAAAGGCGTTCCGTGCCAGGTGTTCAGATAGAGCTGCCTCGGCTTCTTCATAAACAAGGGCATGAAAGTATCGTCATTTATAAGTCTCCCTGCGGAAGCAAGGATCCTGAAATATTCGCGGGAATCAAAGCGCAGCGCGCGCACACGGCCCTCGGAATTCTTAAAATCCGCCCATTGTGCCTTGATGGAGTTTTCCGTGTCCTTACGCACCGTAACATAGACGGTGAGGTCCTTAAATTCCTCTTCTTCGCAAAGGGTCTTAAGGATGGCGGCGATATTGCCTCCAAGAGAGGTGCCGTGCCGGGATTCCAGGAGTACCACCTTCGGATCCACGGGCAAAGTATCGTACAGCTTGATATATGCCCGGTGGGAATAAAAATCCTCCTTAAACAGGCGCTTTAAAAATGTGATTTTTCTGTCCGGTTTTCTTCCCATTTTAAGTCCTTTTTATTGTTAGATTTTAAGCCCTTTTTCTATTCCTTCGAAGGAGATCTTCACCTTCCTGCCGTCCGAAAATACGAGCGTGGGCCTTTCAAGCGCTCTGTCCGAAGGCGTTTCGAAAGCAACCGCCTTAAAAGGGAAAATGTCTTCTTCCGAAAATTCCATGCCATCCGCCCGGGTGATCACCTGGGACAGAAGGAATTTATTTTCGCTTCCGGCATACATCTTCTCAACCCTTCGGGTTGCGTAGATTATAAGTGAATCGCCTCTGTCGGGGTTTGTCCCTTTGGACAGGATGGTATCTATCTCATCAAAAGCATCCCAGACCGTCATGGCCATGGAAATCTTCCTGCCGTGACCGTCAAGTCCCGTAAGAAGGACAGCTTTGGCACCGTTCTTTTCAAGACGCTTTATATCCGCATTCACATCCGGGAAACCATAGGAGGACAGGGTGATAAGGGAAGGCTTTCTCACAAGTCTTGCCCTGTCCGCTCTGAAAATTCCGTAAGGAACCGTAAAGTCTGCCAGATCTATGGCATTTATCCAGTGCATTTCCGTTTCCAGATTAAAATTAAAGAATTCCCTTCTGTAAAGGACCTCATCCCTTACCTCGCCGTAAAACAGAGCATTGGCGGGAACGGGCTCGACCATGGTCTTTTCTTTGATCGTATATTGCATGGGGAAAACACCCTTGTCCTTAATAAAGGCGCTGTCCCAGGGAAAATCGGTATTGTAGCTCAGCTTTGCATAATTACACATGCCATGGATATCTTTGGGATTCTTAAGCACCTTACCGGACCTTAAAACGGTTTCTCCGTTTGCACTGTGGTTTGAAAAAACAAGGGCGGGACCGTTAAGAACGTTGGTGCGGACCTCATTATCCTTTAAGCCTTCAAAATTGTCTTTTTCTTTTGCAGTCCAAAAAGGATGATCCTTGGGAAGATCCAGACAAAGAAATGCCTTGCCCAGCCAAAGAGGTGATTCGGCGCAGGAATAGCCCTGTACCAGGGGAGGGAATTGTCCGTAAAAGCCCAGGGACGGAACTCCTCCCGAAAGGAAGTCGTCTCTTTCTATAAACTGCAGCAGAGCACCTGCGGTAACGCGGCGGGCAATTCCGGGATCTGCGGCCGGGCTCTTAAGGAAAAAGTTGGCGGCAAGAGGACTAACGGCAGCGTTTCTGTATATGCCGCTCCGGCCCCACATGTTAACAAAGCCGTTTCTCCCGAAGAAAGCGGGAAATGTCTTTACCAGGTCATTTGAAACCTGTTCGTAAAAGGCCGCGATCTCCGGCATATTTTCATATCCGTATTCTCTGCACCAGATGGGGGCATATACGTTGAAAGCCCAGCAGGAGTAGTAATCAAAACTCTGTCCGTCTCTGTACCAGCCGTCCCCCACACAGTAGTTCTTTATGGCAAGAGCATGCTCCAGCATGATGTCTTCATCTATCTCATATCCGTGCTTTTTAAGGAAGGCCATATCCAGCATGTTGAAAAGACGCCAGTTCTGGGGTACTGTCATATGATGGGCATAGCCTGAAAGGAAGGAGGCTATTGCGTCTTTTTCTTCATTGGTATAAGTCTCCCATATCTCTTTTTCTGTGGCATCCAGGCATATTACCAGCGCACAGGTTTCCACGGTCTGCTGAAAGCAAACATAGGGATCGTCCCCGGCGCTTTTCATCATCTCATCGTAGCTTCCCGCGCTTTCCGGATTTCCGGAAGTTGCCACCCTAAGGACATGCTGCTTGTAGTATTCCCTAAGTGAAAAGCCGTTCACCGTGAATTCCGGTTCTTCATGGATGATGGGAGCCGCAATAAAAAAGGATCTTGCAAGACCTTCGAAGATCTCAGCCCTTCTTTCCCTGTCCAGCTGCTTCGGTCCGGCATTCTTGTGGGGGTAGGTAATGTCAAATTCGGTTCTTGTGACTACCGGAGGTGCATCTGTTTCCCTGATGCCTTCAAAGAATCCCCGTATCAGGTACTTGGCCGCATCCATTACCGAGTCTCTGGTGATCCCGGTGTAGGGACTTAAATTAAAGTCCTCATGTAAGTTTTTGAATCTTTCTCTCATCTTCTTCTCTCTCTTTTTTATAAAGCTTTAAAGAAATTCTAACCTTCTTTACACTTCTTTTCAAGAAAAAAATGAGCCTTTGGGGACGGGGTTAGGGGTTCATTTACCCCGAAACAAGAGAAAAAGAGAGAAATCGGGGTAAAATGAGAAGCCGGAGCAGAGGTAAGAGAGCGAAACTACCCCGAAAGCAGAGCAGGAAAAGGTTTCCGGGGTAAAGCCCTGTGCAGTGGGAAAAAAAGTGCCGAAACAGAAACGTCCCCGTTGGCTCTTGTTTTTTCTTATTTTATTTCGCACCGTAAAGTATTATAATAATTAGCGAAGCGGATTGCGAATGGGCTGCGGGCGTGCAAACGGTAATTGATGAAAACAAATTGGGAGGTTTACATGAGCAAAAGCAGAGAAGGTTATCAGGCATCGAAAAAAGAGTATTGGGCATATTGCATCTTTTTTCTGGGACAGAACTTGTTATGGGGGTTCGCGGGCTACATCGAGACATTCCTTACGGACATAGGGATAGCGGCGGCTACCGCGGCGGCGATCCTCATCGTTCCGAAACTGTGGGATGCCATAAACGACGTGCTCTTCGGCTACATTGTCGACAGGCACTCATTTAAGAACGGACAGAAATATATCCCCTGGGTAAGAGCGGGCATTTCGGCTCTCGGTATCACGACGGTTGCACTGTTCGCGATCCCCGAATCCATGTCTTCCACGGGAAAAGTGGTATGGTTCCTCATCGCATACATTTTATTTGACATAGCCTACACGATACAGGATACGCCCGTGTTCGCGCTGACTACCGTTATGACATCCAACGTGACGGAACGTACCTCCATCATCGCGGGCGGTAAGCTCTGGGCGATGATAGGCGGCACCGTGGCGACGGTTCTTATTCCCACCATCAGACCGAGGCTCGGTTGGCTCACATCCTGCATAGTGTTCGTGGTGGTTTCCGTGATCCTTATGATCCCCCTCCTCTTTACGGCGAAGGAGCGTCACGCCAATGTGACTGCGGCCGAGGACAATCCTACGTTTAAAGAGATGATGGTTTATCTTAAAAATAACAAGTATTTGATCGTTGCTCTTATCGCGATGCTTCTCTTGGGACTTTCCAGTGTGGAGCAGAAGATGGCAATCTACATGGGGCGCATCTGTCTCGGACGCGAAGATATGGCTACGATAATCGCAGGCGGAGTGGCGCTTTCAGTCATCCTTGTTTCGGCACTTGTTCCGGTGCTTTCCAAGAAGTGGGACAAATTTAACGTCCTCTGTGTCGGCCTCGCTTTTGCCGTGGTCATGGATGTGGTTTCTTTCTTTGTGGGCTACGGCAGTGTTGTTTCCACACTGATCTTTGTAATGCTTAAATGCACAGGCCTCGGCTTTTGGCAGGTCATTATCTATATGCTCATAGCCGATACGGTGGAATACGGCACCTATAAATCCGCTACGAGGGCGGCAGGCATCACCTTCTCACTGCAGTGCTTCGTGGCAAAGCTTAAGAACGCCATGATCGGCTCCATCGTTCTGTTCTCCCTTTCCACCATCGGTTTTGTGGAGGGCGAAAATGCCGTTCAGCCCGAGGGCGTTGCGGATGGCGTGTGGAAGCTCTTTAACCTGCTTCCGGCGGTGGGCTTTACAATTGCCCTCGTCATTCTTGTGTTCTTCTTTAAGCTTAGGACCGGGGATGTTCAGAAGATGTCCGAATACAATAACGGCGAGATAACGAAGGAAGAAGCGGAAAAAGTACTTGAGAAGAGATTCGGTAAAGCCGCATCTTCCGATAAGGAAAACTGATGGAGTCTTTTGTAAAAACATTTGAATACGATAACGGAGAGATACAAAGAGTACAGGCGGTATCTTTGGGAAAAGAATTATGAACATAAACCAATTAAAATATGCTCTGGAAACGGCTCAGTCCGGTTCCATGAGAGAGGCGGCGACGAAGCTTTTCGTGTCACAGCCGGCGCTGTCGACAAGCATTCGGGAACTTGAAGAAGAGCTTGGCATTACAATATTTGAGCGCACCAACAAGGGCATCAGTCTGACGCCCGAGGGAAGCGAGTTCATAAACTATGCCAAGAAAGCCGTCGGACAGTATGAGATACTTGAGGATCGCTACCGTGTTACGGACAGGGATAAGGAAAGATTCTCCGTATCCACCCAGCATTACAATTTTGCCATCAGGTCCTTTACCGAAGTCATCAAACGTTTCGGACCCGACAGATACAGTTTCTCTATCCATGAGACGAAAACCAACGAAGTGCTGCTCCACGTTCGCGACTTTAAGAGTGAGGTCGGCATAATATCCTATTCCGGAGCGAACAGGGATATCATAAAGAAGCTGATGAAGGAGTATTCACTGGAGTTCACGCCCCTCATGCGTAAAGAGACATATATGTACGTATGGAAGGGACATAAGCTTGCGGATCGGAAGACCATATCCATCAGGGAGCTTGAGGACTTCCCCTGCGTATCATTTGACCAGGGCGATAACGGTAACTACTACCTGAACGAAGAGGCAATGGCGGATTATGATTTCGGCAAGCTCATCAAATCCGATGATCGCGCCACGACAATGGAGATACTTGCGGAGCTGGGAGGCTTTTCCATAGGGTCGGGCATGTTGACCGAAGACAATGCGGTGCTGCAGGGCATGGTATCCGTGAAGCTGGAGGAAGAGGATCCCCTCACCATCGGCTATATAACGAGGAAGGGAAGCAGGCTGTCAAAGTACGGCGAAGCCTATATCGAGGAACTGCTGAAATATAAGGAAATATAGAGATCTATAGAGGATGGAAACGTCCTCTTTTTTTTGTACTTTGTGATAACCTGTACTTATCACCCGCTCTAAGATTGCCGTAATTTTCTTATGGCGGATATGGTGGTAATATACCACCAACATTTAAGCAGCCCATAAACGTATCAACCATATACAGTAAAGGAGAAAATACCATGAGCGAAACGAACACATGCAGCATTCAGGCACGTAAGGAAGATATAAGCTTCGGATTCCCGGGAGCACGCTTCGGATTTACCGAGGAGCTGGCTGACAAGCTGGCAGCGGAAAGAGGCGTCAGACTCCGTCCGAACGAAACGATAAGCGAGATCGATGAGAGAGGCGTATTTGTAAGACAGGCAAATTCATTCATCACACCCTTCGGTGAGAAGGAAGGGGAGTTTAAGGCGGAGGCCAACCGCTACAAGGTTTACTGGGCACACGGATGCCACTGGTCCAACAGACCTGTCATCGTAAGAGATATCCTCGGACTCGAAGACGTTATCGATGATATTGCAACCACAGGAACCGGCAAGTACGGACACGGTTTCGTGGATCAGAAGGATTTTAAAGATCCTTCCACCGGAGCATATTTCCTTTCGGAGTTCTACGAGAACGCAAAGCCCGGATTTGAAGGCAGAGCTACCACACCGACACTTGTGGATGTGATCGAAAAGAAGGCGGTGAACAACGATTATCACCGTCTTACAAACTACATTGAGGTACAGTTCAGAAAATTCCAGAAGACGGACATCGACCTTTATCCCAAGGAATACAGAAAAGAGATCGATGAGTTTAACGACTGGCTCTTCCCGACGGTGAACAACGGACATTACAGAATGCATTTCTGCCTCTCCTGGGTAGCATACGACGAGGCTTACAATGACTTCTTCGCAGCTCTTGACAAGCTGGATGAGAGACTTGCGACAAACCGTTTCATCTTCGGCGATTATATTACGGATTCCGATGTAAGACTCTATGTAACACTTGTAAGATGGGAAACAAGCTATTATCACAATGTGGGACCCATGAAGAAGAGGATCACCGAATACCCGAACATCTGGGGCTATGTAAAGGATCTTTTCAGTATTCCCGAGTTCAGAAAGTACACCTTCTTCGAATTCCCGAAGAAAGAGTTCAAAGGACACAGAGGCTGGAACGGCTCATTCGCCGAGAGGATAGCTTCTCAGGTGCCTTATGAAGAGCTTTGGAAGACGGACGGAGAGAGAAAGAAGATATCCTCCGATCCGGAAAACGTGTACCTGCACACAGATATTTCACCCGAGGATTATCAGAGCGAAATATCCTTCTCCAAATGGAACCTGCCCGGATGGGACGATCGTCAGCCCAGAAACGTATCAATCTCGGTGGATCCTTCCATCAATCCCCTGAAGGGCAAACTCAAGAATAAAAGATAAGACAGGGAGATAAGAACATGAAAAAACCGATTAAGAAGATAGCGGCAATACTTACGGCAACGGTTCTGGCGGCAGCACTTGCGGGCTGCGGTAAGGAAGCCGGCGGCAAAAAGAAGATAACCATTGAGACCAACGGACGCCCCGCTCCTTTCATCTACACAGTGGATGATGAGAAGGACGGACTTTACACCACCAAGGACGGGGTTTTCCTTGCGGGATATGATATCGCAGTATTGGTAGAGCTTTTTAAGCTCCCGGAATTTGCGGATTATGAGCTCGATCTTTCGGTCAGCTCCAACTCACTGGTCGATGCGCAGCAGGGCGTTATAGACGCAACCATCAACAACTGGAGCTACAACAAGGAACGTGCGGAGTCCTATTACTTCACATATCCTTATACCAAGTCGAGATACACCATCACATCCGCTCTCGGAACATCGGTGAGCAGCTTTGAAGAGCTTGCGGATTCGGGACTTCTGATCTACGGCGGTGCCGGCGGCAACACCACCAACGCCATCGAGCGTTGGAATGCTACCCGTACCGAGGGACAGAGCAAGATAAAGCTGGAGTATACCTCCGCCGATATGACGGTACAGCTTCAGGAAGCCATTGAAGGCAAGGTGGCACTCATTCATGACCAGCCCGTTATCCTTAAGTATAAGGATACTTACCCCGAGCAGTTTAAGCAGCTTACCATCACTGTACTTTCCGATGATGAGACGGCGAAGAACATTACGGCAAACAACACCTCCCACATCCTTCTCGGAAAGACCGGAGCACATTCCGCAGAATATCGCAAGCTCCTTTCCGAGGGCATTAAGAAGCTCTACGACAACGGAACTCTTGCGGAACTGGGCAAAAAATGGATAGCCACCGCCCTTGGCGATGACAGCGTTTCGGTACTTCCTCTCGAGTCGGATCTCGTTTATCTCAATTAGAAAGGTTTAAAAGGTAAGGCCTATGTTGGCAAGTTTTTCGGATTATTTCAGCTTTAAGATAGTTTGGTCAAGAATGCCGGATCTTATCAAAAAAATACCCATAACGTTGGAACTTGCGGGGCTTGCCTTTGTTGTATCACTGTTTGTGGGACTTCTCATCGCGGTAGCAAGGTACAAGAAGATAAAGGTGCTGGATCCTCTGGCAACGGCTTTCCTTTCCATAGTGCGCGGCACGCCTATGCTTATCCAGCTCTATGTCGCATATTACGGCATTCCTGCCATCTTAAGGATATTCAACTCCTGGGGCGCCGATATAAATGTGAACCTGATCCCCAAGATCGTATACGCGTTTATCTCTCTCGGTCTTTACCAGTCGGCATTTACGAGTGAAACGATACGTGCGGCTCTTGAATCGGTTGACAACGGTGAGATCGAAGCTGCATACGCCATGGGAATGACCTACGGACAGATACTTAAGAGGATCATCATTCCCGAAGCACTGGAAAATGCTTTGCCCGGCATCGACAATTCCATCATCGGACTTGTTAAGGGAACGTCGCTGGCTTCGACCTGCGGCATCATCGAGATAACCTATCAGAACCAGATACTTGCGGGAAGAGATTACAGATATCTTGAGGGCTATGTGGCGCTTGCCATCATATATTGGGTGATCACCGTCATACTTGAGAGGGTATTTAAGGCAGTGGAAAAACGTACTAAGATACCGGAAAGCCCTGCGGAGATATCGGGCAAAAACTCATCGGGACTGAAGGAAAAAACATCTTTTATAAGCAAAGTGAGGCAGCGTCATGGCTATTTTGACCATAAGGAACTTGCATAAAAAATTTAAGAACAATGTGGTGCTCGACGGAATAGACCTTGACGTTGAAAAAGGCGATATCATAGGAATAGTCGGACCTTCCGGAACCGGTAAATCCACCCTTCTTCGGTCCATAAATCTTCTTGAGAAGCCCGAAGAAGGCGAGATAGAAGTGGGAGACACGAAGGTCTCTCTTCCCCTTAAGCACGGCAGCAAGAAGAGCGTTACGGAATTAAGACGTCATACCGGCATGGTGTTCCAGAGATTCTGCCTGTTCGAGCATAAGACGGCTCTTGAAAACGTCATGGAAGGGCTTATCACGGTTCAGGGAAAGAATAAGAAAGAAGCCGAAGAGCTTGCGCTTAAGGAGATTGAGAACGTCGGACTTCTGGAATGGAAGAACCACTATCCCAGACACATGTCGGGCGGACAGCAGCAGAGAGTTGCGATAGCAAGGACTCTTGCCATGAAGCCCGATATCATCTTCCTGGATGAGCCCACATCGGCGCTGGATCCCGAGCTGGTATCGGAAGTCCTTAACATCATCAAGAAGGTGGCAGAGCAGGGCTATACGATGCTCCTTGTTTCACACGAGATGGATTTCATCAGAAAGATATCGACCCGCGTGATCTTTTTGGACGGCGGCAAGATAATAGAAGACGATACCCCTGTGGAAGTATTTGAACATCCCCGCACACAGAGAGCAAGGGATTTCTTCCACAAGATGCAGATATTAAGAGAGCCCGATTACTACCTGTAAAGCAGGTATGGGGGAGTGGGAGTATGAGATGACGATCGCGGAAAAACTTGAAAAAGCACATGAACAGGGTATCAACGGACTTTACGGATCAGAGGATGCATATACTCTTTTTGAAAGAAGCTTTCTCGTGTTCATCGTACTGGACGGTAACGATGTCATCGGAGCCGCAAGGGTGATAAGCGAAGGCATTGAGACCGCACTGTTCGTGGATCTTAAGGCTAAGGGCGATCTTAAGGACGTGACGGAAACCGAAATAAAGACCGGGCTCATAAAGGCAGCGGAGAAGCATCTCTCAGGGCGCAGAGTCATGGTATACGGGAGACGCGAAGACCTGGATCTGTACGAAAAACTGGGTTACGGCAGATGCAAGAATGCCTGGACCTATTTTAGAAAAGGCTTCGATGAAAAGGATTTCCTGCCCTCCGGGTTCAGATATGAGAACGAATTCTTCTCTCAGGCGCAACATGGCGATACGGATAAAGCAGTCGTATCCGCTAAGGACAGAATGTGCCGCGAGCTTATCTTGGGCAGAGTTACATATAAAAATGACATCTCGGGCACAACATATGAAGCTGTAAACGATATTCTTACCAGAGCCTTTTGGGGACATCCCCATGACGTGGAAAAAACGAAGGCGGCGTTTTCAAACAGCCGATTTACGGCAGCGGCTTTCGACGGGGAGAGGCTTATCGGTGTTGCCCGGGCGGTGGCGGACACAGGAAACAAAGACGATAAGAGGATCGACGGTAAATATGCGACCATTCTCAATGTTGCCGTAGACCCTGAATATCAGGGCCTTTCCGTAGGCAAGAATCTCGTGCTCAGGCTGTCGGAGATCATCCCGGCGGAAACGATAGTTCTTAACACCCACCCCGGGGCGGTGGGATTCTATAACAGGATCAGGGAATACAGACGGAACCTGTATGTGTTTGAAAAACACATACACGAGGGAGAAAAACGCGAAATGCCTCCGGAAATGCGGATAGGCATGTTCACACCCAAGGGTTTCCGCTTCCCTTCGGAGTATGTGCAATGAAATTTGAAACCTTGTGTTTACACGCGGATAACAATCAAAAAGATGAGTGGGGGACTCTCACAACGCCGATCTGTCAGTCGGCAACCTTTGTACACAAGGGCGTCAACACACCTTCGGATTACAGCTATTCAAGGCTTTCCAATCCTACACGCAGGCATTTGGAGCAGCTTGTGGCTTCACTCGAGGGCGGGGCTGACGCCTATGCTTTTTCTTCGGGCATGACGGCCATAACGGTTTCAATGATGCTTCTTAAGCCGGGTGATCATGTAATAGCGACGGATGACCTTTACGGCGGAGCACTGAGACTCTTCAGAAACGTGAACGCCGATAACGGGGTGGAGTTTGACTTTGCCGACACATCCGACACAGAAGCCGTCAAAGCTAAGATAAAGCCAAATACAAGGCTTATCTATATAGAGACTCCTTCCAATCCCCTGATGAAAGTGACGGATATCAAGGCGATGGCTGAGATCGCCCATGTCTGTAATGCCTTACTGTTTGTGGATAATACCTTTCTTACACCCTATTTTCAGAAGCCTCTCCTGCTTGGTGCAGATCTTGTGATACATTCCGGGACGAAATATCTGGGAGGTCACAACGATGCTCTGGCAGGCTTTGTGGTGGCGGGGACCCGGGAGATCGCGGAAAAGGTGCTTTTCATCTCGAAAACCATCGGCGGACAACTGGCGCCTTTTGACTCTTTTTTAATCGAACGCGGGATCAAGACACTGCCGATACGCATGGACAGAATAAACGAAAACGCGCTTAAGATCGCGGAATTCCTTAAAACCCTGCCTGCGATAAAGAAAGTTTATTATGTCGGTTTACCCGAGTCAAAGGGATATGATATCATAAGTAAACAGGCAAAGGGCTTCGGAGGCATGATATCGATCGAAGTCGACTCGAAAGAAAGAGCCGGAAAGATCCTCGGCAGGGTAAAGGTCTTTCAGTATGCAGAGTCCCTCGGCGGGGTCGATTCCCTCATCACATACCCCATGTTGCAGACCCATGCGGACGTTCCTGAAGAGGAACGCAACAGACGAGGCATAAATGACAGGTTTTTAAGAATATCAGTCGGTATAGAGAATGTTGATGATCTTATAGATGATCTGGACCGGGCAATAAACGGAGAAGAGTAATGGGAAGATACGATTTTGATACTGTTATGGACAGAAGGAATACGGATTCGCTAAAATATGACTGTGCCATAAGGAGGGGGATGCCTGAAGATGTGCTCCCTCTCTGGGTGGCGGATATGGATTTTAAAACAGTCCCCGAAGTGTCCGAAGCACTTGCGGATAAAGCGATGCACGGGATATTCGGTTATTCCGAGCCTGACGAAAAATACTTTGATGCCATCGAAGGATGGTTTACAAAGCATTTCGGATGGACGCCCGACAGGAGGAAGATTGTTCTGTCCTGCAGCGTCATTTTTTCTTTATGTAATCTCATAGAAGCGGTGACGGAGCCGGGAGACGGCATCATCATCAACCAGCCCGTCTACTACCCTTTCGGCGAATCCATCCGAGATAACGGCAGAAAGCTTGTGAACAGCGGGCTTTTATATCGTGACGGGCATTATTTCATTGACTTTGATGACTTTGAAAAGAAGATCGTTGAGAATGACGTTAAACTCTATATCCTCTGCAATCCGCACAATCCCGTGGGACGTGTTTGGACAAGGGATGAGCTTAAGAAACTGTCCGATATATGCCTTAAGCACAAAGTTTTTGTCGTTTCCGACGAGATACACGCGGATTTCGTTTATCCCGGGCATGAGTTCGTGAGCTATGCGACCCTCGGAGAAGAGGTGCTGGAAAATGCGGCGATATGCACGTCGGCTTCAAAGACATTCAATCTTGCGGGACTTCATAATGCCAACACCTATATATTTGACAACAGCGTGAGGAGAAGATTCAAGGAGATACAGAATAAAAAAGGCTATTCCCAGTCGAACATAATGGGCATCGTTGCATGCCGTGCAGCGTATACCTACGGTGAAGAGTGGCACGACGAACTCCTTGCTTATCTTAAGGGAAACATTGATTATGTGAGAAGATTCCTTGCGGAAAACATCCCCGGAATACGTCTTGTCGAGCCCGAGGGGACCTATCTTATCTGGCTGGACTGCAGCGGTCTCGGTCTCACGGATCAGGAGCTGAATCGTAAAGTGGTGCACGAGGCAGGGCTTTGGCTTGACGCCGGGAATATTTTTGGGAAAGACGGCGAACAGTTTGAGCGTGTGAACATAGCCTGCCCGAGAAAGATACTTGAGGAAGCCATGGAGAGACTTAAAAATACATTTGCGGCAATTGAGTGACTGCCGGGAGGAAAGCTTATGATAAACAGACAGAGGATGACGGAAGGATTTAAGATACTTGCGGCATTTGATTCCGAATCCTTCCATGAAAAGGATATTGCGGAGTATCTTTTTGGAAAGCTCACGGAATTGGGACTTAAAGTTCACAGGGACGATCCCGGCGCCTTTACGGATTCTGCCGATGCTGTCGGGAATATCTATGCTTTCCTTAAGGGAAATACTGACGGGGAAAGCATTCTGTTTGCGGCGCATATGGATACGGTGGCACCGGGGAAAGGGAAGAGACCTGTGATATGCGACGATGGGCGCGTTACCGGCGACGGAACGACCGTTCTCGGAGCGGATGATATTACAGGCATAGTTTCGATCCTGGAGCTGCTTACCGTAATAAAAGAGGATGAGCTGCCTCATCCCGATATCGAAGTTGTATTTTTTGCTGCGGAGGAACCCTATTGCAGGGGCTCTGCGGCGTTTGATTTCTCCCTGATAAAGTCAAAGCAGGCGTACATATTGGATCTTGAAGGACCTGTAGGGAGAGCCGCCAATCGCGCCCCTTCCATAGTGCAGTTTACGGCGGAAGTGCGCGGCCGTAGTGCCCATGCAGGTTTTGAACCTGAGAAGGGAATATCTGCGATCGTTGCAGCGAGCCGTGCCATAGCAGCACTAAAACTCGGCAGGGTAGACGGGCAGACTACCGCGAATATCGGACTTTTTAACGGCGGCACGGGAAAAAATATAGTTCCGGGCAACGCGCTCGTCAGTGGAGAAGTTCGGAGTTTGAGCCACGAGCGGGCTCTTGAAGTCGTAAAAGAGATCGGTGAGTGTTTTTCACGGGAAGCAGCCGTAGAAGGAGCAGAAGTCGTATTTAAGACGGAGGAGATGATACGGGCTTACCATGTACCCGAAAACGCAGAAGCCGTGCAGCGTTACAAACGTGCCGTCATATCCCTGGGGTTTGGCGAGCCTGAACTCGTTACCACCTTCGGAGGGTCCGACAACAACAGTTTTAACCTGCACGACATTCCGGGAATAGTTATATCCAATGCGATGAACAGGGTCCATACGACCGAAGAGTATTTTTATTTGGACGAACTGGTTAAAAGTGCCGAAATACTCCTGGCTCTGATACGTGCATAAAGCACTTTTTGGGGATAAATGCCTCAAAGCATATAATATTACGTTGAATCATAAATATTTCACAGTTAATAGAAACTGTAAACTAGTACAGCGGTTTTAAAATAAATGGACTAATGCGCAGAATGCTTGCTCGAATGCTCGTGCGTGAAAACGCAGGTGTAGCGGGCTACTCCGAGGCTTTCATGTACGGGCAGTCGAGTAAGCAGGCAAGCATTCGGTCCAGTTATTTAATAACCGATGTACTAGGAGAATTGCAAATGAAAAAGCCGTTATTATTAATTTCATATGCGATCCTCCTTGAGTTTAGACGTTCTTAACAATCCCTCTTTACAAGATCGGAAAAATATGAGAGAATAAAACCTACCAAAGCAACAGGTAATACGAAACGATTATGACTAATGACGGCGAAACACAGCCGATGTAACGGTAAGGGAGGTCTCACATGCTGATATCAACAAAAGGCAGATATGCACTCAGAGTAATGATAGATATAGCTTCGGATAAGACGGGAGACTATGTCCCCCTCACAAGGATAGCGGAGAATCAGAACATTTCGATAAAGTATCTTGAAAGCATTATCGTCCTCCTTTCCAAGGAAGGACTTCTTGACGGAAAACGCGGCAAGAACGGCGGCTACAAGCTTTACCGTGACCCTTCGGAATACACTGTTCTTGAGATCTTACGGCTCACCGAGGGTGGTCTTGCTCCCGTGTCCTGCCTTGAGGGCGAGATCAACAACTGCGTTCGCGCAAAATCCTGCCAGACGCTCCCCTTGTGGGAAGGCCTTAACAACATCATCAACAACTACCTCGGCAGCATCACCCTCGCCGATGTCATGGACCAGGCCGGAAACTACGGGGAGAATATCTGACAACCAAAACAGAAATGTCGCGTCTTTTGTTTATTCCCCTTCCGGCAGGCAATGCATCTGCGTTACTCCCAGCACCCTGAATCCTTCGGCGGCACTGCAAAGGTGGCGTATGCCGTATTCACGGGCGCGGAGCGTGAGATAGAGCTCTTCCTCAGAATAGAACCCGCCGTCACTGAGCCCCAAAAACCGCACATCCGTAACACCGAGAAGCTTCGCTGAGTCGAGAGCTTCTTTTTTTCTGAGTTCTGCGAGACCATTTTCCGTGATCCCCTTCGGAGCGTATTCGTCGCCGTAACGTCCGTCGGTACAGATAAGAAAACAGATCTCTTTTCCTTCCGCCGCCAGCTTTGCGGCAGTGGCGCCGGCACCCACTTCAATGTCGTCGGGATGCGGGCCGATAAAAAGATAGCGCTCGAAAGATTCTACTTTGGGGACAGGTGCGGCAAATCTTATAACAGCTTTTGTCAGGCTCATGGCAACCTCCTGCAAACTCGTTGTTTCTTATTACAATATACCACTTTTTACGAAAACTGAAAAAAAAATTTAAATTACCTATTGACACGGTAGGAATAAAATGGTAATATACGCACCATAATAAAACCCACCGAGTTGGTAGGAAAAGGAGAAAACCTTATGGCTTTCATATTTGAGAAGTTACTCAGGGAAAATTTCAGATTCGGAGTCATGCGACGCTGCACCGAAGATTCACGATGTAGCCGATGTCGATGAGATCCGAAAAGCCGATCCGACATCTTATGAAAATAAAGATGGACCTTAAAGGTCAAGAAGGAGACAAATATGAGCAATTACAAATTTGAAACATTACAGTTACATGTAGGCCAGGAACAGGCAGACCCCGCTACCGATTCGAGAGCGGTCCCCATTTATCAGACAACATCCTATGTTTTCCATAACGCAAAGCATGCGGCAGACAGATTCGGACTTGCCGACGCGGGCAACATTTACGGAAGACTTACAAACTCCACTCAGGATGTTCTTGAGAAGAGACTTGCGGCCCTTGAAGGCGGCGTAGCCGCTCTGGCACTTGCATCCGGCGCGGCAGCCATCTCTTACACCATCGAGGCTCTCGCAACAAAGGGTGAGCACATCGTGGCACAGAAGACCATCTACGGCGGAAGTTACAATCTTCTTGCTCATACACTTCCCAATTACGGCATCGAGACAACCTTCGTAGACATTCATAACGTTGCCGAGGTTGAGAAGGCTATCCAAAAGAACACCAAGGCTATCTACGCAGAGACCCTCGGTAACCCTAACAGCGATATACCCAATCTTGATGCACTTGCCGAGATCGCTCACAGACATAACATTCCGCTGGTTGTGGACAACACCTTCGGTACACCTTATCTTCTCCGTCCCATTGAGCACGGCGCAGACATCGTAGTTCATTCCGCAACGAAGTTCATCGGCGGACACGGCACCACACTCGGCGGCATCATCGTTGATTCCGGCAAGTTCGACTGGAAGAAGAGCGGAGCATATCCCAACATTGCAGCTCCCAATCCCAGCTACCACGGTATCTCCTTCGCTGACGCCGTAGGCCCCGCAGCATTCGTTACCTACATCAGGGCGATCCTCTTAAGAGATACGGGAGCTACAATTTCTCCTTTCAACGCATTCCTTCTTTTACAGGGCGTTGAAACTCTTTCACTTCGTCTCGACCGCCACGCCGAGAACACAAAGAAGGTCGTTGAGTACCTTTCGAAGCATCCTCTTGTAGCAAAGGTTAATCATCCTTCGCTTAAGGAGCATCCTCAGCATGCATTGTATGAAAAGTACTTCCCCAACGGCGGAGCAAGCATCTTCACCTTTGATATAAAGGGCGGACGCGAAGAAGCATGGAAATTTATTGACGGACTTGAGCTCTTCTCGCTCCTTGCAAATGTAGCAGATGTCAAGAGCCTTGTTATCCATCCCGCTTCCACCACCCATTCCCAGCTGAATGATGCGGAACTTGCTGAGCAGGGCATTACGCAGAGCACAATCCGCCTTTCCATCGGTACCGAGCATGTTGATGACATCATCGCAGATCTCGAAAAAGGATTTGCAGCAATAAAATAAAAGAACTTTCCACAAAAAAGTGTTATAATCAATGACAAACGATCGGCGATCCGCCGAGGAAACGAATAATAATTTTAAAGAGAGGGACAAATCATGGCAAAAGTATTCACATCCGCAGATCAGCTCGTAGGTGGCACGCCACTTCTTGAGCTCACACACATTGAAAAAGAGAAAAATCTTGATGCAAAGATACTTGCAAAACTCGAGTATTTCAATCCCGCAGGCTCCGTTAAAGACAGGATTGCCCGCGAAATGATCGAGGATGCCGAAAGAAAAGGCGCCCTGAAGCCCGGTGCCGTGATCATTGAGCCTACAAGCGGCAACACAGGTATCGGTCTTGCTTCCATAGCAGCAGCACGCGGTTATCGCGCCATCATCGTTATGCCCGAGACAATGAGTGTTGAGCGTCGCCAGCTCATCAAAGCATACGGTGCCGAGATCGTCCTCACGGAAGGCTCAAAGGGTATGAAGGGAGCTATTGCCAAGGCAGAAGAGCTTGCGGCGGAGATTCCCGGAAGCTTCATTCCCGGACAGTTTGTGAACCCTGCCAATGCCGAGGCTCACAGAAAGACAACAGGTCCCGAGATCTGGAACGATACTGACGGTAACGTTGACATCTTTGTCGCAGGTGTCGGAACGGGCGGAACCGTTACAGGTGTCGGCGAATACTTAAAGTCAAAGAATCCCAAGGTCAAAGTTGTGGCAGTTGAGCCCGCTTCGTCTGCGGTCCTGTCTACCGGAGTTGCCGGAGCGCACAAGATCCAGGGCATTGGCGCAGGCTTTGTCCCCGAGGTTCTTAATACAAAGATCTATGATGAGATCATCACCGTTGCCAATGAGGATGCTTTTGAAACAGGCCGCCTTATCGGCAGAAAAGAAGGCGTTCTTGTGGGTATCAGCTCAGGCGCAGCTCTCTGGGCAGCCATCAGGCTCGCCGAGAGACCCGAGAACAAGGGCAAGACCATAGTTGCTCTTCTTCCCGACACCGGTGACAGATACCTCAGCACGGACCTTTTTGCAAGATAGTAAACGAAACCTTAAAACCTTAAAAGATATGTTGTTGTCAAAAGAGACCTTCCCTTTCCCTCCAACCGATTTTCTGGGGAAGGTCTTTTTTTGGCTGTTGACAAACTTCAAAACTTCGTGTATACTTACCGAGTAAAAACCTATAAAAAACATAGGAAAAGGCATAAATAAAGGACTTGGACTACATACCGGAGAAGATCCGGTTTTTTAAAGGGGTAATTACCAAGTAATTTAATAGGAATAAGGAGACAAAATGGATAAGATAATTTATCTTGATAATGCTGCAACAACGAAGACCGACAGCGAAGTCTTTAAGGCTATGCTCCCTTACTTTGAGGAAGAGTACGGTAACGCAGCAAGCATCTATACATTTGCGGGACATGCAAAGAAAGCGGTTGAGGCCTCCAGAAGGACCATTGCGGATTTCATCGGCGCAAAGAGCGACGAGATCTACTTTACAAGCGGCGGCAGCGAGTCGGACAACTGGGCTGTAAAGGGCGTAGCGCTTTCGTACAAAAACAAAGGAAACCACATCATCACTTCCAAGATAGAGCATCATGCGATACTTCATGCATTTGAATTCCTTGAGAAACAGGGCTTCGAAGTAACATATCTGGACGTTGACGAAAACGGCTTCGTAAGGCCCAAGGATGTTGAGAAGGCTATCCGTCCCACAACGACCCTGATCTCCGTCATGTTTGCGAACAATGAGATAGGAACCATCGAGCCTGTGGAAGAGATTGGAAAGATCGCACACGAACACGGTGTTATCTTCCACACGGACGCGGTTCAGGCCTTTGCGCATGTGCCCATCGATGTGAACAGGATGAACATTGACCTTCTTTCCGCAAGCGGTCACAAGTTCAACGGACCCAAGGGCATCGGTATCCTCTATATCCGTAACGGCATTAAGATAACCTCCCTCATCCACGGCGGCTCCCAGGAAAAGGGCAGACGCGGCGGCACCCAGAACACTCCCGGTATCGTAGGTATCGCGAAGGCTGTTGAGCTTGCATCTCAGCGCATGGATGCAAGAAGAGCAAAGGAAACGGCTCTCCGTGACAGACTGATAGACCGGGTTCTCGCAGCGATCCCCTATACCCGTCTTAACGGAGACAGGAGCGTCAGACTTTCAAACAACGCGAACTTCAGCTTCCGTTTCATCGAAGGTGAATCCCTTCTCATCATGCTGGATCAGAAGGGCATATGCGGCTCCAGCGGCTCTGCCTGCACATCGGGATCCCTCGATCCGTCACATGTGCTCCTTGCCATCGGTCTTCCTCATGAGATAGCTCACGGATCATTAAGGCTTACCGTGTCGGCCGATAACACCGAGGAAGAGATCGATTATACGGTGGAGGCTCTGAAGAAGATCGTGGAGAGACTCAGAAGCATGTCGCCTCTCTATGAGGATTTCCTTAAGAAGAACGCAAAATAAGAGCGCAGACAACAACGCAGAATAACAACGATTCCCGCTAAAACAGAAAGGAACAAACGATGAGTCAGGTAATAGAATACAGCGATAAGGTTATGGATCACTTCACGAATCCCAGAAATGTGGGAGAGATCGAAGGCGCAAGCGGTGTCGGAACAGTCGGCAACGCAAAGTGCGGAGACATCATGAGGATCTATCTCGATATAGATGAGAATGAGACGATAAGAGACTGTAAATTCAAGACTTTCGGCTGCGGAGCCGCCGTTGCGACGAGCAGCATGGCAACCGAGATGATAAAGGGCAAAAGCGTCGAGGACGCTCTTAAGCTCACCAACAAGGCGGTTCAGGAAGCCCTCGGAGGACTCCCGCCCGTAAAGATACACTGCTCACTTCTTGCGGAAGAGGCCGTCCATGCCGCTCTCTGGGATTATGCCGAGAAGAAGGGTATTACTATCGAAGGCCTAAAGCCCCCCGTAAACGACATAGACGAAACCGAGGAGTTCTACAAGACAACGGGGGAATAAAAACTTTTTACTCGAGCGCTAAAAAAATATTAAAAGCGGATCAGGATGACAGAACATGTCGTCCTGTTTTGTTATTATGGCTTCATATGAATCCCCAGATTGAAATACAGGAGGTTTTTTATGTATGAGTATATAGAAGAAACTGATTGGCAGATATTTTCATTTGGGTTGCAATCTTCCTGATCGGATTTTACTGGAAGAAATAAAAAAATTTCCCTCGGGACGATCACGGCTTTGCGATCTGGCTCTGCGCCATAACTTGAAATAACCGAAGAATATTGGTATAATGTAAAAAGCGTGTACTATGCTCAAAATTCAAAAATAAAGCGAGAAAACCATGGGTTATTTGATAGATCCTAAAGAAACCATAGAGATTTTAAATAAATACAGATTTGTATTTCAGAAACGATTCGGACAGAATTTTCTGATCGATGTTCATGTGCTGGAAAAAATACTTAAGGCTGCGGACATCGGAAAGGATGATTTTGTGGTGGAGATAGGACCGGGCATAGGTACCATGACCCAGTTTCTCTGCGAAAGGGCGAGGGAAGTGGTGGCTGTGGAGATCGATAAGAATCTGATCCCCATACTCACGGAAGATACCCTTAAGGACTACGATAATCTGACGGTCCTTAACGAAGATATATTAAAACTGGATCTTAAGAAACTTATAGAAGAGAAAAATGGCGGCAACAGGATAAAGGTGGTGGCAAACCTGCCCTATTACATTACCACCCCCATAATCATGCAGCTTTTCGAAGAACATATCCCTATTGAAAACATCACGGTCATGGTTCAGGCGGAGGTTGCGGAAAGAATGGAAGCGGGCCCCGGCACCAAGGACTACGGCGCTTTGTCGCTGGCCGTGCAATACTACGCAGAGCCCTACATAGCTGCCTATGTGCCTCAGAACTGCTTTATGCCCAGACCCAATGTGTCTTCCGCGGTGATCAGGCTCAAGCTTCATGACGAAAAGCCGGTGAAGGTGAGAGATGAAAAACTGATGTTCTCGCTTATCAGAGCATCCTTTAATCACAGGAGAAAAACCCTGGTAAACGGTCTTACGGCCGATCTGGGAAAGACCTACACCAAAGAAGAGATACTGAATGCGTTGAAAAAATGCGGATTCAAAGAGACAGTCCGCGGAGAAGAATTGACGCTGGAGCAGTTCGCTCAGCTTTCGGAGGCATTATGAAACTGACCTATACTTCGGAGGACGAATTAAAAATAACATCATGGGGCTTGCAGGCTGACTGCTTTCTGGTGGGTAACGGCGAAGCGGAAGTAAAGATAGATAAAGATGAAAGCCTCAAACCTTTTAAACTGGAGCTTTTTGGACGTAAAGTCAGTAAAAGACTTGTTAAGGAAGGCATATGTGATGTCTACTTTATAGCCGACGGAGGCTCAAAAATAGAGGAATGCTTGAAGAAAAGCCGGCGCTTCGGACTTTCCGACACGGAATATATGTTCTTTTTAAATCCGGATCAGGACAGAAAAAATGAAACGGGTGCGGAATTACTGGTGAGAAACGGTAAAGAAGAAGAGGGAGAGACCATTATCGTGGAATCTGCCGAAAAAGGTGTTTTTATCGCGAAGCTTCGTCCCCTTAACGGAGGGATGTACATCTACGGAGTGGAGGTCAAAGAAGACCTGAGAGGTCAGGGCATCGGAAAGAAGTATATGAAGAGCCTGATCCATGCCTTTAGGGATACAAAACTCTATCTTCAGGTGGGAAGCAGCAATAAGATCGCCTGCAAACTGTACCGCAGCATCGGATTTGAAGCGGAAAGCGAAGTGTGCTACTATATAATGTAATGCTGTAAGGATCAGGCATTCAAACGGATCGGATATGAAATTGACTCAGGATGAAAAATATATGCGCTCTGCCATAAATCTGGCAAAACGCGGAAGAAGCATAGGAGAAGTCCCCATAGGATGCGTCATCGTTTACGAAGGAAAGATCATCGGACGGGGATACAACAAACGAAAGAAAAAGAAGACCACCCTTGCCCATGCGGAGATCGAAGCCATCGCAAAAGCCGGGAAAGTCATTAAAGACTGGAGACTGGAGGACTGCGATATCTACATTACGCTGGAGCCCTGTCAGATGTGTGCCGGAGCCATAGTCCAGGCAAGGATGCGCCGCTGTATAATAGGCTGTAAAAATCCGAAGGCCGGATGTGCGGGCTCGGTTTTGAATATATTGCAAAATGATTCCTTTAATCACCGGGTGGAGATCACCGAAGGTGTGCTGGAAGAAGAATGTTCCGAAATGCTCACAGAGTTTTTTAAGGAACTAAGGGCAAAAAATGCGGAGCTTAAAAAAGCTGAAAGCGGAGGTACAGATGAGCAGTTATCCTTTAAAAATCGGTGAAGCGAATGCCATACCCAAGGGAACGGTTATCTTTGAGGAAAAAGATCCCATAACATGCATATGCGCTGTTATCAAGGGTTCTGTTACGGTACAGAATGAATATTTAAAGCTGGATCTTCCCACAGGCACGTTTCTGGGTATGCCCGACAGCATCAGCAGAAGATATCTTTTGAATTATATAGCCGGACCAAGTTGCGTTATATATGCCTTTCCGGTGGTTGAATTTGAAGGCCTTAAAAATATGCTCTCCGGCAGCAATAAGGACTACAAGGGTCTGGTAGTCACCTCCCTTACCAAGATCTACGGCGAGATCATGAAGATCAACGAGCGCTATCTTTATCTTGCGGGGAAGCTCTATCCCGAACTCAGCGAAGGGTATGATAAGTATGTTAAGGCCTGCAAGAATGGCGGTATGCCCATAGAGGAGCTGACAGGCATAGATGATCTCAAACCCTATAAGGATGTTGATCCCATTCCTCAGGAAGAGAGGGATTTTTATCTGGAAATGTCCATGGTTCCGGGAAATGTGGTGAAAGCCTATTACGGCGATTCTCTGGAAATGGTCATGAGGACCGTAAAGGAAACATCTTCAGCCCTGCTTAAGATGCTGGATAATACTTTAAATGCGGGCGCTTATATCAATGATTTTTATTCCGTTATATATAATGACGGCGACAACAACCTTTTGAGCCGTTCCGTTCATCTGTATAAGGAACTTGAAAGAAGCGGAAGGTCTGACAAGAGCCTTTTGAGTCTTTGCGAAGAACTGAGAGACTTTTATCAAAAGGCTGAGCGCACGGTAGTGGAGTGCATGGGCGGCGCACGTCCCGTAAACAAGGACAGGCTGAGACAGGTGATGGAGTCCTTAAACGGCGGAGAGGAAGTGGAAGCCGACGCAGGTGCTGATGTGGCCGTAGCCGATGAAGACCTTTACAGGACCTTAAAGAACTCCTTAAGGACCATTCTTGCGTTCGGAAACATATCCGAAGGAGACGCCGTAGACTTTGAAAACGAAGTCAATGCTTTTGCGGATCTTAAAGACAGGCTCAGCAGTGAAGACAAGGAAAGAAAGCTGAGACACAAACTGGCGGACAGTTTTTACAAGATATACAGGGAAGTGTTCATTGCAAGCCTGAATTCTCCCAGACTGCCCAAGCCCGTAGAGCTTTTCCTGAATTTCGGATATACGGATGAAAGACTTATTACAAAGGAACAGGCCATCGAGCTTTGCAAACTTAAGATACAGACAAAGCAGAATTATTTCTGTCATATGTTTACTATACCCGAATGGTTGAGAGCCATATATGACGGAAAGAGAGAGCCCTCCAAGAACGAATTCGATCTGGAATACAATGAATTTTTAAGAGAGAGATTAAAGAACAGGGAGATCGATGAAAAACAGATGAAGACCCTTCAGGATGACAGGGATAAGAAGCTGGATTTCGAGATCTTCAACATGTTTAAATATACGGAACGTATAGTAAACGGATCATTAAGCACCTTTGTACCTGTGCTTTGCAGCGAGCAGATCTCCGGAAGTCTTGTAAAGGCTGCCCTTACAAAGGACAGAATGGGACAGACAGTGCAGAGATACAGGGAACTTGATTACTCCGCCTTCCACCGTGAACTTTTGTTTGCGGATAAAAAGCTGAACATCGAAAAAGAGACCATAATGCTGGAAGTGGGGCCGGACATCATCCTCTTCCCCTGCTTCGGCGGAAATGCCACCATGTGGCAGGAGATCAGCTGTAAGCGTCGTGACAGCTCCGGACGTTTCCTTTTCCCTGTCCTTGTGGAAGGAAATCTTGACGATCTTTATATCAGAAACCTGGCCAGATTCCGCTGGGAGTTGTGCAGGACTATGCAGGGCTCGGCATGGAACAATATACAGTTCAAGTCACTTACGTCGGAGTATTCCGATTATATTCAATACTACAGAAAGAACAGGGACCTTACCGATGACAAGAAGGAAAAGATAAAGACCCAGCTTGTTAAGGGCAAGAACAATGTAAGGGAGGTTTTTGCACAGGACTATGAACAGTGGATCAAGTTTGAATCTCAGGGAGGAATGAAATTAAACAAGACATCCAGAGAGATCCTTGCTCTCTATTGTCCTTTCAATAAAGAGATACGTAAAAATCTGGAAAGCCAGCCTGCTTTTTCCGATGCTCTCGCAAGATTTAACAGAGAGACAATGAAAAAGGCAAAGGAATTGGATCTCAGATACAGGTCTCTTGAAAAGACCAAATCGGAAATACCGGAAATTATGCAAAATACGTTGAAATTTTACAAGGAGATGTAGAACAGTACAATGGATGACCGGAATTTGGACAGATTAAAAGAACTTCTGGCAGATGACCAGATCGATGAGGCGCTCAAGCTGCTTCCCGACATTAACGAAAAGCGTGCAAGGACCGCTTCGGACTTTATCGCTCTGGCCAAGGCCTACGGTAAGAAGGGGGATTTTCCGAAGGCGGAAAAGTTTTTCAAAAAAGCCTACAGGATCCGTCCTTCAAAACTCATGTATCATGACGTTATGGATGTGTGCCTGGAAACAGGACATATAAGAGACGCCGAAGAATACTTGAGAGAATATGCCGCCCTGCCCATGAGGGATGATTTCAGCTATGAGGTATACAGATACAGGATACTGAAAAGGAAAGACGCTGACAGAAGTGAAGTGATCGAAGCGCTTAAGGCCATAAATGAGGTGGAATATACCGAAAAATGGGCCTATGAACTTGCCAAGCAATATCACAAAGCCGGTATGGCCACTGCCTGCAGGGAAGAATGCGAGAAGATAGTAAAAACCTTTGAAATGAGTCCCGTGGCTTCCAAGGCCGCTCTGCTTTTGGCTTATTACAACGGAGAGGTGAGCGCGGACGAGATAAAGAAGTCCGTTTCTCCCAGAACAAGACGTATGGGTGAAGAGGTTCTGGAAGCTGAAGAAATAGCTCATCCGAATGAAGATAATCCCAACGATCCGGAAACTACAGAGGTGGGAACGGTGATCTTCACCGAACCTTCTCCTGATGATGCGGCAGCGGACATCATGGCAGCGGGAGCAAGCTACGGACTTGAGGATATTGCTAAGGGAGTTTGCGATATAATCGAGGAGGAGAATACCGAGCCTGAGATAGAAGAGATCACAGCGGAGCATTCGGATCCCGAGATAGAGGAGATCACAGCGGAGCATTCGGACCCTGAGATAGAGGAGATCACAGCAGAGCATTCGGATCCCGAGATAGAGGAGATCACAGCGGAGCATTCGGACCCTGAGATAGAGGAGATCACAGCGGAGCATTCGGATCCCGAGATAGAAGAGATCATGGCGGAACACTCAGAGGAGGAAGGCCCCAAATACGGACCGGAGTCCTTCGGCCTTATATCCTCGGAATCGGATTTCGAGGATGAAGATACAGAAAAGGAAGTGGACGACGAAGCGGATATAAGCAAAGAGATCCGTTCCAAAACCAGCCTGGAAGAAAGCTTTTTAAGGGAGCTTAACAGCAAAAGGTTCGAAAGGACCATGCCTCAATACGTTTTATATTCTCCGAAGATGAATTACTCCGCTTCGGAGATCAAAGAAGGAAGACTCAGAAACCTCCTTGTGGAGAACAAGGTGGATCTTGAAAGCATATACAGAAACTTCTTCAGGATCGACGATCTCAGACGGTCATTGATCAAATCCCTGGATCTGGCGGTAAACGAAAGAGATGCGCTGTGCTTTGTATTTACGGGAGAAGAACAGTCGGGCAAGAGCACCTTGGCGCTTAAGACCATCCATGTCTTAAATGAGATCGGTGTATTAAAGTATGAAAAAACTGCCAAGATAAAGGGCGAGAAATTGAATGATGTGGACTTAAGGGGAAGAGCGGAGGCTCTTTCCGATTGTAATATCCTTGTGGAAGAGGCGGGAGTCCTTAACAAGGAGACACTGGAAATGCTGGTGGAACTTTTCGGACAGAAGAACAACGGTGGTTGTCTGATCCTGGAAGACAGCATAAAAGAGATCAGCAGCCTTTTCAGGGCTAACGAGGAATTTAACGGAAAATTCAATAACAGGGTGCATATACCCAAGTACGGTCCGGATGAACTCATGGGCTTTGCTTACGATATCTTTTCCGACGAAAGCTATGCACTTGAAGCTTCGGCAGCGGACAACCTGAGAAAGACCATCTTAAAGAAGACCACGGGTTCCGTGCCAAGACTTCCCGTTGTATTGGAATTGGCAGAGCGTGCGGTGGAAAATGCGGACAAACGGTTTTCACCCGAAATATTAAAAATGGCTGCCGAAGCAGCCATTGAGAATTATAATCTTGTAATACTGGATAAAGATTTCAAACCTTGAAAGTAAGTGAAACATCGGTTTTCAGGGTTTGACCGCCTACAGACCTTACGTTTTTTGAAACGTTAAGGTTGTAGGAGGAATCCTTGGCATAGGCCTGCAACGGCTCGATCTCTATCTCCTGGGTGTCGCTGTTATAGTGGATGGAAGTCTGAAGTTTGTTGCCGCTCATGTCAGTCACATTAAGATTATTATTGTTTACAGAGGCAGGGTCAAGAGGCGCGGAAAATTTAATGCGCCAAACGAACTTGCCGGTTTTAAATTTCAGTTTTTGTTTTACTTTTCCTTCAACCTCGTTAGGGGTGGATTCAATGTTGATAAAGTCCATTCATTTGCCTCCGCTGGAATGCAGATCTGTAAAGTCTGTTAAAACTTGAGGATCCGATCGATATGTCTATTACTACATATAGATATATCGGTATTGTAACACACTTTATTTAGGTTGAAAAGAAGAAAAAATTGCTTTACAAAAGTACGTACATGAATTATCATAAAGGGTGGATTATCGTATGCACGATAAAGCTTTCCGCGTAGGATTGAAAGCGGAAAAATTATTGCTTGGGAGCTTTTTTTAATGGACCAGTATGTGATTAAGGGAGGCTCGCCGTTATTTGGCGAGGTTACAATCGGAGGAGCCAAAAATTCCGCATTGGGTATTCTGGCAGCCACTACGCTGACGGAAGAAACGGTTACGGTGAATAATGTCCCTAACATTAAGGATATCGACTATCTTTTGCTTGCTCTGGAAGAGATCGGAGCAAAAGTCGACAGAAAAGACAGCCACACTGTAAGGATCAATGCCAAGGGCATCTCACCCCTTTCGCTTGACAACGAATATTTAAGAAAGATCAGAGGCTCTTACTATCTGATCGGAGCACTTTTGGGACGTTTTAAAAAGGCCCAGGTAGTTCTTCCCGGCGGATGCAATATCGGAAACCGCCCCATAGACCAGCACATCAAAGGCTTTGAAAAACTGGGAGCAAAGGTAGAGATAAAGCATGGTATGGTAATGGCTGAAGCCGTGGAACTCAGGGGAAATCACATTTTCCTTGACGTTGTAAGTGTCGGAGCCACCATAAATATCATGCTGGCGGCTGTTCTTGCAAAGGGACAGACCATTATAGAAAACGTTGCAAAGGAACCTCACGTGGTTGATGTGGCCAACTTCCTTAACAGTATGGGAGCAAACATCAAAGGCGCAGGAACCGATGTTATCAGGATACATGGTGTGGATAAGCTTCACGGAAGCACCTACTCTGTTATCCCGGATCAGATAGAAGCGGGAACCTTTATGATAGCCGCTGCAGCTACACATGGCGACGTGGTTATCGACAATGTGATCCCCAAGCATCTGGAAGCTATTTCGGCCAAACTGGTTGAAATGGGCGTAGGCGTCGAAGAAAAGGACGATGCGGTTCATGTATTCTGCCGTGAGAGAACAGGAAACACTCACATAAAGACTATGCCTTATCCCGGATTTCCTACGGATCTCCAGCCTCAGATGACAATGCTTCTGGCTTTGTCCATGGGAACGAGCGTTATCACCGAAAGCATATTCGAGGCCCGTTTTAAATATGTGGATGAACTTGTGAGAATGGGAGCGTCCATTAAGGTTGACGGTAATACAGCGGTTGTGGACGGCGTAGAGTCCCTGACCGGAGCTACGGTCTTTGCCTCCGACCTTCGTGCGGGAGCTGCCCTGGTGATCGCGGGACTTACCGCTGAAGGCGTTACGGTCGTTGAAAACATCGAATATGTGGAACGCGGTTACGAAGGTTTCGAAGAAAAGCTGACTCAGCTGGGCGGTATCATTAAAAAGATGGACAGCGAGGACGAGAAGGCTTTAAGAAAATTCAAAATGAAAGTATCATGATCCTTTGAGGATTAAAATAAGCGGCATCCGAAGATGCCGCATTTTTTATACTATTCCTACGATATTAATGTCTCTTTCCGTCGAAAGATCTATGCACTCCGAATTGAGAAGGCGCACGATGGGACGGGCGGGAGAGTGTTTGTTGACCATTACGATCTCCCCGATCTGACCGTTGCTTAAAAGCACGTATTGATTCAGGTAAGTGGAGATAACGTGCTCCATAAAGGTTAACAGATACTTGGGATCGTACTTGGATAGTCCGTCATTTTCAAAAATATTAAGAACCTCCAACGGGCATATAGGTCCGCGATAGCTTCTGGCTGCCGTCATGGCATCGTAAACATCCGCTATGGCCACGATCTTGGCATATTCATTGATGTGACTTGCCATAAGACCGTCGGGATAGCCGGATCCGTCCGAGCGCTCATGATGTTGTAAAGCGGCAAGAGGGATACGGGAATCAATGTTTATGCCTTTAAGCAGATCGTAACCTGCCTTGGAATGGCCCTTAATGATGTTGAATTCATCTTCCGTGAGGGCGCCTTTTTTCTTTAAGATATTTTCGGGAACCGAAAGTTTTCCGATATCATGAAGAAGTCCGGAAAGGATAAGGATATCCGAATCTTTTCTGTTGAAGCCCAGCCACTGGGCAAATACGGTACAGATGATGGCTACGTTAAGACCATGGACGAAAGTGATATCGTCGAGATCACGTATGCACATGAGCATATCGAAAAGCTGGCCGTGACTGGCAACAGTGCTGTAAACATCGGCTACATTGTTAAGGAGTGCTTCCGTATCGAGATCTTTTCCCGTGGCGGCAAAGGCTCTCATTCTGTCTTCTACGCTGTTTAACGAACTGGTGTAAGCGTTGGAAAAGTTTTTGAAATCATCGCTTTTCTTAACAAATTCCGTGTAGCTTACAAATTTCTCGGGTTCCTTTTTCTGCCTGGGAGGACGTTTTTTAACCTCGTAAGAAACGGTCACTTCCCGAATGGAATAAAACTTAAGACGGGTAATGCTGTGGTCCGACAAAACGGTACCTGCGCTTAAAACAAGCTGATCCACAGTATTATAAACGTCTTCGGTCAAAACCATTCCGGGTTTAACTTTTGCAATTGTGATCTTCTCGGTTTTCAAATGGACCTCCTTGAGATCGTATGGGTTACAATGAAATCATATTTTTTAAAAAAGGTACTTTTTAAGTGCTTCTGCCTTGTCGGTTCTTTCCCAGGGAAGATCCAGATCGGTCCTTCCGAAATGACCGTAAGAAGCAGTCTGCTTGTAAATGGGCCTTCTCAGATCCAGCATGTTGATGATGCCTGCGGGACGGAAATCAAAGTTTTCCTTGACAACCTTGGTAAGAGCAACATCGGAAAGCTTGCCGGTGCCGAAAGTATCAACCATTACGGAAGTGGGTTCAGCCACACCGATGGCGTAGGAAAGCTGGATCTCACATTTCTCTGCCAGACCTGCAGCTACAATGTTTTTTGCGGCGTAACGTGCGGCGTAGGAAGCGGAACGGTCAACCTTGGTACAGTCCTTACCGGAAAATGCGCCGCCGCCGTGCCTTGCATAGCCGCCGTAGGTGTCAACGATGATCTTACGGCCGGTAAGACCGGAATCGCCGTTGGGACCGCCCACAACAAAACGACCTGTGGGATTTATGAAAAATTTGGTGTTTCCGTCGACAAGAGAAGAAGGAAGCACGGGATCGATGACATATTTGGTCACATCTGCATGGATCTGCTCCTGAGGGATCTCCGGAGCGTGCTGGGTGGAAACAACCACAGCATCGATGTGAACGGGATGTCCTGCTTCATCATATTCAACGGTAACCTGCGATTTGCCGTCGGGACGAAGATAAGGAAGGATACCTTCCTTGCGTACTTTGGTAAGCTGCTTTGTGAGCTTGTGAGCAAGGGAAATCGGATAGGGCATAAGCTCTTCGGTCTCATTGGTGGCATAACCGAACATCATACCCTGGTCTCCGGCACCGATAGCAGCGATCTCGCTTTCGGACATTTTGCCGGTCTTTGCTTCGAGGGCTTTGTCCACGCCCATAGCAATGTCGGGTGACTGACGATCGAGAGCGATCATGACACCACATGTGTTTCCGTCGAAGCCGATTTCCGAGCTGGTGTAACCTATATCGCAAACGGTTTTGCGGACAATGCTTTGATAATCAACGTTTGCTGTGGTTGTAATTTCACCCATAACAAGAACAAAACCGGTAGAGCAGGCTGTTTCGCAAGCTACTCTGGCCATTGGATCCTGTTCCATTATGGCGTCGAGAATGGCATCGGAGATATTGTCGCAGACTTTATCGGGATGTCCTTCCGTAACTGACTCGGATGTAAATAATCTTTTATCCATATGTCTCCTTTTCTGAAAAATGAAAATAAATGTCTACTCTTTATAATAACGCAAATATACTATTTGTCAAGAAAAAAGAACGTTGAACAAAAGGGTTGAAACTGCCTGCAAGTGTCTGAATACAGGGTATTTCGGGAAAGTTAGCCTTTGCTTACCGAAACGGCTGTCAAAACGCAATAAAAATTTTATCTGTATATACAAAATATAAAGAAATGTGCTATAATCAACAATTAAGTATGGGCAGGGGTTGCAAATGGAGGAAGTATGAATCTGCAAAAGAAGATCCTTATATCTTTTTTGATCATGATCCTGACTCCGTGCATAATCATAGGCAGCCTGGGAATGATAGCCATCGGTATCGGACTTCACGGCTTCAGAAACGGTAACAATGACACCATCGGTATTATCACGCAGCCTATACATGCGCTTACGGAGCTCACACAGATCGAATACAATGAACTGAGTTCATCGGTGGTGAGATATCCCGATCGTATTGAAAATGAAAAATGGCTTTCCGAAATGAATGGACGGCTGGAGTCCAAATTTTCTTACCTGGTTGTGGTCAAGAACGAAGAAGAGATCTTTGTGGGAAATCCGGATGATTACGAAAAGGTGAGGTCAGCTGTTCTTACAGGCATAGCTTCCCGCGGCGCCGCCTTTGACGGAGCCATTTACATAAACGGAAAGCAGCCGGTTTTGGTGAAGCACGGGAACATATTTTTTAACGATGCTTCGGAAGGGTATTTCCTGATAATCACTGAAGCCACGGTCCTTTATAACAGGATGAACAGATCCTTCGTAACAGGCGTCATCATAGCCGCAACGCTTATTGCCATCATGGCCATGGCACTTATCGCCTGGCTGAACGACAGTATATTCAAGCCTCTGGAAAATCTGAGACAGGCCACGAGGGAGATCGGAGCCGGTAATCTGAATTACAGGCTGAAGCGGGAAGAAAACGATGAGATCGGTCAGCTGTGCAATGACTTTGAAGAGATGCGGCGGCATCTTAAGACCCAGATCGACCAGAGAGAGCAGTATGAGCAGGATGTCAGAGAAATGATCAGTAATGTTTCCCATGACTTAAAGACACCCCTGACTGCCATCAAAGGATATGCGGAAGGGCTGCTGGACGGAGTTGCGGACAACAAGGAAAGACAGGACAAGTACCTGCGTACCATCGTGGTAAAAGCCACGGACATGACCCTTCTGGTGGATGAGCTGTCCTACTATTCAAAACTGGACAACAACAAGCTTCCTTACAACTTTGAAAAAGTGAATGCGGTGGGTTACTTCGGAGACTGCGTGGAAGCATATGCAAACGAGCTGGAAATGAAGGACTTTACCGTAAAGTTTATTTCCGAGATAGATCCGGAGACCATGGTAAGCATAGACTGCGAACAGATCCGGAGAGTAATGAACAACCTGATCGGAAATGCGGTAAAATACAGAAACACGGAAGTGCACGGACAGCTTGACGTAAAACTGACCGATTCGGGAGATTCAGTCAGGATATCGGTATCCGACAACGGTATAGGAATTTCCAAAGAAGCCCAGCCTCACATTTTTGAGAGGTTTTACAGGGCGGATAAATCCAGGACATCAGGCCGGGCAGGCACAGGAATTGGTCTGGCCATTGTAGATAAGATAATCAAAGAACATAAAGGCAGAGTTTTTGTAAAGAGTGAATTGGGAAAGGGGACCACGATCTCGTTCACAGTAAAGAAAGGAGCACGAAACAATAATGGCAGCTAAAATTTTAATCGTTGAAGACGATGCGTCCATCGCAGAACTTGAGAAAGACTATCTTGAACTGAACGGATATTCGGTTGACATCGATGCGGACGGAAGAAGCGGACTTAAGGATGCATTGGAAAAGGAATACGATCTTCTGATCTTAGACATCATGCTCCCCGGTGAGGATGGCTTCGAGATCTGCAAGCAGGTAAGGGAAAAGAAGAATGTTCCCATTATCATGGTTTCCGCAAAGAAAGAGGATATCGACAAGATCAAGGGCCTCGGTTTCGGCGCGGATGACTATATGACCAAGCCTTTCAGTCCCAATGAGCTGGTTGCACGTGTAAAGGCACATATTGCACGTTTTGAAAGACTTTCCGGAGAAAACGGAAGAGCCGGTGAGATCATTGAGATCCGCGGACTTAAGATAGATAAAGCTTCCCGCAGAGTATTTATCAACGGTGAAGAGAAGAACCTTACCAAGAAGGAATTTGACCTTCTTACTTTCCTTGCAGAGCATCCCGACAGAGTTTTCGAAAAAGAAGAACTCTTCAATCGTATCTGGGAAATGGAATCCTACAGCGACGGCGATATCGCAACGGTTACGGTTCACATCAAGAAGATCAGAGAAAAGATCGAGGAGGATGCCACCAACCCTCAGTACATTGAGACCATTTGGGGTAAGGGCTACAGATTTAAGGTATGATATCAGAGGCTATGACGGGCCTTGGAAAAAAGCGCTCGACAATCAGGGAAATATTTGAATACGGCAATCAGAGGGCTAAGATCGTGGGCAGGGAGAATATTTTTGATTTCTCTCTGGGTAATCCCAGCGTTGCGCCTCCGGATTGCGTTACGGAAGAGATCAGAAAGTTTGTTTCGGAGGAAAGACCGGAGGTGCTTCACGGCTATACCTCAGCCACCGGTCTCGAATGGGTGAGACAGGCTATGGCCGACAGCCTTAATTCTGCCTACGGAACGAATTTCAACAAGGACTGTTTTTATATGACAGTGGGAGCGGCGGCTTCACTTTGTATAGTGCTCAAAGCCATCGCCTGCCCGGGAGACGAGTTCATCGTGCCCGCACCTTATTTTCCGGAGTATAAATGCTGGATAGAAAACACGGCAAATGCCAAGTGTGTGCTGATCCCCGCAGACCCCACAAGTTTTCAGATCAATTTCGGAGAATTGGAAAAGAGCCTTTCCGAAAACACCAAGGCAGTCATTATAAACAGCCCCAACAATCCCAGCGGAGCTGTTTATTCCGAGGAGACCGTTAAAAAACTGGCCTCTGTTTTGGAAGACGCGGAAAAGAAATGGGGTCATCCCATTTATCTCATTTCCGACGAGCCTTACAGAGAGATAGTCTTTGACGGATTTAAGCGTCCTTTTGTAACAAAGTATTACAAGAATACATTTATATGCTATTCCTTCTCAAAATCACTTTCTCTTCCGGGGGAAAGAATAGGATATGTGCTTATCCCCGATGAGATGGAGGATAACAGGGATGTGTATGCTGCTGTCTGCGGCGCAGGAAGAATCCTGGGATATGTAAACGCTCCTTCCCTTTTCCAGAGAGTTGTCGGAAAATGTGTCGGTAAAACAGCGGATATATCAATATATAACAGAAACAGAGATGTGCTTTATAACGGTCTCATCGAAGCAGGCTATTCATGCGTAAAGCCTCAGGGTGCTTTTTATATGTTTCCCAAAGCGCCGGAAGAGAATGAATATGCCTTCTGTGAAAAGGCAAAAAAGTACGACCTTCTTCTGGTTCCCGGAACGGATTTCGGCTGTCCGGGACATGTGCGCATAGCTTATTGCGTTCAGACAGAGACCATAGAGCGAGCTCTGCCCGTATTTAAAAAACTTGCTGCCGATTACGGCATCAGATAGAGAAAGGAAAGACATAAAATGGATTGTAAGATCACAAACGTTCGCGAGATATTCCGCGAGAAAGAAAAATACCTGGGTAAGGAAGTTACCGTGGGAGGATGGGTAAGAAGTATCAGAGATTCCAAGAACTTCGGCTTCATCGTTCTTAACGACGGTACTTTTTTCGAGCCCCTTCAGATCGTTTATCATGATACACTGGATAATTTCGAAAGCATATGCAAACTCAACGTGGGCGCTGCTATCATCGCTACAGGAACTCTTGTTCCCACACCCGAAGCAAAGCAGCCCTTTGAGATTCAGGCAACTTCCGTATTTGTTGAAGGTGAGTCCACACCCGATTACCCCTTACAGAAGAAGCGCCACACCCTGGAGTACCTGAGGACCATTACTCACTTAAGACCCAGGACAAATACCTTTGAAGCAGTTTTCAAGATCCGTTCCCTGGCTGCATACGCTATCCACAAGTTTTTCCAGGAAAGAGACTTTGTTTATGTTCATACACCCATAATCACAGGCAGTGACTGTGAAGGTGCGGGCGAAATGTTCCAGGTTACAACTCTGGACCTTAACAACCTTCCCAAAACGGAAGACGGCAAAGTGGACTTTTCCAAGGACTTCTTCAATAAGCCGGTTAACCTCACCGTTTCAGGTCAGCTGAACGGCGAAAACTATGCCATGGCTTTTAAGAATATCTATACCTTCGGACCCACTTTCAGGGCAGAGAATTCCAACACCACCCGTCATGCGGCGGAGTTTTGGATGATCGAGCCCGAGATCGCCTTTGCAGACCTTGACGACGACATTATCCTTGCTGAAAGCATGTTGAAATATATCATCAGATACGTGCTTGAGAATGCGCCCGAAGAGATGAATTTCCTTAACCAGTTTGTTGATAAGGAACTGATCGAAAGACTTACCCATGTAATGAATTCCGAGTTCGGTCGTGTTACCTACACCGAAGCCATAAAGCTTCTTTCGGAGCACAACGATGAATTCGATTACAAGGTATCCTGGGGCTGCGATCTTCAGACAGAGCACGAGAGATATCTCACCGAAAAGATCTTTAAGCGTCCCGTATTCGTAACGGATTATCCCAAGGAGATCAAGGCTTTTTACATGAAGCTGAATCCCGACGGAAAGACTGTTGCCGCTACCGACTGCCTTGTTCCCGGTATCGGAGAGATCATCGGCGGAAGCCAGAGAGAGGACAACTACGATCTCCTCCTTAAGAGAATGGAAGAATTGGGCCTCAAGAAGGAAGATTATGATTCCTACCTTGATCTTCGTAAGTACGGTACAGCAAGACATGCAGGTTTCGGTCTCGGTTTCGAGCGCTGCGTGATGTACCTTACCGGCATGGGCAACATCAGAGACGTGCTTCCTTTCCCCAGAACCGTTAACAACTGCGAAAGATAAGATTAAAAAGATAAGAGGATCCATGAAGATTACCGTATCAGACATTAAAACCCATGCTATAAACCCCGACATGTTCGGACTTTTCTTCGAGGATATAAACTATGCCGCTGACGGCGGTTTATATGCCGAGATGATAGAGAACAGAAGCTTTGAGTTTTTTAAGACCACGGGCGACAGAGATGCCTATGCCAATGAATACGACGGCATTTACGGTTGGTACAAGTACCCCAAGGATTGTCCTTTTGTGGTAATGGAAACAAGGACGATAAATCCTCTTGTGATCGAAAATCCCCATTATCTGCATCTTAAGACCTGCAGAGCAAATTCGGGATTTACCAACAAGTCCTTCGACGGGCTCTTCCTTAAAAAGGGCGAGGGATACAGAGGCTGTTTCTGGATGAACACTCCCGCCTATACCGGCGAAGTGAATGTGATCATTGAGAAAAACAAGGATATCATTTACAAAGAGACCTTTAATGTTTCCGCAGAGGACGGCTGGAAGGAATACAAGTATTCCTTTAAAGCACCCTTTACGGTTAAAGGCGCGCAGCTGGTGATCACCCTGTCTGCAAGCGGAGAAGCGGACTTCGACTTTATTTCCCTTTTCCCTGAAAATGCGGTTATGGGCGTGTTCAGAAAAGATCTGGCGGATCTTCTTAAAGACCTGAAGCCCGGTTTCCTGCGATTCCCCGGTGGTTGCATCATTGAGGGAAATACCCTGGAAAACAGATATCAGTGGAAGAAGAGCGTGGGAGATCCCAAGAGCAGGGTTTCCAACTGGAACAGATGGGCAGTTCACGGAAATAACAAAGAGAACAACTTTACAAGCAGATTCTCTCATTACAATCAGACACTGGGCCTGGGTTACTTCGAGTACTTCCTTCTTTGCGAATACATCGGAGCGAAGGCACTGCCTGTTATAAATGTGGGACTTGCCTGCCAGTACATGTCTTCGGAACTGGTGGAGACCACGGATCCCGCATTTTATGATTACGTTCATGATGCTCTGGATCTCATAGAATTTGCCAACGGAGATCTTGGAACCAAGTGGGGTTCTTTAAGAGCACGTATGGGACATCCCGAACCCTTTAACCTTGAGTTTTTGGGCATCGGAAACGAGCAGTGGGAAACAGAGAAAGTAAATTTCTTTGAAAGATATACCATTTTTGAAAAAGCTATACATTCCAAGTATCCCGATATCAAACTCATTGGATCCGCAGGACCCGATGTAAATACAGAGAGATATGAGGCTGCCTGGAACTTCTATCGTGAAAACAAGCATAAGCCCAATTTCACCTATGCAATAGACGAGCATTACTATATGCCTCCGGAATGGTTCCTGGATCATACTCATTTTTACGATGACTATGACAGAGCCGTTAAGGTATTCTCCGGAGAATATGCGGCTCATCCCAAGCGCATAGGATCCGAAAAGAGCGGAAATACCCTTCAGGGCGCGCTTTCCGAAGCAGCTTTCCTTACCGGCGTGGAGAGAAACTCGGATGTGGTGGTAATGTCCAGCTATGCTCCTCTCTTTGCAAGAGAAGGCTTCGTTCAATGGGCTCCCGACATGATCTGGTTCAATGAGGAAAAGGCCTACGGTACACCCAGTTATCATGTGCAGCGGATGTACTCCAACAACGTGGGAAGCTGGGATCTGGATTCCGACAGCAGCTTTGATTCCGACAATGCCCGGATTTTCTATAATGCATCCTATGATGCAAAGAGGGATGAAGTGATCCTTAAGATAGTAAATGCTTCCGATGAAGAGCTTTCCGTTGATATTGAACTGGAAGATTTCCCGGAGATCCAAAAGATCTACGGAACAGAGCTCACAGGAGATGCACCCTGGGCATATAATTCCTCCGAGTATCCGGACAGAGTGGCGGCAAGACAGATCGAGCTTTCCACAGAAGAAAAGCATATATTCCCGAAGCAGTCATTTACGGTGCTTCGTTTCGGATTCTAGGAAAAAGCAGATAAAATAATGTAATGAAAAAGGGGAGTTACCGTGTGACGGCAATCTCCCCTTTAATTAAATGATAAAGGGTTATGGAGAGATTATGGAAAAAGAGATAAGAAACATCAATATCGGTATGAAAGATGAATACGGAGACAAAAAAAGATGTCTTGAGATTGCCACGGAGATCATTGAAAGCGGCAGGATCACAGGGCATACTCCGCTTCAGATGGCGGCGGAGATCTATTCCCATCACTATGTATATGTGCTGATCCCCAAATTCCCGAAATTCATAAGAAATACGAAGATCGCCAAGGTCATGTACAACAGCTGCGACAACGGCGTGGATCTCAGCGATTACGGCGATCCGGGGTGGAGGAAGTTCATTTACTACTGGGTATATAAAATCCTTTAGTAATCGAGATAATGACACCCGGGGACGGGGTTAGAGGTTCATTTTGGCGCTGCGCGCCGAAAAATGAACCTCTAACCCCGTCCCCAAAGGGTCAAAAAGTGACACCCTAACCCCGTCCCCAAAGGCTCAAAAAGTGAACCCCTAACCCCGTCCCCGGGTGTCAAAAACTGAGCCCCCAACCCCGTCCCCGGGTGTCATTTTCGTTTTAGTCTCTTCTTCTTCCTCCGCCGACTATCATGATCAGCCTCAAAAGCTGAAGGATAGTGGAGAGAAGCGCTGCCAGGTAAGTCAGGGCGGCGGCGGTCAGTACCTTTTTGGAAGCGGAAAGCTCTTCCGTGGACAATAATCCCGAAGTCTCCATAATGAGTACCGCTCTTCTTGATGCATCAAATTCCACCGGCAGTGTAACCAGCTGGAAGAGCACTACAAAAGAGAAAAGTATGACGCCTGCCTGAGCAAGGCCCAAAAAGCCAAAGCCAAGACCGATGACGATCAGCGGCCAGGAAAACCATGAACCCACATTGGCAAGTATGCCCGAAGCGGTACGAAGTCTTAAAGGATTGTAGCCTTCTTTGTGCTGGATGGCATGGCCGCATTCGTGAGCAGCGATCCCCACGGCAGCCACGGATGTGGATCCGAAAACCGTCTGAGACAGCCTCAGCACTTTTTCCCCGGGTGAATAGTGATCCGTAAGGCTTCCCCCTACGGGAGCGATCTGCACATCGGTGATACCTGCGTTTGAAAGTATCATGCTTGCTGCGTCCGCACCCGTAAGTCCTCTGGAATTCATTACTTTGCTGTATCTCTTAAATGTCGACTTGACATTTATTTCTGCCGCCAGAGTGATCAAAAAACCGATGATCACCAGGCCATAGGATATAAAATAATAATCGTCCATGTTTCCCTCTTTCCCTTAAAACTTAATTTATTCAAAGGCTGCCGCAACCTTGGTGAGAAGTTCGCGTATAGGCAGGTGCTGAGGACACACCTTCTCGCACTTGCCGCAGCGTATGCAGTCGGAAGCCTTTCCGTTACCGTTTGCGATAAGTGTATTGTTGTAGTAGGCCTTGGGCTTTTCGTCCTTAAAAGCTTCCTGAGTATTGAGCGCCGAGAACATATCCGGGATACGGATCTTCTTAGGGCACTCGTTCTCCTCCACGCAATAACGGCAGGAGGTGCAGGGGATCAGATCCTGTTGCTTCAGGATGCTGCAGACCTTGGCCAAAGCCTCGTTCTCCTTTTCGGAAACTGGCTTAAAATCCTTCATGGCTGAAATATTGTCAAGCATCTGCTCCATGTTGCTCATGCCGGAAAGCACGGTGGACATCATGGGCGGAGTGGCCGCAAAACGGATGGCATAGCTGGCGTTGCTTCCGCCGTTAAGGTCTCTCAGCACCTTATCCGCTTCAGGCCGGAAATTCACGAGATTTCCGCCCTTCACGGGTTCCATTACCACCACGGGCTTGTTGTGTTTTACGCAGACTTCGTAGCATTTACGGCTTTCCACGCCCGGATCGTTGTAATCCAGGTAATTGAACTGTATCTGCACGAACTCCACCTCGGGATGTTCGGTCAGTATCATGTCCAGCACACCCGCCTTGTCATGGAAGGACAGGCCGAAATGGCGGATAAGCCCCGCTTCTTTAAGTCCGTAGCAGGTCTCGTAAGCCTTGCATCTGGTGAATTTCTTGTAATTCTTTGCATTCTGGGCATGCATAAGATAAAAATCAAAATAGTCAACGCCGCAAAGCCTGAGCTGGGATTCAACAAAAGGACGGATCTCCTCCTGCGAGTTGAAATAGGGCTCTGTCAGCTTGTTGGCAAGCAGGAATTTACTCCTGGCATATCTACCCGCAACACAGTCACGTATTGCTGTCTCAGATTTTCCGGAAATATATCCGTGGGCGGTATCAAAGTAGTTGAAGCCCGCATCGGTAAAGGCATCGGCCATTTTAATGAATTCGTCGTAATCCACTTTATCGCCGTTCATGGGCAGTCTCATACAACCAAACCCCAGGTTACCGTGCACTTCCGGAAAAAACTTATTATTCTCCATTAAAGATCCTCCTAACAAAAAAAGAACATGGTTGTCTTTTTATTATACAACTAAAAAATGTTTTTAATCAATAATTCCCGTTGCGTCAGAAATAAATTTCGTCTAAAATATTTTTGTTCATCATTAAAGGCATAGGCCTTTCAGTTTAAAAAGGAGGAAAATTAAGTAATTATATATGTAGACATTAGTGATTGAATGTGTTTAAATATGCTTATGGAGGATGCTATTATGAACACTTCTAATATCACTAATTACAAACCAAAAGATTTTGCTGAATTGCTGGGTGTCTCTGTAAAGACGTTACAACGATGGGACAGGGAAGGAACTCTAAAAGCAAATCGAACTCCAACTGATAGGCGTTATTACACTTATGACCAATATCTTCGGTTTAAGGGTATAAATACTGAAAACGATAACCGTCAGATTGTCATTTATGCCAGAGTGTCTACAAGAAACCAAAAAGATGACTTGAAAAATCAAGTAACATTCTTGCGACAGTTTTGCAATGCCAAAGGTATTATTGTAGATCAATGCATTGAAGATTATGGAAGTGGTCTTAACTACAACCGTGAAAAGTGGAATCAACTATTAGATGAAGTAATGGAACAAAAAATCAAAACTATCATAGTTACACACAAAGATAGATTCATCAGATTTGGCTATGATTGGTTTGAAAAATACTGTATGAAGTTCAATACAACCATAGTGGTAGTGAACAATGAAGAACTATCACCACAAGAAGAACTCGTGCAGGATATTGTATCCATACTCCACGTTTTCTCTTGTAGGTTGTACGGACTTCGTAAGTATAAAAAACAAATACAAGGAGATGAGGAAATTGCTAAAGAGCTTCAAGACGGAAATAAACCCGACAGCCGAGCAGAAAGTCAAGATCAATAAGACCATCGGTACTTGCAGATACGTCTATAACTTCTACCTCGGTCATAACAAGGCACTGCATGATAAAGGCGAAAACTTTATGACCGGAAAAAGTTTTAGCGTTTGGCTCAATAATGAGTATATTCCTAATAACCCTGATAAAGTATGGATTAAAGAAGTATATTCAAAAGCCGTAAAGAAGTCGATTGAAGATGGATGTACTGCATTTACAAGATTTTTCAGACATCAGAGTGCTTTTCCTAACTTCAAAAAGAAAGGGAAGTCCGATGTGAAGATGTATTTCGTAAAGAATAATCCGAAAGATTGCACTTGCGAAAGGCATCGGATAAACATACCGACTTTAGGCTGGGTACGTATTAAAGAAAAAGGTTATATCCCCACGACCAAAGATGGTTGGAGGATCATAAGCGGTACAGTTTCTATCAAGGCAGGCAGATATTATGTATCAGTCCTTATTGAAGTCCCTGATGCCAAGATTGCTAATAATTGCAATGATGGTATCGGGATCGATCTGGGGCTCAAAGACTTAGCGATCCTGTCAAATGGAAAAACATATAAGAACATCAATAAGTCAGCAAGGTTAAGGAAACTGGAAAAACAACTGTGCAGAGAGCAAAAATGTCTCTCCCGCAAATATGAAAATTTAAAGAAAGGAGAGTCCACTCAAAGAAATCTGCAAAAACAAAAACTCAAGGTACAGAAACTTCATCATAGGATAGATGATATCCGCACTGATCACATCAATAAGACGATAGCTGAGATAGTGAAAACCAAGCCATCTTACATAACTATTGAGGATCTGAATGTATCAGGTATGATGAAGAACAGACATCTTTCAAAAGGAGTTGCATCACAGAAATTCCGTGAGTTTAGAAATAAACTAAAGTCTAAATGTGATGATAACGGTATTGAATTAAGGATTGTAGCTAGATGGTATCCATCATCCAAGATATGTCATTGCTGCGGTACTATCAAGAAAGATTTAAAGCTTTCAGATAGAATATATCGCTGTGCGTGTGGCTATGTTGAAGATAGGGATTTCAATGCAAGTCTTAACCTTAGAGATGCTGTGACTTACGAAGTTGCATGATCACGCAAACGTAAGTATGTACCGAAGGCTATTTCGGGAATTTACGACTGTGGAGTGTACAAAAACCTGCAAGTAGCGTATTACTTGTAATCGCCAAAGCATACACGTTGAAGCAGTAAGAAGTATCCGTGAGGACTTCAATTTCTCGATGTGTTTGAGCACATTTAAACACATTTTGAGTGGCAGCACCATGGACAGACCAATATTAAGAAACAAGATCTATCTCTATCTCACCGAGTTTTTTGCCGGTATGTCGGTAATGGCGGTAGAACTTGGTGCAAGCAGGCTTTTGGCACCTTACTTCAGTTCCTCTCAGATCGTGTGGACCATCATCATCGGAACCATTATGATCGCAATGGCGCTGGGCAACCTTTACGGCGGACGTAAAGCGGACAAAGACCCAAACCCCGACAGATTATATGCACGGATAGTCATTGCGGCCGTCTGGATCGCTGCCATCCCTGCGGTGGGAAAATACATCATAATGGGCATTTCGGCCCTTTTGGTGTTTGCGGTCAATTCAAATTTCCTGGTCATCGCGGCTTTTGCGGCCTGCATGGTGATCTTCGTATTTCCCCTTTTCCTGCTGGGTACGGTAACACCTTCCCTGGTGAAATTTTCCGTGGACAGCCTGGATGACAGCGGAAGCGTGGTAGGTAAGCTGAATGCGTTCAATACCATCGGAAGCATCATCGGAACCTTTGTTCCCACCTTTATCAGCATCCCTACCGTGGGAACCTCCGTTACCTTCCTGATCTTTGCGGGCATATTACTGATCCTCTGCATCATATATTTCGTGAGCTCAAAGGTAAATTTTACCAAGGCCAAAAAGGTACCCATTAGTATCGTTCTTTTCATACTTTGCTGCTTTTTTGGCCATAGCAACAGCTTCGCGTTTTGGGAATCCGATCTCACTTATGAGGGCGAGTCGGTGTACAATTATCTTCAGGTCTACGAAAACAGCAAAAGAGTGGTGCTTTCCACCAATGTGCTCTTCGGAGTCCAGTCCGTTTACCTTAAAGACAAGGGCCTTACCGGCATGTACTATGACTATGCCATGGTGGCGCCTTTTATGAGCGGTGTGAACGAAAAGGAGGAGCTTAAGATATTGATCCTTGGAAACGGTACGGGCACCTTTGCCACCCAGTGCAAGCGTTACTTTGATAATACGGACATCGTGGGGGTTGAGATCGATCAGAAGATCACGGACCTGGCGGTGGAATACTTTGAACTGCCTTCGGATGTTCCGGTGTTCACCTATGACGGGCGGGCCTATATGAACGCCGTCGAGGAGAGATATGACGTGATAATGGTGGATGCCTACCAGGATATCACCATACCCTTCCAGATGTCCTCCGTGGAATTTTTTACGCTGGTGCGGGATCACCTGACGCCTGACGGGGTCATGGTGGTGAACATGAACATGAGGGGCGAAGAGGAAGGAAATATAAACCAGTACCTTTCCGATACCATCGCAAGCGTGTTTCCCACAGTGTATACTGCCAACGTGAGAGGATCCACCAATCGCGAGCTTTACGCTTCCATGGATCCGGGGATCATGGATCGCCTCGCTCTAAATCTTGAGAAGGAAGAGGACGCGGGGCTGTCGGGAATGATCCAAAGTGCCGCATCCGGGCTTCAGGCCTATGAAGCGGGGGATTATCTCATGACGGATGACAAGGCTCCGGTGGAACTGCTGGGCATGAGGGTCATCGACGAACTGATCCGTTCGGAAGTGGCTTATTACAAGGATATTTATGAAGAAGGCGGGCTGGAAGCTTTGATGGAAGCCTGGTAATTGATAAAATGTGAAACGAACCTTTGATTTTTGCGGGTTATCAGAGGGAGGTGATGTTATGGAAATGACATTTGTAGGATTACTTATAATTGCAATATTGGCGTGGATAGTGGCTCGACTGGTCATATGCTCGAAATCGGGTTCAGTTGTTTTTTCGCATGAACTCAAGCTTTTCGCATTTTTCGCCTATATAATGCTTCTGGTGAGGGGAGTTTATTTCCCTTTCACTTCGCCGGACGGGCGGCTGGTGAGAATGGTGGTGGATTTTGAACAGATCCTGCCCTTTAATATCAACTATTCCGCTTTCACATTTTTACGTGAAAGATATCCGGGCTGGTGGATCAATGTCTTCGGAAACATAGCAGTCTTTATTCCCATGGGAATATTGATGCCCTTTTACTTTAAGAAACTTAACAGTTTTTGGAAAACGCTGCTGGCCGGCTTCGGCGTGTCGCTGTTCATCGAGATCAGCCAGTTGGCGCTCTACGACAGGTGCTCCGATGTGGACGATCTGATCCTGAACACTACAGGTGCTGCGCTGGGCGCAGTGATATATTTTATAGTACGAAAGGTAAAACAAAAATGACACCCGGGGACGGGGTTATAGGCTCACTTTTTGACACCCGGGGACGGGGTTAGGGGTTCACTTTTTGAGCCTTTGGGGACGGGGTTAGGG
>JAEEGK010001933.1_pt1 | contig 51928 bp, 40 predicted proteins | sample 8958771 | NCBI WGS metagenome assembly JAEEGK01 (sample SAMN16246547, study PRJNA631951) | gut metagenome | biome: gut microbiome; feature: rumen; material: SC-attached | host: Bos | place: Iran: Karaj | collected 2018-10 | reverse complement strand
TTGAGAAAAAAAGGGAAGTACACCCCTGAAGAATACGAAGCCATGAAGATGCACGCCGCAAACGGAGCTGTCATTGTGCGCCGCGTGTTTTCCGGCATGGACGATGAGGAATTGGTGAACGTGGTTGCCAATGTGGCTCACTTCCACCACGAAAAATGGAACGGTACAGGCTATCCGCTGGGGCTGAAGGGGGAGGAGATCCCCATTGAAGCCCGGATAATGGCTTTGGCCGATGTTTTCGATGCCCTTGTCAGCAAGAGATACTACAAGGATGCCTACAGTTACGGTGAGGCATTTAAGATCATAGAAGACTCCATTGGAAGTCACTTCGACCCCGAGCTGGGAAGGATCTTTTTGAACGCAAGGCCCAAGCTTGAGGAAATGTACGACAGATTCGCAAAGGAAACTGTGGATGAAGTGGGAAGGGAGGAGACGGAATGACGGTTATCGGATTTTACGGCGCGGCATTTCTGCTGAACCTTCTGATCTTCTTTAATTTTATATGCAGAAAGGAATTTCAGAGCGGCCTTAACTTTTTCATCAGTCTTGCTCTTCTTTTAAGAAGCTACGGACAGCTGATGGTGGCACTTTCAAAATCTGTGGAGATGGCGATCTTTGCCAACGAGATCTTCTACTTCGGAAGTGCGTTCCTTCCCGCGTTTTTGTTCCTTTCCACCGCCCGTCTGGGTAAGGTGAAGCTTCCCCGGGTCATCGAGGTCGCATCGCTTGTCTATTCCGGCGTGATCATGCTCCTGGCCATCACCATCGGTAAAGTGGGCATATACTATGCAGATGTCACCCTTATCAGACATCCGGAAGGCTATTCCACTTTGGGCAAGGTGTACGGACCGTTGCATATCCTCTATCCCGTAATGCTGGGATGCTATGTTGTGGGATTTATCTGGCTTTTTGCCCGCTCCTTTAAAAACAGGAACGTGGTATCCAAGAGAGTGATCACGGGAGCCGCTAATCTGGCCCTTACGGTCATCGCACTGTATGCTCTGGACAAGGTGGTGGACACGCCCATATCCCTGACTTCCGTGGCCTACGTCATTGCTACCGTCGTTTGCATCAGGATCATGGGGGATGCGGAAATGCATGACTTAACGGGCTGTATTCTGGAAGCCATGTCCGGAAATGAGGAAGAGGGCGTCATAGTTTTTGACAACGGAGAAAAGTTCATTAACGCAAACGATAAGGCAAAGGAGATCTACCCCGAGATCAAACACCTCACAGTGGGAAAACTGGTGGATGAGAGCGCCGGTGCATTTTACGAACAGGTGGTTACAAAGGTCAGGGCAATGAACGTGGGCATATACAATCCCGAGAACAGCCAGATCGTTGAAGTGGGGGACAGGAAGTATGAGATCGGGATGAACGGGATCACCATCCGAAAAGGCGAATCCCGTGTCGGAACATTTGTGGAACTTGAAGACGTCACCACCCGTGAAAAGATCGCGGAAATGGAAGCACGATACGGAAAGGAACTGGAAGAGGACGTCAGGAAAAAAGAGCTTGAGATTACGGACATGCAGAACCGTCTGGTGCTGGGACTTGCATCTCTGGTTGAGAGCAGGGACAGCAGTACCGGCGGACACATCGTCAGAACCCAGCAGGGTGTACGGATCTTTGCGGAACAGCTTAAAAACGTTCGTGCCATTGGACTTTCAGATGATTTCTTAAACAACGTGGTGCTGGCTACGCCCATGCATGACCTGGGAAAGATCGCCATCGATGATGACATCCTGAAAGCAAAAGAAAGGACACAGGAGCGGGAAGACACCATTATCAAGCTTCACACTGAAGAAGGTCCCAAGATCGTAAGAAAGGTGCTGGCGGGTATCGGCGAAACAGATAAAGGAAGCCGGTTCGTGGAGATCGCGGTGAACATCGCAAGCTACCACCATGAACACTGGGACGGCAGCGGAGCTCCTTATGGCCTTCGTGGAAAAGAGATCCCCACGGAAGCGAGGATCGTGGCATTTGTGGACAAACTGGACTACTATCTGGATGAGGAACACAGAGAAGAGACACCTTCCTTCGATGCGGCTTTCGAACGCATAGTGAACGGCATCGGAACGGAATTTGATCCCGAACTGGGCGCGGAATTCGTGAAATGCAGAAAGCAGCTCAGGGAGATCTACATGGGACTGGGAAACTGAGAGATCATGATAAAAGATGAAACAGATGTAAAAATGAAATATAACAGATGCGGAAACAGCGGGCTCAGATTGCCCGCTGTTTCCTTGGGACTGTGGCACAGCTTCGGAGACACCGGAAATTCCGATACACAAAAAGAACTGATCCGGACAGCATTCGATCTGGGGATCACAGCCTTTGATCTTGCCAATAACTACGGACCACCTTACGGAGTTGCGGAGAAGAATTTTGGCAGGATCATGAAAGATTTCGCGGATTACCGGGATGAGATCCTGGTGTCCACAAAAGCGGGCTTTGACATGTGGCCGGGCCCTTACGGAAATTTCGGAAGCAGGAAGTATCTGACAGCAAGCCTCGATCAGAGCTTAAAGCGCATGGGACTTGACTATGTGGACATTTATTATCACCATCGTCCGGACCCCGGAACGCCTTTGGAGGAAACCTGCGAAGCACTGGATTCTCTGGTGAGAGCTGGAAAAGCTCTCTACATCGGAGTTTCCAATTACAATAAAGAACAGACCGATGCAGCCCGTAAGCTCTTTAAGAAGCTTCACACTCCCTTCGCAGTCGGTCAGAACAGATACTCACTCCTTGACAGAAAGATCGAAAGAACGGGGCTTATTTCTTATGCAAAAGAGACAGGGCTGGGACTTGTGACATTCAGCCCCCTTGCTCAGGGACTGCTTTCCGGAAAGTATCTGGGCGGCATTCCGGAGGACTCCCGCGTGGCGACGGACGGACGTTATCTCAAGGCTGCGGACGCAGAAAACAGGCTTGTCCGTGAAAAAGTGGAAAAGCTCGTAAAAGTCGCGGCAGATCGTGGACAGACTCCCGCCCAGACCGCACTTGCCTGGGTTCTCCGCGACAGCTTCACCCCCGCCGGTTCGGGCTCTACAGAGCCCGGAGGCATCGCAGGCGTTATCGTGGGCGCTTCCGTCCCCTCTCAGCTTTATGAAAATGTCGCCGCCCTCGAAAACACGGCGTTTTCCGACGAAGAACTCCGACTTTTGGAGTGGAGCTGAGCAGCGCTCACACAAGAAAATGAAATTTGAATAAATTAGCACTCACCTCTTGACAGTGCTAACAACTCGGGTGTATCATTTCAGATGTAAGAAGATAAAAACAACTGAAATGCGCGTACAGCCCGCATATAACCGGCATTTGCACAAATCTCAAAGACCGAGCATATAGCATATGCACGGATCACAAGGGTTCTGCGGGCAGCATGTGCACGGATGAATGATAAGAAAGTTGGCAGCACAGACAAGGTGGTGAGATGAATGAACATTAGTAAATTTACGCAAAAATCAATAGAAGCAATGAACAATTGCGAAAAAGTGGCTTACGATTACGGACACCAGGAGCTCCTTCCCGAGCATTTGGTCTACAGCCTTATGACCCTCGAAGACAGTCTGATCTCAAGGCTCATCGAAAAGATGGAGATCAGTCCGGAAGTATTTCTGGCGCAGATCGAAGGTCTTCTTAAAAAACGCCCGAAGGTGAGCGGCGGAAACGTCTACATGGGCGACAAGCTGAACAAGGCGCTGATCTACGCCGAAGACGAGGCAAAGGCGATGGGCGACTCCTACGTTTCTGTGGAGCACCTGTTCCTCAGCGTCATGAAACATCCCACGTCCGAGCTCTCCGATCTTTTCAAGCAGTTCAAGATCACGAGAGAGCGCTTCCTTAAAGCACTTCAGGAGGTGCGGGGAAACGTGAAGGTGACGACAGACAACCCCGAGGGCACTTACGAATCGCTCGAAAAGTACGGCTACGATCTTGTGGAGAGAGCAAGGCAGCAGAAGCTGGATCCCGTCATCGGCCGTGATTCCGAGATCAGAAATGTCATCAGGATCCTTTCCCGAAAGACCAAGAACAACCCCGTCCTCATCGGTGAACCCGGTGTGGGAAAGACGGCCGTGGTCGAGGGGCTTGCACAGCGTATAGTTGCGGGAGACGTTCCCGAGGGGCTGAAGGACAAGACTTTGTTCTCGCTGGACATGGGCTCGCTGGTTGCAGGCGCCAAGTACCGAGGCGAATTTGAGGAGCGTCTTAAGGCAGTTCTTGAAGAGGTCAAGAACAGCGACGGGCGTATCATCCTTTTCATAGATGAGCTCCACACAATCGTGGGTGCAGGAAAAACCGAGGGTTCCATGGATGCGGGCAACATGCTGAAGCCCATGCTGGCGAGAGGCGAACTCCACTGCATCGGCGCGACCACCCTCGACGAGTACAGACAGTACATCGAGAAGGATGCGGCGCTGGAGCGTCGTTTCCAGCCTGTAATGGTGGACGAGCCCACTGTTGAGGACACCATTTCCATCCTCCGAGGCATAAAGGAACGTTACGAGGTCTACCACGGTGTTAAGATCACGGACGGTGCGCTGGTTTCCGCGGCTGTGCTTTCAAACCGCTACATATCCGACCGTTTCCTCCCCGACAAGGCCATCGACCTGGTGGACGAGGCCTGCGCTTCCATAAAGACTGAGCTTGATTCCATGCCCACCGAGTTGGACGAGGTGAGAAGAAAGATCATGCAGATGGAGATCGAGGAAGCCGCGCTTAAAAAGGAAAAGGATCACCAAAGCATAGAGAGGCTGGACGCACTCCAAAAGGAACTTGCAGAGCAGCGTGAAGAATATGCCTCGATCAAATCAAAATGGGATAATGAAAAGGCCTCCGTCGACAGAGTCGTGAAGCTCCGTGAACAGATAGAGGCGTTGAACAACGAGATCGCGACCGCCGAGAGAAATTACGACCTGAACAGGGCAGCAGAGCTTAAGTACGGTAAACTGCCGGAAATGCAGAAGGCACTGGAGGCGGAAGAAGAAAAGAACAAATTGAAAGAAAACGAGCTGGTTCACGAGGCGGTGGACGAGGATGAGATCGCGGAGATCGTTTCCCGTTGGACAGGCATTCCTGTTCACAAGCTGACGGAGGGCGAGAAGAGCAAGACTCTTCGCCTCGACGAGGAACTCCACAAGAGAGTTGTCGGTCAGGACAATGCCGTACAGCTCGTCACAGAGGCGATCCTCCGTTCGAAGGCAGGCATAAAGGATCCCACGAAGCCCATCGGCTCCTTCCTGTTCTTAGGCCCCACGGGTGTCGGAAAAACAGAGCTTGCAAAGTCACTGGCAGCAAGCCTTTTCGATAATGAAGCAAACATGGTCAGGATCGATATGAGCGAGTACATGGAAAAGTATTCCGTTTCCCGTCTCATCGGAGCGCCGCCCGGATACGTGGGTTACGAAGAAGGCGGTCAGCTCACGGAAGCAGTCAGGAGAAAGCCTTACTCCGTCGTGCTCTTTGATGAGGTCGAGAAGGCACATCCCGATGTTTTCAATGTGATGCTCCAGATCCTGGATGACGGTCGTGTGACGGATTCCCAGGGCAGGACTGTGGATTTCAAAAACACCATTCTCATCATGACTTCCAACATCGGCTCCCAGTACATCCTTGACGGAATAGAGCGTGAGGGCGAGATCGGAAAGGGCACGGAAGATCTTGTAATGGCTGATCTTAAGAGCCATTTCCGCCCGGAATTCCTGAACCGTCTCGATGAGATCATCATGTTCAAGCCTCTTTCAAAGGACGATATTTCGGGAATAATGGATCTGCTGGTGGCAGACGTCAACAAGCGTCTTGCAGACAAGGAGATCAGCATCCGCCTGACGGATGAAGCCAAAAAGCTTGCGATCGCGGAAAGCTACGATGCGGCTTACGGTGCACGTCCTTTGAAGCGTTACCTGCAGCGCAGTGTGGAGACCATCAGCGCAAGGCTGATCCTGGAAGGAAAGGTCTCCGAGGGAGACACCATCGTGATCGACTGCGTTGACGGAAAGCTGGTCGGACGCAAAGAGTGAAGCGAAAAGTGAAGCAAAGGGAGGAAATATACGGTAAGCAGCTGTAAAAGACTGTAACAGGATAAGCCGTAGCAGGATAAGCCGGAAGAGAAACGTAAGTAAAGCCGGACGATAAGATATAAAAAGTTAAAAAGCCGGAAAGCCACAGCAAAACCCCGAAACGGGTTTTGCTGTGGCTTTTTTTTTAACTTTCCGATGCCTTTTCGCAGCACAAAAGACCTGATCAAGTGGGAAAAGGCATCGAAAATAAGATAAAAAGACAAATCCGATGCTTTTCCCCAGCCCGAAAGGCTTGCTCGAGTGAAAAAAGGCATCGAAAATAAGAAAAATTGACAAATCCGATGCTTTTCCCCTGCCCGAAAGGCTTGCTCGAGAGAGAAAAAGCATCGAAAACAAGAAAAAATGAGAATCCCGATGCTTTTCCCCTGCCCGAAAGACCTGATCAAGTGAGAAAAGGCATCGAAAACAAGAAAATTTGACGAATCCGATGCTTTTCCCCAGCCCGAAAGGCTTGATCGAGTGAAAAAAGGCATCGAAAATAAGAAAATTTGGCAAATCCGATGCTTTTCTGCGCATTGACCGGCTCTGAAGGGCCCAAGAGAGGCTGAAAAAGCATCGGATTTAATTTTTTTTAAAAAAGGTGTTGACATACTCCGACTGTCGTGGTATAACTTACTACGTCAGATGTACTACGACAGACGTTGCAATGTCAGACGAAGGAACGACAGACGAAGGAACGACAGACAAAGTAGTCGTAGCAGAAACAAGAAATAAAACCCATACGGGAGAAAGGGCGGATTTATGATCGAAATAAGCAGTGATGTGATCCGAGGCTACAACGACACCATGATCCTTTACATCCTGAGGAATGCTCCCTCTTACGGTTACGAGATCTCAAAGAACATCAAGAGCATGACCGAAGGAAAGTACATCATCAAGGAAACGACGCTGTACTCGGCTTTCACAAGAATGGAAAAGAACGGCTTCATCGAAGCGTTCTCCGGTGAGGAAGACAGAAGAACCTACTACCGGATCACGGACGCGGGCAGAAAGTTCTACGATGAGAAATGTGATGAGTGGGAGCTCACCAAAGAGGTTGTCGAGAAATTCATTGCAAAAAAGGGCGAAATCTCCGACAGCACCGAAGAAAACGATCAAAACGATCAAAACGATCAAAAAGATCAAAACGATCAGAATGAAAAGGTTTAAAACAGGAAAGTAAGTTTGTAATTGATCTTTAAGTAAGAGATCTTGAATTGAAATCAAAGGAAAAGCAGATCGAAAGGAAGAGAAAATGGATACAATAAAGAATTATCTTGAAACAATGTTTATGCAGCTTCCCAACACAAGGGAGGTATTAAGAGCCAAGGCTGAGCTGGGACAGATGATGGCCGACAAATACAATGAACTGATCTCTGAGGGAAAGCCCGAGAACGAGGCCATCGCAACAGTTCTTTCCGAGTTCGGAAATCTGGATGAACTCTCCGAGACACTCGGGATCAAGGAAGTCATCCACAAGAGCCCCGTTGACAAAAGAGTCGTAAAGATCGACGAAGCCCGCGCTTACGTAAAGGACAGGGAGGCAAATTCCCTGAGGACAGGTATCGGCGTAATGCTCTGCATCCTCAGCCCCGTTGCTGAGATCATCATTGGCAAGAACATCGGACTGAGAGGTTTCGGAGTTCTTTCAATGTTCATGACCATTGCACTGGCTGTCGGCCTCTTCATTTACAATTCGGTTCAGAGCGAAAAGTGGTCCTGGATGGAGAAGACACCCTGCGCGGTTGAGTTTGCCACCATCGACGAGATCAACAAGGCCCGCGAAGCCTACCGTCCTCTGAAAGCAGTCTTCCTCTGCGCCGGTATCGTGTGCTGCATCCTGGCTATGGGAGTTGCCGGAGCAGTCGATGAGCTGCGCCTCTTCAGGGCAATAAACGATGTGGAAGGCATATTCTTCCTGAGCATTATCGCCATCGGTGTTTGCCTCATTGTATACGGAGCATTGAGAGATACAGCGTTCACAAAGATCCTTACAATGAACGACAGCAAGACGGTGGGTGGAAACTATGTTGACAGCCAGAAGTCGGTAAAGAGAGTAACAAAGACCGGACAGGCTATTCTTTCGGTATTCTGGCCCACAGTAACCTGCATCTACTTCATGTGGAGCTTTGTAACCATGGATTGGTTCATCACCTGGATCATCTGGCCTCTCGCACCTGTCTTCAAGATGCTGATCGAAGCAATCTTCGAGGACACGTCTTCAAACAGCGAGAACATGTAAATAAAGGAGAGAAAAATGAACAGAAGAATATACACCATAATACTTACAATTGTTACGATCTTTGTGTGCATGGGCGCGCTTGCTTACCACACGGGACGTGCGATCTCCGGATGTGCCGCATGCATTTCGGAGGACTATGATTTTAACTTTGATTTTAATGGAAGTACCTTAAAAGAGTGGGCCAAGGAGAGCGCAGAGCTTTCAGGAAACGCCATCGAAGCGGATTTTGACGAGAAAGGATATGCAAGCATAGACCTTAAAGGCTCTGTTTCAGACGTTACGATCGCCGAAGGTGAGGGTTACTCGTTTCATTTCAAAGGCGACGAGGTTCTGAAGCCGGAGGTTTCAGTTAAGAACAACACGCTTGTAGTTACCCAGAAGAGGGTCAGAACGAATTCTACGAACAACATTTATTCCGAGATCACGATCACTGTTCCGAAGGATGCTTTAAAACGCATCGAGATCGATTCGGCTGTCGGAGATGTTCGCCTGGATGACCTTTCATGCGAGAGTATCGATGCTGTCATGGCTGTAGGAACGATTTACGCGGAGAACGTTGATTGCAGCGGAAAAGCGGAGATCGAGGCAAATGTCGGTGAGATCAGACTTACGAACAGCTCCTTCGGAGATGTTGATCTGATTTCCAAAGTGGGAGAGATCTATGTAAAAAATTGCAGGTTTGAGGATGCAGACTTTGACTCAAACATCGGAAATGTCACGATCACAGGCATAGATCCCGACGATTACAATTTTGACGTTGATTGCTCCCTCGGGGAATTCAGATATAACGGACGTTCCTACGGAAAACGGGAAAAGATCAACAATTTCGGTGCACGATACAAACTTCGCGTAAATTCGGACATCGGAAATGTTGAGATCAAAACAAAATAAAGTACCTCGGAGGTTGAGCCGGGGGCAGGACCTTTGACTCGGCCTCCGATTTGCTTTCCAATACGCGCAGAAGCTGTTAAACAGCCCTGCGCTTTTTTTGTTTACACGCAGTCGGATCATTGGAAAAAACTCGGTCAGACGATCAACACTAAAAAATAAAATAGTTACTTGCAAAAATTATAGTAATGGAGTATACTGTCCTCTCGAAGTGATTCGACAACAAAGGAGACGTTTATGGACAAGGAAACCGATGATAAAATATGCCCTCTTGAGTATGGACTAAGGATTTTCGGAAAAAAATGGGAATCTAAGGTGATATGTGTTCTTTCATCGGGGAGGAGTTCGCGCTACGGGGAAATCCGGGCAAAAGTCGAAGGGATCACGGACGTTGCGCTGACCGCAACACTAAAAAAACTCACTGCGGACGGGATCGTTGAGAGAGTACAGTATAAGGAGATCCCGCCGCGTGTAGACTACTCACTTACAGCAAAGGGCAAGACAGTTGTGCCCATAATCAAAAGCATATGCTCCTGGTCAAAGGGGAACGGCGAGAATCCCCTGGTGTCATGTGAAAACTGTACGTCGGAAGTGACGGACGATCCGGATCGGCAATAGAAACCGGGCCGCCTTACGGCCACACTGATGCACTGCGGAGCAAAATTTCTGTTTTCTTCGAAAGGAGGACAAAATGTCAAAGTTACTAAAAATTCAGGACCTGACGGTCAAAGTAAAAGATAAGACCATTCTTCGGGGGATAAATCTCGAAGTGGGAAAAGGCGAGACTCATGTGCTCATGGGACCGAACGGAGCCGGGAAATCTACGCTGGGAAATGCCGTAATGGGTAACCCCAACTATGATGTCACCGAGGGCTCCGTCTTTTTTAACGGAGAGGACATTCTGGAGGAGGATGCTGCTGAAAGAGCAAAGAAGGGGATCTTCCTTTCCTTCCAGAACCCCATTGAAGTCCCGGGAATTTCGCTGGCCGACTTCATCAGAAACTCCCTTGATTGTAGGAATGAGACCAAAACCGGGATATGGGAATTCAGAAAAGAGCTTGAGAAACAGATGAAGATCCTGAATATGGACGGATCCTATGCAGACAGGGACCTGAACCTTGGCTTCTCAGGCGGGGAAAAGAAAAAAGCGGAGATCCTGCAGCTTCTGATGCTGAAACCCACCCTTGCGATCCTTGACGAAACGGACTCGGGGCTTGATGTTGACGCTGTAAGGACAGTGTCCGCAGGCGTCAGGGAATTCCAGAAGGATCCTGACCGCTCCCTCATCATCATCACTCACAGCACACGTATCCTCGAGCAGCTTCATGTGGACCGCACCCACATCATTGTAGACGGCCGACTGGTGGAGAGCGGCGATGCTTCGCTTGTTGACAGGGTGAATCGCGAAGGCTTCGTTAAATACGCTTCTTAATATAATACGGTTAGCGATGGCTAACTGTGCATTAACCCGCCATGCTGCACATCATGCATATGCATGCGGGACAGGGAAAGGAAGGATAATGAAAGAGAAAACAAGGCTCGACGATGTCGACAGAAACTTATACGACTTTCGGTACGAGGAAAGCGAAGAGGATTTCTACAAGGTTGAGAGTGGACTGACACCCGGGATCGTGGAACAGATCTCAAAAGAAAAGAACGATCCGCTCTGGATGAGGGACTTGAGACTGGCGTCCCTTAAAGTGTACGAAGAAATGAAGATGCCTGACTGGGGACCGTCGCTGGACGGGCTGAACATGGACGACATCGTGACCTACATAAAACCTAAGACGGAAATGGTGGCTTCCTGGGATGAGGTGCCTGATGACATCAAGGATACCTTTGAAAGACTGGGGATCCCCAAGGCTGAACGCCAGTCACTGGCGGGAGTGGGGGCACAGTACGATTCGGAGATCGTTTACCACAATATAAGAGAAGAAGTGGCAGCGCAGGGCGTGATCTACACAGATCTGGAGAGTGCGCTTCACGGGCCCTACGCAGACATGATCAGAGAGCATTTTATGAAGCTTTTGCCGGCGAATGACCACAAATTCATGGCGTTGCACGGAGCTGTGTGGTCGGGCGGATCCTTTGTCTACGTTCCGCCCGGAGTCAAGGTGGAGATCCCGCTGCAGTCCTACTTCAGGCTGAACGCGCCGGGGGCAGGGCAGTTTGAGCACACGCTGATCATCGTGGATGAGGGCGCGGACCTGCATTTTATTGAAGGATGTTCTGCTCCGAAGTACAACATTGCAAACCTTCATGCGGGAGCGGTGGAGCTCTTTGTGGGAAAGAATGCAAGGCTCAGGTACTCCACCATCGAAAACTGGTCCAAGAACATGTACAACCTGAATTCCAAGAGAGCGCTGGTGGAAGAAGGGGGGAAGATGGAATGGGTTTCCGGTTCCTTTGGTTCACACACGGGCTACCTCTATCCCATGACGATCCTTAAGGGCGACAATTCCAAGTGTGAGTTCACGGGCATTACATTTGCGGGCGCGGGACAGCATCTGGATACCAGACTTAAGATCGTACACAGCGGAAAGAACACGACCTCCGCAGTAAACACCAAGTCCATTTCAAAGAGCGGAGGCATAGGGACAATGAGAAGCTCCGTGCTTGTTAATCCGGGAGCGGAAAACGCAAAGTCCACCGTTGATTGCGCTACACTTATGCTGGATTCCGAGTCCTGTTCCGACACGATCCCCGTAATGGACATCCGCACTCAGAGCGCGGACGTGGGGCATGAAGCAAAGATCGGAAGGATCAGTAATGATGCGATCTTTTATCTCATGTCCAGAGGGATGACTGAAGAGGATGCAAGAGCAATGATAGTCAGCGGCTTTGCGGACAATGTTTCCAAGGAATTGCCGCTGGAGTACGCTATTGAAATGAACAATCTGATCCGCCTGGAGATGGTCGGATCCATCGGTTAAGGAGGTGTGATCATGGACAATGCAAGAGACCTGTACGTAAATCCCCTGCCGAAGCCGACATGGCACAGATGCAGGGTAAACGATGCAAGGATAACGGTAAAGAAATCGGGCGTTCTGCCGGCAACGGTGAGTGTGTCGGCGTCATCCGGAGTTACTGCGAAAATGAACACTTCGGAAGAGGATTTCAGAAGGATGGAATCCGGAATGGGAAAAGAGTTTGAGATCTACGGCTTCGAAGTGAGTGCGGCACCTGTATGCAGGCATGTTCCCGCGGGAGAGGACGAAGAGATCGATGTGGATATCTGGTTTGACGGGAAAACAGATTGCTTCAATTCATTTCGGTTTGAAGCAGAGGACAACGCTGCAGCGGACATCTACATGATCTGCAGGCAAAAGAAGCAGACATCCTTTAAGGGCGGTCTCGACACGAGGATCAAGGTGGGGAAGAATGCTCACGTGCGTCTGATCAGGGTCAGCCTCGTGAAAGGAAGCGGCCTGTACAACAATGTGGCGGCTTCTGTGGACGACGGAGGAAAACTTGAGATCGTAAACATATGGCCCGACGGCAATGAAGTGTTCGACGGCTGTGCCATAGACCTGTTCGGAGAGAAAAGCGAGAGCTCAATAGACACTGCGTACGACGCGAAAGAGGGCACAAAGTTCGATCTGAATTATGTAGCACGCCACAGAGGCAGGGAGAGCGTCTGTGAGATAACTGCGAACGGAATCCTGGCAAAAGGGGCTGAGAAATGCTTCCGCTCGACGGTGGATTTCATTACGGGCTGCGTTGAGGCCAGGGGAGTTGAAAACGAAGATGTGCTTCTTCTTGATGAAGATGTGATCAACAAGACGGTTCCGCTGATCCTGTGTACGGAAGAAAATGTCGAAGGCGAACACGGAGCGACCATAGGAAAGCTGAGCGACGAGATCCTGTTTTACCTGAACACCAGGGGGATCGATGAAAAGACGGCGTACAGACTGATCTCCGCCGGCAGGATGGCGAGCGTCATAAACCTTATCCCGAAGGGAACGGTGCGTAAAGAGATTTTTGAACATATAGGATCGGAGCGGATCTGATGAGTTTGATCGATGTAAAAGAAATCAGAAAAGATTTCGCGCTGTTCAGAGATAACCCGAATCTTGCCTATCTCGACAACAGTGCGACATCCCAAAAGCCCGACTGCGTCCTGGATGCGGTCAGGGAGTTTTACGAAAAAGAAAATGCAAATCCTTTCCGGGGCATATACGATCTGTCCGAAAAAGCCACGGCTGCCTATGAGAGCGCCAGAAAGACCGTTGCCTCATTTTTGAATGCGCAGAGCGAAAAGGAGATCGTGTTCACGAGAAATGCATCAGAAAGCCTGAACCTGTCGGCTTTCAGCCTGGGAGAGCTGATGGTGGGAGAGGGAGACGAGGTCGTCGTCTCTGTCTCCGAACACCACAGCAACATGCTTCCCTGGAGAGCCATGGCGGAAAGGCGGCACGCAAAAATCAGGTACCTAAACTGCCGTCCCGACGGAGAACTCAGGGCAGAGGATCTGGAAAAGCTCATGACCGACAGGACAAAGATCGTCGCAGTTACCGCCATGTCCAACGTGTTCGGAAAGAAGAACGATCTGAAGGCTCTGGCAGCGGTCGCCCACAAACATAACGCAATCCTCGTAGCGGACGGAGCCCAGAGCGTTCCTCACGGGAAAACCGATGTTCGGGAGACCGATGCGGATCTTCTGGCGTTTTCGGGCCATAAGCTTCTTGCGCCCATGGGGATCGGAGTTCTCTATGGCAAAAAGAGGCTGCTGGACCGAATGCCGCCCTTTCTTACAGGCGGAGAAATGATCGAGAGAGTCAGCACCGAAGAGATCGTCTATTCCGAGGCGCCCCACAAGTTCGAGGCCGGGACCGTGAATGCGGGCGGTGCGGTGGGACTGGCACGGGCGATCCGTTACATAACGGATCTGGGGATCGAAAACATTGAAGAAAGGGAGAAGGAACTCACTGAATACGCTCTGGAGAGACTTTCAAGAGTTCCCGGGATTACAATTGTTGGCTCGGAAAGAGCGGAGGATCACAACGGGATCGTGACCTTCAGGGTTCAAAACGTTCATCCGCACGACGTGTCCGCGATACTGGCGGAGAACGACATCGCTGTCCGCGCAGGGCACCATTGTGCAGAACCTCTTCATCGGTTCATCGGTATCCCTTCCACCACGAGAGCTTCTCTGATGTTTTATAATACGGAAGAGGAGATCGACCGCTTCGTAACCGCCGTCTCCGGGATCCGCGGGCTGATGGGCTATTAAAATAAAGGATGAAATGCAAAATGAACAACAGAACCTTCTACAATCAGATCTTAACAGAACACAACATGAGACCGTCCCACAAGCATATGCCTGCGGGACCCGTCATTTCCCTGAGAGGCGTCAATCCTTCCTGCGGAGACGACATCACGCTGCATCTTAAACTGTCGGAGGACGGAATGATCGAGGACGGATGCTTTACGGGAGACGGCTGTGCGATCTCTCAGGCTTCCGCGGATATGATGCTGGACCTGATCATAGGGAAAACAGTGGATGAAGCGCTTAGGCTCAAGGAGATCTTCATCCGGATGATCCGCGGGGAAGCAAGCGAAGAGGAGATTGAAAGTCTTGAGGAAGCCTCTGCTCTCAGGGACATTTCCCACATGCCTGCCAGGGTGAAGTGCGCCGTTCTGGGCTGGCACACCTTCGGGGAAATGACAAAAAAATAACTATATCACAAGGTCTGCAGACCCTTGAAAACAAAGGTCTGCAGGCATCTTAAAAAGTATACAAAAAATTTATTTTTATAAAATACTTGTATACATTCATCTTGACAGTGGTCTAAAGTCGTAGTATAATTTCGTCACAAAATTCCAAAGTTCATGATTTATGTGGAGGGAAGAAGCAAATTCGAACTGAGCAAAGGAGCTCGGCGATTGCTTCTTTTGTGCTTTATTGAGGTTTTTAGCGAATTAAAGTGGTGAGTCGGCGTAGCAAAAAAGCAGTAAATCGAGCACGCAAAGGGCATAAGGATGAACGGGAGGAAAAAAAGGAGGATATTTCATGAAGAACATGAAGAAAATTCTCTCTCTGGCATTGGTAGGAGCAATGGTAGTATCACTTGCAGCCTGCGAAAAGAAGGCAAACAACGAAGTGAAGACAACTCCTACAGCTGCTCCCACAAAGGCAGTTCAGAGCGAGACAGAAAAAGCGCCCGCATATGTTTGGGATGGCGCCTATGTTGAAGAAGATGACTACAAGGCATACATTACATATGACCTTGAAGCGATCAGTGAGACTATTGAGCCTCAGCTTACCTCTGCACAGAAAACGGCTGTAAGCGCTGCTGTTGAAAAAGGCAAAGCAGCCATTGCTTCCGCTCAGAGTGTTACAGCTGTTCAGAAAGCATATCAGAATGCTTATACAGATATTCTTTCAAAAATAGAGCTTGCAAACGGTGTTGAATCTTTCGTAAAGCTCTCAAGAGCAGAGAAGACAGACATCCTCGGCATGCTTGAGAAGTATGGCGTTACAACAGGTATTACCGGTGTTACTCTTTTTGAAAACGGTTCTTACGTTATGTACAATCCCCGTATTACACTTGGTACGGAGAACTACATTGTAGGTTATGGTTTCGGTGCCCTTAAAGAAGGCGATATCACAGCTGACCTTGAGTACGAAACAAATCCTGCATGGAAGAGATATTACCATACATCGGAAACCAACGATCCCGGAACACTTAACTATCTGAACGATCAGGGAGCACAGGTCGGTGATCTTTATGAATATCTTGCAGCAAGCTATTTCACTACCTTCATGAAGTCCACAAAGGACGGATATGACTGGACCCCCGAGCTTGCTATGGAGAAACCCGTTCCTGTCAACGATACGGATGGCGATGGAGCCGCAACTAAATGGAGATTCCAGATCCGTACAGAAAAGGAAGGACTCAAGTATACGACCGGTTCAAAGATTCCTTCAAGAGCTGCTTTTAACAATCGTGGTGTAAAACTTGAAGACTATCTTACACCCTACAAGCTCCTTCTTACACAGGCCAACAACCTTTACCGTGGTTCCGAAGCTGCAAACAGCACAAGCGGTGCCATTAAAGGTGCAAAGGATTACTACAACGCTTCTAAGGACGGCTTCAATGAAGATGCATGGAAGAAGGTTGGCGTAAGAGTATACGAAGAGAATGGCAAGAGTTATTTAGAAATCGAGTTTACTACAGAGTATGACAGATTCTATGCTATGTATTACAGCAATGGCCTGTACATGCCTGTCCCTCAGGATTTCATCGATCTTGTTACTGTCCAGAATTATCTTGGATTTAACAAGACTGCTACAGAGACACCTGTAGACAATTCACTTTCCCTGGGAGCATTCTATCCTGAAGCTTACAATTCAGATCAGGAGATCGTTTTCAAGAAGAATCCCAACTATGTATTTGCTGATTCCAAATATAAGGTTCAGGGTGTACATGTAAAGATCTTCCCTGCTGCTGAAACTGATGCATCAGCTACAATTAATGAGTTCCTTGCAGGACATTTTGACGCCTGCAGTATTCCTATGGATTATCTTGACCAGTACCGTACGGATCCCCGTACAAGATCCACAACGGGTGACAGCTGCTTCAAGCTGAACATGAACGCTACGGATCAGGCAACATGGGAAGCTCTCTTCGGTGTAAACGGTACTGTTACACAGACAGAAAAGGATGCTTATTGGAATCTTAAGCCTGTAATGTCAAATGCACATTTCAGAAAGGGATTAAGCTACGCCCTTGACAGACTTTCATTTGCAAGTGCCCGTGGTTCGGTTCCTTCTGTTGATTACCTTTCTTCAAACTACATGTCTGATCCTGAAGACGGTGTATCTTACTCAACAACGGAAGCACACAAGAATGCCATTAAGGCACTTGTTGAGGAAACAGACGGTTACGGCTACTCACTTGAGCTTGCCCGTGAGTATTTCAGACTTGCCCTTACTGAACTTGAGGCAGAGAAGAAGATCACTCCCGGAACCCCTGAGAATCCCACCGTTCTTGACATCGAGGTTGCATGGCAGAGACCTGCACAGGAAGATCAGTATCACAAGGAAGTTAAGAAGTATTTTGAAGATGCTTTCAATGACCCCAGTGTTTCAGGCGGCAAGTATAAGCTCAGCCTTAATTTCTGGGTAGGTAATGTTTGGTCAGATGTTTATTACAACAAGATGATGGTTGGACAGTTTGATATCGGATTTGGTTCAATTTCCGGTAACTCTCTTGATCCTCTCGGATTCATGAACGTACTTTCAAGCGATCAGGAGATCTCTCACAGCTTCACACTGAACTGGGGTACAGATACCAATGATCCTCTTTCCTATCCTCTTGTATATGACGGAAAGCTTTATTCCTTCGATGCACTTTTCAATGCAGCCAACACTTCCGCTGTAGTTGTTGACGGTAAGAACAAAGCTGCACTTGATATGGTTTATACACAGCTCAAGAAGAATGATGACGGTACATACACTGCAAGACTCACAGTATCGGAGGCTATTCCTGATCAGACAGAGATTAAGATCAACAAGGTTGTATGCTGCAACTATGAAAGATACAACAATGGTGACGGACAGTATGCTGAAGAGGAAGTTCCTTTCACAGTATCTGAAATGAACGGAGTAACGACCGTAACTGTTACAGTGCCTGCAGCACTTGCAGCAGATTATGCAACAGGAAGCGGCACAACAACAAAGAACGAGCGTACTACAGGATTTGATTTCTATTATGATATTACGCTTGGCGGAAATACAACCAAGGATATCTACTATTCAACAAACGATGTATTTCCCGAATAAGTAATACTAAAAGATCTATAGATCGCATTTGCAATGGGGCGGCAATTCAGCCCCATTGTTTGCGCGATTAAAGCTTGAATACTCGGAATGAGATTACTTAATCTCACCGGGTATGTCAGCACATAGAAGAAAAGCATATATGTTGACATACACGGCGAGCTGAAGTTGATGATCGTTGTGAGTGTAGAGTTGGATAATGATGTTTACAGGGGTTATGAAATAAAATGCATTTGAACAGCATGCAAGATCGGCGTCAGATTTATCCGCTTTAAGGAGGTTATATTAATGGCTAAATATGTTATTAAAAGATTAATACTCGCTTTTGTAACGACGTTTATTATTCTTTCAATATCATATGTGTTATGTAAGCTGTTGCCTTTTGACAGACCCATCGGAGGAGATCAACAGCAGATAGCATATTTTGATAAGCAGTACAGCCTTGGCTATGTGGCAAGGTTTGAAGTTGAACGCGATGACTACGGTCCGCTTTTGTACAAGTCACCTTTGGAACGGGGAAGAAGAAACTACTACTATCAGGTCCCTGTTCTCAAACAGTACACAAGCTGGCTTAAAAATATATGTACAAAGTGGGACTGGGGGTATTCTAAATCTTTTCAGCCCAATGTTTCCGCATCCGTTATTATCATGTCCAGAGTTGGTTATTCAATTAAGCTCAATTTCTTTTCTGCGATATTGTCTGTTCCTCTTGGAATCCTGCTGGGAATTTGGGCAGCTCTTAAAAAGAATACGATGACGGACCACACCATTTCCACGCTGGTCATGGTGTTTATTTCAGTACCCAATTTTGTTCTTATCAGTTTTATGCTCAGGATCTTTGCTTACAGGCTTAATTGGCTTCCCTCTACATGGCCGACGGATACTGCATCGGCAGGAACAAAAGTACTCGGATATATCATTCCGGTTTTTTGCCTTTCAGTAGGTTCCATTTGTTCCTATTGCCGTTATGTGAGAGCCGAACTCTGCGAGATCCTTGAAAGCGATTTCCTTCTTTTGGCGCGCACAAAAGGACTTACCAGAAAGCAGGCGATCGTCCGCCATGCTTTAAAAAATGCAATGGTACCTATCTTCCCCTGGATACTCGGAGAGATAATCGGACTACTGAGCGGTTCTATGATACTGGAGAGTTTGTATGGAATTCCCGGTATCGGAAAGTTGTTTATTACCGTGCTCAATTACAAGGATTTCGATATTCTGTTTGTTGATATGGCTATATTAACTACAATATCGACGGTTTCAGGTGTTGTTTTGGATCTTTCGTATGGATTTATAGATCCCAGAATCAGAATGGGGGCGAAGAAGTAATGGATGAATTGAATAATAAGATAGAATTCAAAAGTGATGACTTTGTCCTTGTTCAACAGGGAACCAGGATCACTGATAAAAAACTTGATACAAAGCCTACCACCTTTGCGAAGGACGCATTTAAGCGGTTTTGTAAGAATAAATCCTCTGTAGCCGGAGCTATTATAATTGGCGTGATCATGCTCCTTACCTTTTTGGTACCCTGGTTGTCGACTGCAAATATCACAAAAGTCAGCGCCGGAGAGGCTTTTTTGGCTCCCAAGCTTTTTGAGGCCGGTACAGGTTTCTGGGACGGCACGAGAAAGAAAACAAGAGTTATCTATGACACGGAAAACGAGGTACCTGCACTTTCCGATAAGTATACCAAAGCCACCATCAAGAATTCTCTTGTCAAGTTAAAGATTGACGAAGAGCCTACTCTGGTGGATGTTATGAATCCCTACGGACACGGCGGTTACGTAATGTTTGCTACGGACGTTTACGCACCGGATAGTGTTTTGCTTGCTTCTCAGCCCGTTGTGATCGATCGCTCCGGTAACTACAGATTAAAGGTTGAATTCGGAAACGATGAAGGTATATTGGAATCCCAGCTCGGAGAATATTCTGTTGTGCTTTTTGATCAGGAAGGAAATAAACTTTACTATATCAGGAATTTCTCAAGGGATTATTCCGATCTGGATGTTAACCTCAGTAACATTCTTGACAGAGCAGGAGTTGATTCTGTCAATGCCAGGATCTGTTTCGAGTTAAAAGGTTCTGAGAACTCGCTGCAGTACATTCTTGTTAAATCAGTTGAAGTCTCTGCAGATGAGGGCGTAAAGAATTCAGAGATCCTTGGGGAGATTTCCTTTAATGATGCTAATGCCATGGTCGGCGTAAGCGACAACAAGAGTAACTCTTATTGGATATGCAGCGGAAGAAAGGGTGTTCATGCCTGTGAAGTATATTACTGCGATTATGTGATCGACACCTATATGCTTGTATACGGAAATGCCGATCTTGTCACCTATTCCGCTACGGAATTGAATGATTGGATTTCAAAGGGATGGTGTTCCTACGATTACAAGGTGGGACCTGAATCCTTTGTACGCCTGACAGATGATTGCCCTATCGACGAAGTTGACAGTCAGGTTGTTATGAAGGTCACCAAGAAACTGTCAAGTATTAGCGGAAGAGGCTGGAATTACAGAAAGTACGGTTATAATAAAATGCCCCGGTTCCTTTTAGGAACTACAGCATCAGGGCATGACCTTTTTAAGAAGGCTTTTGCCGGACTCAGAACATCGACGATCCTCGGTATTTTCGCAGCATCCATCTGCTTCTCCTTTGGTCTTGTCTGGGGTTCGATCTCCGGCTATTTTGGAGGCACGGTAGACATTGCCATGGAACGTTTCTGCGAAATATTATCAGGTGTGCCTTCGTTGGTTGTGTTTACTCTGGCCATTCTTCATTTTGGTAATACATTTGGGGTTTTTCTTATGGTGATTTGCCTCACGGGATGGATGGGTACAGCTCACCGAACCCGTGTTCAGTTTTATCGTTTCAAGGGACGTGAGTACATTTTGGCCTCCAGAACACTCGGATCTTCGGATATGAGACTGATCTTTAAGCACATCCTTCCGAATTCCATGGGTACGATCATTACAGGAGCGGTTCTTATGATACCTTCCACTGTATTTACGGAAGCCTCTCTCGCATATTTAAATTTGGGACTTCAGGGAAAGGAATCATTCGGTGTACTGATGTCAAGTCACCAGCAGTATCTTCCGCTGTATCCGAACCTTGTGGTCTTCCCTGCTGTGATCATTGCATTAATTGAGATCTCGTTCAATCTTTTCGGAAACGGTCTCAGAGATGCATTTAATCCGTCTCTGAAAGGAAGTGAATGATATGGCCGAAGAAAAAGTATTATCGGTAAATGAACTTGTTATAAATTTTAAAACAGATAACGGTATATTAAAGGCTGTAAGAAACGTTTCCTTTGACCTGTACAGAGGAGAGACTCTCTGTATCGTAGGAGAATCAGGATCCGGAAAATCCGTTACTTCCAAGGCTATCATGGGTATTCTTTCAAGGAATTCCATTATCGAGCATGGAAACATCATGTACCGTGGAGAAAATCTTCTGGAGATTTCAGAAGATCAGTTTTACAAGATCCGTGGTCATAAGATCGGGATGATCTTCCAGGATCCGCTTTCATCCTTAAACCCCATTGTACGTATCGGTAAGCAGATCACAGAGGCTACTCTTGTAAACAATGACAAACTCAAGCTCATGTACAACGATCTGATCAGTGATGATCTTATCAGATACAAGAATGTTGTCGCAAAGATGAACATTGAGATCGACAACGAAAAAAAGAAGCTTGACGAGATGATTTCCGTGTTTGAGGCTGATAAGGAGAATCTTACCGGAGAACAGATCGCTGCAAGAAAAGCAGAGCTCGCTAAGAAAAAACGTGATTTTAAAGAATATAAAAAGAGCGTTAAAATTAAGTATAACGATAAGGCCAAGCAGTTAAAAATGGTTCTTAACGAAACGGAAAAACGTGCCAAGGACCAGGTCAATGAATACAAGAACAAGATAACATCAGAACATAAAGACAAGATCAAAGAATTGAAATTAAAGCTGTCTGCGGCTTCTGACCTCAGAGAAAAAGAGAAGATAAAGGCAGAAATAGAAAAAGAGAACCTTGAATTTGTCAATAAGCTTAAGATCACAAAAGCTGAAGCAAAACGCCGCGCTATTGAGATCATGAGAGAGGTTGGTATTCCTGAACCCGAAAGAAGATTTAAGCAGTATCCTTTTGAGTTTTCAGGCGGTATGAGACAGCGTATCGTTATTGCCATTGCTCTCACAGCATCACCTGAGATACTGATCTGTGATGAGCCGACCACTGCTCTTGATGTAACGATCCAGGCCCAGATCCTTGAACTTATCAATAAGATCAAAAAGGAAAGAAATCTCTCCTGCATCTTCATTACACACGACCTCGGCGTTGTTGCCAATATGGCTGACAGAGTTGCTGTAATGTATGCCGGAAAGATAGTTGAATACGGTAAAGCAGATGAGATCTTTTACGATCCCAAGCATCCTTACACTTGGGCACTTCTTTCGAGTATCCCTGATGTGGACAGCAAAGAAAAGCTTGTTGCTATTCCGGGAACACCTCCGAACATGATCTATCCTCCTAAGGGAGATGCATTTGCGGCAAGAAGCTCCTATGCCATGAACATAGATTTCAGAGAAGAACCTCCCATGTTCAAGGTCAGCGACACACATTATGCTGCGACTTGGCTGCTTTCCGAAAAAGCTCCTAAGGTGGAAATGCCCAAGATCGTTTCCGAAAGAATCAGAATATCATTGGAGGAGGATGCAAAATGAGCAATATGCAAGATGAAAAAATCACATTATCCTCTGATATGAGTACGATCTCCACGGAAGAACTTAACAGAAGATATCATATAAATCCTAAGATCAAGCAGAAGGAAGAGCTCAGAAAGAACAGGATCATCCTTTCTGTAAGACATCTGAAGCAGTACTTCTTCTCCGGTGTAGGTGCCAATCGTATGAAGATGAAGGCTGTTTCCAATGTTTCCTTTGATGTAATGGAAGGTGAATGCCTTGGAATCGTTGGAGAAAGCGGATGCGGTAAAACCACTACAGGCAGAAGCATCATACGTCTTTACGACATCACCTCCGGCTCCATTTACTACAAGGGAGTTCGCGTCGGAGCAGGCTCAAGATGGAACAAAAAAGAGATCAAGTGGAGCAAGATCCATGCTAAAGAAAAGATCAGGGAAATAAATGAGAAGTACGGTAAAGGTTCTGATGAAGCTAACAGGCAGATCGCAGAGATCAAAGCAGAACTGAGCAAGACCATTGCTACTCAGAAAGAAAAGATCAAGAGTATTGAATTTGACAGAGATCATCTTCCCCGTAAGCTTATGAACGAGATCCAGATGATCTTCCAGGATCCCATAGACTCACTGGATCCTCGTATGACAGTTGAGGACATCATTCAGGAAGGTCTTAAGATCCAGGGCTTTAAAAACAAAGAAGAAAACCACAAGAAGGTTGTTGAGATGCTTCACAGGGTTGGACTTGTTGAGGAACACGCATCACGTTATCCTCATGAGTTCTCAGGCGGACAGCGGCAGAGGATCGGTATTGCACGTGCCCTCATTATGAATCCTAAGCTTCTGATCTGTGACGAACCTATCTCTGCTTTGGATGTTTCCATTCGTGCGCAGGTGATCAACCTTCTCAAGGAATTGCAGAATGAATTGGGCCTTTCTTTGATCTTCGTTGCACACGACCTTTCTGTTGTCAAGTACTTTTGCGACACCATCGTGGTAATGTACTTTGGAAAGATCGTTGAAAAGGCATCCAGTGATGAGCTGTTTAAGAATCCCATGCATCCTTATACAAGATCATTGCTTTCAGCGATACCGAAGCCCAATCCCAGATCGGAGAGAACACGTAAGCGTATCACCTATAATCCTGCAGAGGCACACAACTATACTCCCGACAATCAGCCCGAACTTAGGGAACTGAAGCCCGGACATTTTGTTCTCTGCAATGAGGAAGAATTTGCCTCCTATAAGAAGCAATTAAAGGACTGATATGAGTTTAATATCAAAACTGTTTTTCCATTCACCAAAAAGATACATCGCTGCCGTTATCATCACAGCAGTGATCACGGTAGTCAGGATACTGCTTCTCAGTCCTTCCTGGTTCGCCTTAGTGGACGGACTTGGAATGGGCGGAGTATTGACCGCGCTGTTCGGACTCCTCGTGCTTGTGGCCAATCTTGGTGCTTTCAATCTTTTTGCTTATTCGTTCTCAACTCATGGCCTAAAGCGTAAATACAGGACCTACTATGACTACACCGAGGCGAAGAACGAAGAACGCAGGGGTAACGCAAGATTTTGTGTTCCCTATGTTACTGTTGGAATTCTGGCAGTGATTGCATCGATGGTAATGGACTCTTTGATCCATTGATATGGCAGGTTCAAAACCTTGCAGATAAACAAAAAGCGGGAAGCGCAAGCTTCCCGCTTTTCAGTTTGATCGTGTTTCAGTATTTACGTAATGTAATTGATCTTAATACCAAGTGTTACGTAAAAGATGAGTATCAGGGCTGTAAACACTCTCGAGTAGCGCCAATACATCCACCGCCCTGTCCGTTAGATGGACTTGGATTTGTTGTGTCACTACTTCCGCCACCGTCTTGGGGACAGTCGTAGGTGCATTCTCTTGACCATGGAGCGGCCTGAACAGACACAGCACTGACTGTGGAAACGAGGATTACTGTAGCAATAGCTGCAGCGATTACTTTAAATGCTTTTTTCATATAAGAACCTCCTCCAAAAATGAAAAATAGTTACACTACTATTGTTAACTAAACTGTGAAAAAAATCAAGTAATTTTTACCCTTTTCCGACGGGGTTATGGGTTTATTTTTTGTCATTCACCCTCTGTTTTTTGCTACTTAATCGGAAAAATTATCTGCTCCAAATCCATCGGGCATTATTTCAAGAGTGTCACTGTGAGCGCCGGAATCCGAATTAACAATGTTAACAGAGCCGGGATCATGATAATAATCGGAGGAATCGCTGCTGCTTGATCCACCACCATAAATATCATCATTCTCAAAACGGACAGTGTGATCGGATGCAGAACCGGATGTCTCGGCTGTTACTGCCGAGGTTTATTTTATTACTATTGAATTGGAGTCCATTTAAATAAACATAAGCATGAATAAAGGCATAGTGACCAGCTTATCAGCTTTCCCGACATTGGAGGATGACATTTTATAGCCAACATTTATTATATCGTGTTCTTTGAGAATGTTGGTGAGAGAATTTGCTTTGCTTCGACCTGCTTTGATCTCAATGGGCGTGGGAAGGCCGTTACGGGTGATGAAAAATTCGATCTCACTGGTATTTTTCTCGTTCTTGTAGAAGAATAATTTGCTGTATCCTCTTTTGTACAGCATGTCTGCGGCCAATGCTTCGTAAAGACCTCCTTTTGAAAGTCCGAGCAAAGAGGGGACCGGGGCAGCTTTTTTTTCTGCATCAAGTAAAATTGCATTTTTCAAACTTTCGTCATATGCTCCGACGACCATTCCGACATCGGTTGGATACAGTCTGAAATTGGTTTCGTCGGAAAAAGCTTCAAGAGGATAATCGATCCTTTTCAATGAGGTTACTTTTTGCAGGATCATCTGATCGCAGAGCCAGTCTATGCTTGTTCCGAATTTGGTTGCAGTCCCTTTGGATTCGACGGCAGAATACTGAAACTTATGGTTTTCCTTGCTTAATTGAAAAGGAACGCTGTCGTAGCATTTTTGTGCCTTAATCCTGACTTCCGGCGGTGAAAAGCGGGCGATGTCTGCTCTGTAGTCAGCGATCAGCCTTTTTTGAACGGAATGAACATTTGACATGTTTCTTGTGCTGATATATGCATTGACAGCCTCGGGCATTCCGCCGACACACATGTACTTTGCAAGGTATTGCATCATTCTGTCCATCAATACGGCAGGGAGTTTTTCGAGATTGGAAAAATAGTCGGAAATGGAGGAAATGACTTTTTGGTCAATGCCTTCTGCCATGAGAAACTCCTCAAAGTCAAGAGAGTACATGGGCATATGGTCAACGTAGCCGACAGGGTAAGATTCCTTGCTTACGAAGGATAGACCAAGTGCGGAGCCCATACCGATAACATCATATCTTCCGTCCTTTGTCCAATATTTGAGGGAAGCAAGTGCGCGGGGGCATTCCTGGATCTCGTCAAAAAGAAGGAGTGTCTTACCCGGGACAAATCTGGCGGAAGGGATAAAAACGGATAGCTTGAGGATAAGCGACTCGACGTCAAGGCTGTCAGAAAAAATTTCAATGTACTCGGGGTTCTTAATGAAATCGATGTATATAAATGAGTCGTATTCCTTTGAAAAGCATTCGGTTACAATATAGGTTTTGCCTATCTGTCGTTGTCCTTTGATCATAAGGCTCTTGTGACCGGGCGTATTTTTCCATTTGATGAGTTCGGACAGAATCTTTCGATTAAGCATGTTAAGCTCCTTTCGTGATAAAGACAATATTATTCTATAGAAAAAACACAATGGTGTCAATATTTTTCTATAGAAAAATACTACGATATCAAATATTTTACTATAGAAAAAAACAAAAATGCCCTCTGGGGCTGAATAGGGATTTTTACTTCCTGTTTGTAAGAGTAACTTCTTGTGAGCCGTTTTTTGCAAGAGTAACTCCAAAAATCGCACCTTGAAAACAGAATTAAGTTTTGCAAAAACGGCCCAAATCGGAAGTTTCTATTGCAAGGGTAGCATTTAGTTTTACAAATGCCTTGAAATCAAGGTTTACGATGTGGTAAGGTAACATCAAATCTTGGAACTGGAATTTAAAATTTCAATTGAGTTCCCAATTTTAAACCTATCGAATTCGATAGGTTTAAAAACGAGGCAGAATAGATGCTTAACTTAATAGCGTTGGGGACGGGAGTATGGGTTCATTTTTTGTCACTCACCCCTCGATTTTTGCCACTTACCTTGATTGTTGAGACAAAATATGCTTTATATTGTATTATGCACATGTCGGAAAGCAAAAGAGGAAGGAGATTCAAAATGAAGGTCAGTTTAGATGTTTCGCCCGAGTTTAAGGAACCGTATGCAGTGATACACACGGACAGGGTTACGGAGGAGATACAGAGGATCCTGGAAGTGTTCGGGACCACGGAAACTCCCGTCACTGCCTTCAGAAATGAAGAGGACATCGTGATCCTTAAGCCGGTGGAGATCTTTATGGTCAGGGTTGAAAACGGAGATACCATCATTTACGGGGAAAAGCAGCAGTATCGTTCGAAAAAGAGACTGTATGAACTCAGCCGGCAGTTGGGAAACCAGTTTATGCAGATCTCAAAATCCACGATCATAAACCTTTCCTGCATGGACAGTATCGAAGCGAGTTTTGGATGTTCCTACCTTTTGAAGCTTAAAAACGGATGCAGTGATTACGTGACGCGGACGTATTTGCCTGCTTTTAAGAAGTATCTCGGATTGTAAAATAAGGAGGTCAGGTATGAAAGGAATTATTAAAGGCTCGTTTCAGGGAATCGCTCTTTCTTTGTGCATATTTGCAGTGGTCTGCATGGTGTTTGACATAGTGGAAAGAGGAGATTTCAGTCTTCAGAACTATCAGATGACAAAGATGATCATAGGCTGTCTGATCTGTGGCATCGGTTTCGGAGCGCCTTCCGTTGTTTACAACAGCGAAAAGCTTTCCTATCCCGTGAAAGTGCTGATCCACATGGGAGTGGGATGTATTGTCTACACCATAGTAGCTTTTAACGTGGGCTGGCTCGGAAACGAAACATCCCTCGCATTAAAGTGCATAATAGTGGCGTGTCAGATCGCATTGGCATTTGCCATCTGGTTCATCTTTAAGATCTATTACAACAATCAGGCTAAAAAGATGAATGAGAAGATCAGGTCCATGAGGTAATAGATCAAAAAAGAATCAACGCTCTTCGGATAAAACCGGAGAGCTATTTTATTTGACGATCGTCAAATAAAATGCTATAATACGTGGAGAATATTTGACGACCGTCAAATAAAATGGAGACAAACCATGGAAGAATATAGCAAAGTCATTACAGAAAAACAGGATATGACCTTTTTAAAATGGTCACACATCAGGCGTTCAAGCGGGACAGCGGGGACCTTTCTTAAAGCTGAATCTGTTCTTGGCGGGGTAAAAAAATACTACAAGCTATCAAATTATGATCAAGTCAACGGTGTTGTGGGGCATGAATGCGTTAACGAATTGATCGTTGACAGGCTCCTCGACATCCTTGGCGTGGAGCACATTCATTATGAATTGATAAATGCTCTGGTGGAAATAGAAGGAAAAGAGTATTCGGCATATATATGCTCGTCGAAGGACTTTAAAAGGCCCGGAGAGAGCAAGGCTGCGTTGGATGATTTCTTTGTGGCAAATGCGGAAAAGGGGGAAGGAAGATATGACTTCTGTGTGCGGATGGGATGGAAGAATTATATAGACACTATGCTGGCGGTGGACTATCTGATCCTGAACCGCGACAGGCACGGGGCAAACATTGAAGTTTTGCGGGATTCTCGAAGGAAAAGTCTAAGAATCGCGCCTCTGTTCGATCATGGGGTGTCGCTTCTCTTTAACTGTAAGAATGACGAAGAAGCAGAAAACTTCGACGTCCTTGAGGATAGACCATGTCAGAATTTTATTGGCAGCCGTTCCGTCTATGAAAATCTTTTGCTGATCGGAAATAAAAAGGAAGTGTTTAAAAATGAGCTGAAAGAGGAACACAGAGAACTTCTCTTTAAAGATCTTGAGGCTGTGCTTTCCGAAACGTTCAGGACAAAGATCTGGGAGATGATCTTTAAGAGGTACAAGATATATGAAAAGCTATGAGATCGTAAATGAAGAGAATTCCCGCAGGATAGGGGTTCTGCTTTATTACGAAAAGGAAAAGAACTTTATAACAGAACTTGAGGATGATCTCGATGAGTGGAGCGCGCCATTGCTTTTTTCAAATCAGGTAAGGCAGGGGAACTTTACGGTTTCAAGGGAACTCAGCCTGCTTTGGGTGCGAGAACGGGTTATTCCCCCCACGAGGCAGAACATCAGAGAGATCCTCGCTAATCACAGACTGAATGAATACGATGAAATGAAGTTTCTGGAGATATCTGAAGGAAGATGTTCTCAGGACAGTTTAAGGATAAAAAAGGTAAAGGTTCTTCCGGAGTTTGTGCGAAAAAGGGAAGAAAAAAATCTTGTGAGCATGTTTCCGACAGGGGATAACGAGCTGGTGTGTTTTTTTGCGGATGACAGGGTGAAACGTGTCGATCTGAAAAAGATAGCATCGGAAGAAACCAAAAAGGTTGTAAAGAACAGAGAACTCTTCCTTTCAGCGACCCTTGGTTCGGGAGGTTATTATGTTACTTTTAATGACTCCATTGATGTTCCGGCGTCGATACTTTATTCCTTTGGTGAGGACATGGGTGTAAAAAGATCTGATTTCCTGGATTTCCTTAAGGGAAATGTCCTTGATACAAAAGATGTTTGTACTCTTCTCTCATGTTCAAGGCAGAATGTTTCCTATCTTGCAAAGCAAAAGGACCTGATTCCTGTAAAAGAAAATGTAATGGGCAACCTGTATCTTAAAGAAGATGTCCTGAAAACAGGATGGTGATGATCCTTTGGGTTATGGTGTCACTCCGCGAGACTTTGCAGGAAGTACTTACGATAGTGGAGGGGTGTCACCGCCTCGTGCTTTTTAAAAACCCGGATAAAGTAGGACGCGGTGGAAAAGCCGCACTCCAGCGCGATATCTTCAATGGTCATGGAAGTGCTTCTAAGAAGCGACTTGGCGTGATTGAGCCGCACTGTGATCAGGTAGTCGTTCGGGGTGAAACCGGTCTGCTGCCTGAAAGTCCGTAAAAAGTAGAACTTGCTGACGGAAAGCCTTTCGCAGACGCCTGACAGGTCGAGATCGGATTTAAATTCTTCTTCGATGATCTGGATAGCACTGCTCACAACGGGAGAAAGGGGCTTTGAGGAAGCTTCGCTGCTTCCGATAACATGGATCAGCATCTTGGAGCACAGATCCATCAGCATGGTGGAACACTCGATAAAAGAGATGGGGTCGTTCCGGGAAGCGAAATCGTAAACTTCCTTAAAGAACCGGGTGCCCGCAGTAAGCGGAGCCTCGCCCCAGTTATCCAGAAAATCGCTGATGTAACCGTCTATGCACGCGCCCGAAAAATGGATCCACCTGAATTCCCAGATGCAGTCCGGGGAACAGAAGTAGGAATGAGGCAGCATGCAGTCGATCAGGGTGGCGGAACCGGGCTTTAAGACGATCTCTTTATCCAGGTACCTGATGCAGCCCTCTCCGTGCGTGGTGTAGAGGAGAAGGAAACTCTTAAGGCGGCTCCTGTCAAAAACGCCGTATCCGGGCAGAGCCTTGTAATGCCCCATGCACTGAACAAACATATTTTTTTGTCTGACTTCCTTGGACGGGGTGAAATCCTCGGCCCAGGAGTCTTTTTTTAAATTGCTGTAAGGGATTATGGTTCTCATGATCTTATTCTATCACACAGGCATATGTTTCGAAAGCAATATTTTAACATTTAAATAGCAACATATGATTATGAAACTTGAAAACAGCGGTGATATTATACAGTTGAACAGAAAACGTGCATAGCACTAAAATGATATTTGAAGCCCTAACCCCGTCCCCGCGGGCTCAAAAGGAGAAACAGGAAATGAGCGAAGTAAAAGTTTGGGAAGAATCGGTGGTGATCCCGACCTACGAGGTGGGAGCGCCGGACAAAAATCCGATGTTCCTTGAAAAAAGAGTATATCAGGGAAGTTCGGGAAAGATCTACCCCTACCCCTCGACAAACGAGATCAGCAGGATAAAGACGGACAAGGCATGGAAAGCGCTGTGGCTGGAAAACGACTATCTGAAGGTCATGATCCTTCCCGAGCTTGGAGGGCGCATACAAAGAGCCTACGACAAGACAAACGGTTACGACTTTGTTTACTACAACCATGTGATAAAGCCTGCACTTGTGGGACTCACTGGACCCTGGATCAGCGGAGGCATAGAGTTCAACTGGCCTCAGCACCACAGGCCGACGACCTATATGCCTGTAAACTACAGACTTGCGGAAAACAGTGACGGAAGCAGGTCCGTACTTTTGGGGGATGTGGACAGGATGTATGGAACGAAGGAGCTCACGAAGATCACTCTCTACCCCGACAAGGCATATATCGAGATCATGGGGCAGCTTTACAACAGGACGCCTCTACCGCAGACTTTTTTGTGGTGGGCAAATCCTGCGGTTTCGGTGAACGACTACACCCAGTCTGTTTTCCCGCCCGACGTTCACAGCGTCTACGACCATGGAAAGAGGGCGGTTTCAAGATTTCCGATAGCAACGGGTGAATACTACAAATACGATTACAGTGAGGGCGTGGACATTTCGAGATACAAGAATATCCCCGTACCCACATCATATATGGCTGAAAGATCCGACTACAACTTTGTGGGAGGATACGATTATCAAAAGAAAGCAGGACTTCTGCACGTGGCGGATCACCATGTATCGCCCGGAAAGAAGCAGTGGACCTGGGGCTGCGGCGACTTCGGAAAGGCATGGGACAGAAACCTTACGGATGAGGACGGACCCTACATTGAGCTGATGACGGGCATGTACTGCGACAATCAGCCGGATTTTTCATGGCTAAAGCCCTATGAAGAAAAGGTGTTTAAGCAATACTTTATGCCCTACAAACAGGTGGGATACGTAAAGAACGCCTCTGTGGACTGTGTGCTGAACACGGAGAAGAGGGGCGGGAAACTATATGTCTGCGCCTATGGCACTTCCCCCATCGATGCGACTATTGTTGTGACTTACGACAAAAAAGAGATCTACAGGGAAGATACAAAGCTTTCTCCGACTGAAGTCTACGAGAAAGAGCTGGATCTTGATGTTACCGATGAATACAAGGTGAAGGTCTCGGTCCGTTCCGGAAAGAGGGAGCTGATCTCCTATCAGCCGAAGGATCAGGGGATACCTGTTCTTGCGGAGCCGGCAAAAGCCGCCAAAGAGCCGCAGGAGATCATGACAAATGAGGAACTGTACCTTACCGGACAGCATATAGAGCAGTACAGACACGCCACATGGCTTCCGGATCCTTACTATCTTGAGGGACTGAAGCGTGATCCCGACGACACGAGGATCAACAATGCCTACGGTCTACTGCTCCTTAGACGCGGCTGTTTCGAAGAGAGCGAAAAGTACTTCAGACGCGCATTGAAACGACTTACTCTCATGCATCCGAATCCCTATGATTCCGAGCCCTATTACAATCTGGGTCTGGCACTGTTCGCACAGGAGAGATTCGAAGATGCTTACGATGCTTTTTATAAGGCAACCTGGGTGAATGAACTCAGGGAAATGTCCTTTTACTATCTATCGGCCGTAGCTGTGAGAAAGAACGTTCTTGACGAGGCCTTGGAGTTTATCGAAAAGGCTCTTGTCAAGAATGCTCACAGTATTAAAGCAAGAGGTCTGAAAGCGGCGATACTTTTGAAAACGGGAAGAAAAGAGGAAGCGAATGCGTGGATCCGGGAAAACCTCGATCTGGATGCGTTTGACTATGTTTCCCTTTACTTAAGGCTTTCCGCGGCGGATGAGAAAGACAGGAAGCCCCTTTTGGAGGATCTCATCGGTCTAACGGGGGGAGATCCCGAGATCTTTTTAAACATCGCAAGGGATCTGGCAGAGTGGGGCCTGTACGAAGAAGCGGTGGGTGCGCTGGGCATATGCCCGAAGGAGCATCCTTTGATCCTGTATTACAAGGGGGCGTATCTTAAAAAGGCGGGAAAGGATGCGGAGAGCACAAAAAGCTTTAAGGCAGCGGAAAAGTGCGATCCTGCCTATTGTTTCCCGAACAAGCTCGAGGACATTTCGGTCCTTACGGAAGCGATGAATGCGGATCCCGAGGGAGCAAAGGCACCTTACTATCTCGGATGCCTGTTCTACGACAAACTGCAGTACGACAGAGCGATCGAACTCTGGGAGAAGTCGCTTGATCTGGACGACACTTATCCTACGTTACTCAGAAATCTTTCGGTTGCGTACTATAACAAGAGAAATGATAAAGAAAAAGCGAGAAAGTGCATGGAAAGGGCCTTTGCGCTGGATGAAACCGATGCAAGAGTGTTTCTGGAACTGGATCAGCTGTATCAAAAACTGGGTGTTAGCCTTGAAGAAAGGCTTGCGGGATTTAAAGCCCACATCGGACTCATTGAAAAGCGAGACGATCTTTACACGGAATACGTGACGCTGCTTAACAGCCTGGGAATGTACGGGGAAGCATATGAACGCATAACCGGTCACTCTTTTCAGACCTGGGAAGGAGCGGAGGGAAAGATCACCGCTCAGTTTAAGGTCTGCCTTTTGCAGATGGCGAAGGAAAAGCTTGCGGCAGGGGACACAAAGGAAGCGGAGCGACTTCTAAAAGAAGCGGTCTCTTACCCCGAAAACCTGGGTGAAGGCAAGCTGGAAGGCACAAAGGACAATCACATCTATTACACTCTGGGCCTGGTCTATGAGCGGGAAGGCAGAAAAGAAGAGGCAGCGGAATGCTTTGAGAAGGCTACCCTCGGCGCTATGGAAGTTGCAGGCATGATGTACTACTACGATCAGCCGGCGGACATGATCCTGTACCAGGGACTTGCGAAGGAAAAACTGGGAGATAAGAAGGCCGCCAATGCGCGTTTCTACAGGCTTATGGATTACGGTGAACAGCATCTTCACGATGTGTTCAAAATGGACTACTTTGCAGTTTCTATGCCTGACATGAGCGTTTTTGATGCAGACATGAACGCAAAGAACGAGGCCCACTGCCACTACCTCATGGGACTGGCAAATCTGGGGCTTAAAAATAAAGAAAAAGCGACAGAGTGCTTTAAAAAGGTGCTGGCAATTGATAACACCCACCAGAATGCGATACTGTACATGTGAGCCTTTTGGAAAAGGTGCACGATTACCCTCTTTACCGGACAGCCGGTAAAGGGGCATTTTTTATGGAAAAAATACAATTACACATCACTATTCTGCGGAAAACGCGGCTTTACATTATATTGTTTTGCTGATATGCTTATTAAAAACAAACTATTTTTGAGGAGGTAGTTATGAAAACAATTCAAGGTGTGGAACTCGCAATCAAGGTACTCTCTGTTTTGGCTATTATCGTATCTACAATCAGTTTTTTGATGGATCTGCTTAAGTTTTTTTCCGAGCCCTTTGAGTTTTGGGTGTCGTTGGTCGTTTTGGTGGCAGAGATCCTTTTGACGATCAGGATTTACGGTTACATCGCAAGAGAAGAAGAGTGTTCGACCTTAGTAAAGGTTTTGACTTTCATCTTCATGACATTTGCCGTTGGGGTGCTGGTTTGCTGCTATCATCCCGAAGACATTGCAAGATATTATGGAGAAATGAAAAGAAGATACGGAGAGGAAGAACCTAAAAACCCAAATTTCCTGTCAGGTATAGAACCTGTACACAGACACAATGACGAGGAATAAAGGGTCATTTTCCCGCTTTACAACCCCGCACATTCTTGGTAAAATGGCAAAAAATGATACCCTGACCACAAAGGGTCAAAATGAAAGGATTAACATGAATGCTTATTTTGCAGGCGGATGCTTTTGGTGCGTCACGCCGATCTACAAGATTTACGGAGTCGATAAGGTAACAAGCGGCTACAGCGGCGGTGATGAGCCCAATCCCTCCTATAAGGATGTGAAAGCCCAGAAAACGGGGCATCGTGAGACCATCAGTCTTGAGTACAGAGAAGACAAGGTGAGTTTTGAAAAGCTTTTGGACATATACTTTGCGAATGTGGACCCCTTCGATGCTGAGGGGCAGTTTATCGACAAAGGTTTTTCCTACACTCTGGCCATCTTTTACGTAAACGAGGCCCAGCACGAGGCGGCAGCCAAAAAGATTGCCGAGATCGAGGCAGCGGAGGGCAAAAAGGTTCAGGTGGCACTGGAGCCCTTTAAGAGCTTCTGGCCCGCTGAAGAAGAACATCAGGACTATTATCTTAAGCATCCTGAGGAGTTTGAACAGGAGCTGATCTCATCCGGCAGAAAACATGTCTGAAGGATCAAATATGATACGAAAAAAGCAGGACGGCGATCGCTGTCCTGCTGATTTTTTTTATTCGCTATCTCGGGCTTTCGTCGTTCTCGCCCTTCATTTTCCGCTTGCATGCATACATTGCAGCGTCCGCTTCATTTACCACCTGGGAAATGTCTGCGCCTTTGCCTCTGGCGGTTCCGTGCGCTACGGAAACACAGGCTTCGGCTTTGCTCTTTGTGCAGGCGAGGAGATTCAGGATCTCTCTTTCCACCTTCTTTTCATACCCCGGAGCGGGATTGTCGATTATGGAAACAAATTCGTCGCCACCTATACGGTAAACGCGGATGGTGTCGCTGCTCTTGGCAAGCAGTGCCTCAGCCAGCTCGATTATGATCTGGTCGCCCATCTCATGACCGTATTCGTCGTTCACTTCCTTGAGATTGTTGATATCCCAGAAAATAACACCGACTGTGTCCAGCTTCGGGTAGTACGACTCGGTCATTTCCGCGTACTTGTTCTTGTTGAATGCTCCGGTAATGAAATCCGTTTCGCTGATGAGCTTCGTTCTTGCCATCTGCGCTGCTTCCGCTCTGCCCTTGGCAGTGATCTGGGAAAGCATGAAAGCGATGAGCGAAAGGAGCATTACCCTCGGAAAAGAGGCATATGCGATGATGATGAACGTGGGGTCGGGATTTATTTCAAGTCCGGCATATCCGTCCCGGGCAAGCTGCGTGAAGTAATGGTAATTGGAATTGCTGACAAAGAAAATGTTCAGATCGCAAAGCCCGTAGTAGAAGGACACAAGGGAGCTGACCACAACCGTAATGCCGTTAACGGCAAGCGTGCACCATATCACATGCTGTTTCGAATATTGAGCCGCGAAGATCAAAGGAAGCACATAGAGAAGGACCGCATGAAAAGAAAGTACAGCAGCTATGGTTCCGCAAAGCACGCAGATCACAGAGAGTACCAGGTATTTCAGCCATCTTTTTGAGTTGTCGAAGATCCTGAGTATCGCTCTCAGGGACAGGAAACCGAGAATGCCGATGATAGCGGCCTTCGTCATCAGATCTTTATCAACTACGAAAAAGCCGCATACAGTCAGCGCCCAGGCTGTAACGACAACGATCACCATGGCCAGCAGACCCTGTGATGAGTAGTTGTTTGCCCGTGCCTCGATCTCGTCCCAAGGATCGGAGTAGGTTTGTTTTTTCATGCTCTTTATTATACCAAAAATTCAAAATTAGTAAACAAGCGTTAATAAAAATAACAAATAGTTACTGTTCACACCGCCCTAACGCTGTAATTCGCAATCCGCTACGCTACTTGCTCATTAAGCGGGGGCGGTTACTGCTACGCAGAATATGCCGTGTGCTGAAACTCTTTGAAAGCAAGCTTTCAGAGTTTTAGCACACAGCATATCTGTGAACAGTAACATAAAAAATATTCCGTACATTTACATGTAGAAGCGTTTCATCAGCCTGATCAGATCCTCTTCGTCCGATGCCTGCATGAGTTCACAGGCGGAATGCATAGCAAGGATGGGAACGCCGATGTCCACAGTATGCATGGGAAGAAGTGAGGACAGCATGGGGCCGATGGTGGATCCGCCGGGAATGTCGGCACGGATCATGAATTTTTTGTATTTGGCGCCTGCTTCACGACAGAGCATCTCTGCTGTGGCGATGGCGGAAGGGTCCAATGTGTAACGCTGATTGGAGCTGACCTTTATGGCTATGCCTTCTCCGAAACCGATCTTGTTCACGGGATCGCATTTCTCGGGATGATTGGGATGAGTTGCGTGTCCCACATCCACGGAAAAGAGGAAACTGGATAAAATGGCATCATTCAGGCTTTCTGCGGGGAATCCGAGACCTGCGGTAAGTTTCTCCAGAAGAGTCCTCATGACCGCGGAATTGGCCCCGGTCTTGGAACGGCTTCCGATCTCTTCGTGGTCGAAGAGAAGAGCCACATCGACTGAATCCTCGGGAGAAGCAGTGGAAATGGCTTCCGTAAGAGCGTAGCAGCTTGTCAGGTTGTCCAGGGCCGGAGCGGAAAGCATCTCGCCTTCAAAGCCCACGGGTGTGGGAGCGTCACAGCAGTAAACGTAGAGGTCGCAGTCCAGGATGTCTTCTTTCCTGACTCCAAGCTCCTTTGCAACCGCTGAAATGAGGTAATCTTCCTCATTGATCTTCTTGTCGAACATTCCCAGGATGGGCACCATGTCTGTCTGCTGATTCAGCGCAACACCCTTGTTCACATCCCGGTTAAAGTGGATGGCAAGGTTCGGGATCACTGCCACGGGGCGCTTAAAATCGAACAGTCTGAGCTCCGGGCTAAAGGGATCGCTGCTCTTTAAAGCCACAAGACCTGCCACCGAAAGGGGGCGGTCAAGCCATGTGTTGTAGATGGGGCCGCCGTAGATCTCGCAGTTCAGCTTCATCCACCCGTTGTTTCCTGCGGGGGAGTACTCAGCAACAGGCTTTATGTGCAGACACGGGTGATCCGTGTGCGCAGCGGCTACGTGGAAGGGGCTTCCTGCCTTTACATTTCTGCCCACATTAAAAGCCGCGATGGCAGTGGAGTAGATCTTAACATAGTACTTCCCGCCGGGAACCGCCTTAAAAGGCTCGTTCAGGGCAAACTCCGTAAAACCTGCACCCGCAAGGATCTCTTCTGCGGCAGCGACTGCGTGATGGGGCGTTATGCCTTTTTTAAGATAATCTATAAATTCCATATGATACCTCCGAAAAAAGTCGTGAAAAGCGCGGAACCCGCCCGTACAGGCATATGGGTTGCGCGGCTGATTTCTTATTGTAACATATGCGTGCGAATAAGAAAACACAAAGATTAAATCCCTATTAAAAGATTGTTTTTTTGTTGACAATGGACACTTGTGCGATTATAATTATATTGGCAAAAAATTCGAGTTGTGTGAGCAATTCGAACAATATATATGCTCTTTTATAAAAGTTTTCTCTCAAAATAAATCAAGGAGGACATGCATATGTCAACAAAAGCTTTTTACAGACCCGAAGAAATCGGCGCCGGTAAGGTTGGTTTTTCAAAAACCAGATCCATCATTGAAGCTGCCTTCTACGGAAACAATGTAGTAAAGGTAAACACTCTTAAGGAGGCATATAACCTCGCAAAGAACTCACCCGGAACAATCGTTACGGATATGCCTGTAAAGGACGGAGATACATTCGGACTTGAAAAGGATGCAAAGGTACTTCTTTTCAACGACGGTGCCGTAACAGGACGTTACGCTGTAGCGCGCAGGATCAAGGGAGAGCCCGGAGTTGACGATGCAAAGCTCGATAAGGTTGTCATGGACGCCGTTTACGAGACAAGATGGAAGACAATGTATCATGCAGAGTGCTTCATCGGTCTTGATCCCGAGTTCATGGTTAAGGCTCACCTTCTCATTCCCGAAGGAGAGGAGAACCTTCTTTACAACTGGATGCTCAACTTCCAGTATATGTCAGACGCTTACGTTAAGATGTACAAGAACTCCAAGCCCGTTGGTGACGGCAAGGAGCCTGACATCTACATCTTCTCGGATCCTCAGTGGGAGCCCCACGAAGCACCCGATGTTGATTACAGCTGCTTAAGCGATCCCAGAACTCTCTGCTACTTCGATACAAACCAGAACTGCGCTGCAATCCTTGGTATGAAGTACTTCGGTGAGCACAAGAAGGGAACACTTACCATCGCTTGGGCTATCGCAAACAGAAACGGCTACGCATCCTGCCACGGCGGACAGAAGGAGTACTCACTTCCCGGCGGCAAGAAGTTTGTTGCTTCCGTTTACGGTCTTTCAGGATCCGGTAAGTCCACACTTACACATGCAAAGCACGGCGGAAAGTACGACAAGGACGGCGGTATCAAGGTTCTTCATGATGACGCATTCATCATCAATTCCGATACCTGCGCATCCATCGCTCTTGAGCCCACTTACTTCGATAAGACGGCAGACTATCCTACAGGCTGCCCTGACAATGAGTACCTCATCACTGTTCAGAACTGCTCAGCTACCATCGACTGCGACGGTAAGATCCAGCTCGTAACAGAGGATATCAGAAACGGTAACGGACGTGCCATCAAGTCAAAGCTTTGGAGCCCCAACCGTGTTGACAAGATCGATGCTCCCGTAAACGCTATCTTCTGGATCATGAAGGATCCTACGATCCCGCCCGTTGTTAAGCTTAAGGGCGCAGCTCTTGCGGCAGTTATGGGTGCAACCCTTGCAACAAAGACATCTTCCGCTGAGCGTGTTGCTGCAGGAACAGACATGAACGCTATCAGGATCGTTCCTTACGCAAATCCTTTCAGAACCTATCCTCTTGTTAACGACTACGAGAAGTTCCACAAGCTCGTTGCCGAGAAGAACGTTGACTGCTACATCGTTAACACCGGTGACTTCATGGGCAAGAAGGTTAAGAAGGAAGATACTCTCGGAATCCTTGAGACCATCGTTGAAGGCAAGGCTAAGTTCGAGAAGTGGGGATCTTTCAGCGACATCGAGATCATGAACGACTGGTCAGGAAAGACAGGCGATTTCACACCCGACCTCAATGACGCTTCCTACAAGAAGGCTCTTACAGATGCCATGAACACACGTATCAAGGCAGTTGAAGATTTCGCAACAAAGAAGGAAGGCTACGACAAGCTTCCCGATGAAGCTCTTGCAGCTCTCAAGAAAGTTGTTTCCGAGATCAAGTAATTTAACATTTAGTCCATTAGGCTCATTCCTCTTCGGAATGGGCCTTTTTTTGAATTTAATGAAAAAACATAACCTGATGTGACACAATTATTAAATAAAAACGATAAAACTGTAAAAAAAGTCGAAACTATTGCTGCCAGATAGAGCGATTTCGGCACAAATGTGGTAAAATAAACAAACCTAATAATTTTCCCGGAGGAATCATTTATGAAACTCAGGTTTGGATTAAGAGAAAGATTTTTGATCGCAATTGTAGTATCGGGACTTATCATTACCTTTGCATCCATGATGGTTGCGGGAAAGCAGTCCGAGAAGCATCTTTTGGATTCGGTAAAGAACAACATGTACAATGTAGCTGTCTCCTACGGTCAGTACATCGAGAGCAGGGGTGAGCTGACATATGAACAGTACAAGGACATGCTTTTGGGAGTTACTATCTCCGGTTTTGAATCCAGCTATGTTTATGTAGTGGATAAAGACGGAACCATGGTTTACCACAAAACTGAAGACAAAGTCGGCAAGCCCGTTGAAAACGAGGCAGTTAAGACTCTTGTTGGAGAATTAAAGGCAGGCAGAGTTCCGAAGCCCGCCATTATCAAATACGAGTTTAAGGGCAAGGACAAGCTTGCGGGTTACTATATTACAGATAAAAAGGACATTGTCGTCGTTACATGCGACTATGATGATGTAGTACTGATCACAGACAGTCTCACAACGACATTGATCTTTGTGGCACTGGGATGCATGGTTTTCCTGATCGCGGGCGGTATCGCAGTCAGCATTGCGATCTCCCGTCCTTACAGTCACACTGTTGAAGGTGCCAACAGGATCGCAGAGCTGGATGTTTCAGAAAATGAGAAAATGAAAGCTATGGCAATGAGAAGCGATGAGAGCGGTAGGATCGCAAAATCTCTTGTAGGTGTCATAGACAGATTGAATGAAGTTATAGTCGGGCTTAAGAAAGAAAGCGAAGCCTTAAAGAACGACAGCGGAAAGATCAAGGACAGCGCAAAGAAGATCGCCGGCGCTTCCGCAGACAACTCTGCCGTTACGGAAGAGCTCAGCGCCGGTATGAACAACATCGCTGAGACCACAGAGCGCATTAAGGACAGAGTAAACGAAGTAAACGATGAAGCTCTGGAACTTGACAGGATCGCAAGAGAGAACAGGGATTCTTCCATCGAGGTCATCAAGAGAGCGGAAGGACTCGGCAAGCAGAGTACAGAAGCTGCCGACAGAGCTGAAAACATGCTGAAAGAGGTTCAGGAGCAGGTTCGCCGCGCAACGGAAAAGGCAGAGGCTGTGACAAAGATCACATCACTGACGGACACCATCTCCGAGATAGCGGGCCAGACAAGACTGCTTTCACTGAATGCTTCCATTGAGGCTGCAAGAGCAGGCGAGCAGGGACGCGGATTTGCTGTCGTTGCCGATGAGATCGGAAAGCTGGCTCAGGACAGTACCGCAGCGGTTCAGAACATCGTACAGATCGTAGGTGAGATCAGAAGCGCTGTTGACGATATGCTTAACACAATGAATGTTACATCCGATTTCATCAACGAATTGGTAACAAAGGAATTCGGAGAATTTACAAAGGTGGGCGAGAAGTACGCTGAAGATGCGGGCAATTTCGGAAGCACGATGGAAGGCTTCATCTCTGCGGTAACCGGACTTAAGAAGAACATCGATGTTATCACACAGGCCATTACGGAGATCAATTCCACACTCAGTGAGACCAACGTAGGTGTCGGAGAGATCGCTAACAGGAGCATCGAAATGGCAGAGTCCACAGGCGGTATCGAGGAAATGATCACCGAGATTGATGACAGGGCCGAGTCGCTGCTTAATACAGTAGGCAGATTTAAGGTTTGATAAGAGTTTGAATCAGAAATATTAAAGCATTAACGATACAGCCCGTGTGCATCGTCACAGGCTGTATCGCTTTTTAAAAGCATGCAGAGCAGTATGGGAGCAAAAGGGAGGTTTACGTGAACAGAAATGCGGAAATAGTAAAAACAAGTTTTATCGGTATTGCGGTAAATGTGTTACTGGCCGGGTTCAAATTTGTGGTAGGTCTGGTCGCAAACTCCATCGCTATCACGCTGGATGCGGTCAACAACTTAAGTGATGCGCTTTCCTCCGTTATTACGATCATCGGTGCGAAGCTGGCATCAAAAAGACCGGACAAAAAACATCCTTTCGGGCACGGCAGAGTAGAGTACCTGAGCGCAGCAATCATAGCGGTCATCGTATTGTACGCAGGTGTGACCGCGATGATAGAATCGGTGAAGAAGATCATCACTCCCGAAATTCCCGACTATTCCACTGTCACTCTTGTCATTGTGGCGGTGGCAGTGGCGGTAAAATTTCTGCTGGGCGGTTTCTTTATCGGTAAAGGTAAAAAGATCGCATCCGAGTCTTTGATAATGTCAGGTAAGGATGCGCGTCTGGATTCCCTGGTTTCCCTGGCGACTCTTGTGGCTGCCCTTGTATTCACAATATGGGGATTTGGCGTGGAGGCGTACCTCGGCGTACTGATCTCCCTGCTCATGATCCGCTCCGGTGTTGACATGCTGAGAGAAACACTGTCCCACATCCTTGGGGAAAGACCCGACTCCAAAATGGCGCTTTCCGTAAAGGAAGTGGTGAACAGCTTTCCGGAAGTCAGCGGAGCCTACGACCTTGTGCTCCACAATTACGGTCCCGACATGCTGACCGGTTCTGTTCACATCGAAGTGCCGGAGGATCTTAAAATGGCAGAGCTTGACCGCCTCGAAAGGGAGATCGCAGAGGCGGTTCTGGAGAAATGCAACGTTTTCCTGACGGGTATCAGCGTTTACAGCAAGAACACAAACGATTCCGAAAAACTGGCGATGCTGAACCGCATCAGAAGAGTGGTCATGGACCACGATAACATCATCCAGATGCACGGCTTTTACGTTAATTTTGATAAGAAGGAGCTTCGCTTCGACATTGTAGTTGGTTTCGGAGCAGAGAACAGGGAAGAACTTTACGATCATGTTGTGAAAGACGTGCAGGAAATGTATCCGGATTACAACCTGAAAGTCGGTTTTGATGCAGACCTCAGTGATTAAATCAGAATAAAGGACCGTATCTGTCGGTTTGAGTGACATTTGATGCACTTTCGGTGATAATATTTGTAATCATATGCGTTAATTCGGAGGTGCTTTCATGAAAATCGAAAAAATGAAAACCCGTAAAATGTCGAATTCGTTTAAAGTTACACTGTTTGTCGCGGGAACGGCGCTGGTGGTGGGGCTTTTGATGTATCTGATAGCGAGGATGATGCTGCATGATGCACTTCTCGAATTTAACAGGAACGAAACCCTGGATGTGGCGAAGATGGCAGCCAACAACATTGACGGAGATCAGTTTGAACGAGTCCTGAGAGACGGCTACGGAGAGGATTTCGAAGCGATAAAAGATGAACTTTCGGGTTTCCTTGAAGGGGAGACCGTTCTCTACGTCTACACCTACGCGAAAGATCCGAGCGGAAAGCTCATCTTTGTTGTGGATTCCGATCCTGAAGAACCTGCAGATTACGGAGATGAAGCGGATGATCAGGAAGAAGTGGAATCAGCACTTAAGGGTACTCCCGCAGTTACCGAAGAACCTGTAACGGATGACTGGGCAACGGCCTACAATGCATATGCTCCCATCAGAAATTCAAAAGGAAAGATCGTTGGTGTTGTGGGCGTGGATCTTGATGCCGCAACAGCCGAAAAGATGGTTTCCGATTCCGGGAGATCCATAATCATAGGACTTGTTGTAGCCTTTGTGATCGCAGGTGCGGCAGGTGCATTTTTCGGTATCAGGCAGAGCGGGACTTACATCAAGGTCAACAAGGCTGTTGAAGAAGTGGCATCCGATAACGGAGATCTGACCCAGAGGATCGATGTCGATACCGGTGATGAAATGGAGATCATCGCCAATAATCTGAACAGATTGCTGAAAAAGACCCAGGAAACCATCGCGGAGACAAAAAAAGGCAATAAAGAAGTCAATGAGATGATGAAGACCATCGATACGGACATGACGACTTCAAAGAAGAATGTGGAAACCGCCAGTTCGGATCTTCAAAGCATAGCGGCATCCGGCGAAGAGATCACCGCAAACATAGAAACAGCCAGTAATGTCAGCGATTCGCTTTACAAGACAACGGAAGAAGTGCGGACGCTGGTTGAGCGGAATGCGGACGCGGTCCGTCTGATAAATGAGAATTCCGGAAAGCTTTACAGGCTGACACAGGAATCAACGGAAAAGGCAAACGAAAACATCGGAAAGATGAAGAATGAACTGGAGCTTGAAAGAGAAAAGGCTCAGGCAGTGGAAAAGATCCGTGCGCTTTCCGCCAGCATCCTTGACATTGCCCAGCAGACCAATCTTCTTTCACTTAATGCATCCATTGAGGCTGCCAGAGCGGGAGACGCGGGACGCGGATTTGCTGTAGTCGCTACGGAGATCAGCAAGCTGGCAGAGGATTCCAGCCATGCAGCATCCGAGATCCAGCAGGTCAGCTCGGAAGTAAACGATGCCATCACAGGCTTTCTGTCGATCTCGGATAACATGATGAATGTTGTGAGCGAGATGGTTGAAAAGGATTATGCAAGCTTCAGACAGTCCTCTTCGGAATTTGCAGAGAGCGCGGAGGGCATATCAAAGGACATGAAGGAAATGCATGGCAAGATGGATGATGTGTTCAGGTCCATCGGAACCATCAAGACTTCCATCAGAGATGTGGCTTCCGCTTCTGACCAGAATACTCAGGACATCATAGGATGTGCGGAGATGGTGGCTCAGCTTGACCGTATCATCAGTAGTACGTCTGAATCCGCGGGAAAGACTGCAAAGACTGTTGCGGAAATGGATCAGACCCTGAGTTCCTACAAGGTCTGAACAGCTCTTTTTTGACAGTGTTATTTAAAGTACATTCAGATAATACCTTTGGACGTGAGGCAAAGGTATTATCTTTTTTTTAATGTTCACTTTTGAAATTGGGTGTGCTACAATGATACAAACAGAGTGAAAAAGGCAATTGGGACAGAAAATGAGCGGTAAAAGATTTGAAAAAAACAGGATAATCTCCCGTGTGGGGCTGGCAGTTGCCTGCCTTGCCGTCTTGACATTGATAATCTTCCTTGCGGTAAGACTCATCAGAAACGCGCAGGAGGAAGCAAGACTCAATGAATTCAGAGAAGAGACAAAGGATCTGCCGGGCGGTCAGCTTGCCAATGTGAGCAGGGGACCGGACACCTTCGGAGATCTGCTCCCCGGACCTGATGTCACACCGACTCCCGATGCTCCCTTAAACCAAGATCAGGTGACCGAGCCTTCTGCGACTCCTACCGTCACACCCACTCCGCGCCCCATAGAGATACAGCAGAAGATGCTGCGCACCTACAACGAAAACAACGATCTGGTGGGGAAACTGTACATTCCCGGTACGGGAAACGGTGACCCGAGGACCGAGATCAATTACCCTGTCATGCAGACCTTTGACGATCCTTCCACACCCGATGTGAATGAAAACGAGTATTACATAAACAGAGGACTTGATAAAAAGATCCTTTCGAGAGGTTCTCTCTTCATGGATTACAGAAGCGTCAGCGGTGAAGGCTACGTTGAGGACAACTATGCAGGCGGTGTGAAGCCCACAAATATTATGATGATCTACGGGCATAATATGGGCACAGGTGAGATGTTCGGATTTCTCTACTATTTCCTGAACACGGATTATGCCGAGAAGCACAAGTACATTGAATACGACACACTTTTCGAACACAGAAGGTACGAAGTGGTGTCGGCATTCAGAAGCCACGTGTTCACCGTAAACGACTACATGGATTACTCCAGATACGATGATCCGAATTTCAAGTACTACCAGTTCTGCGGTGATCTTACGGAGGACAAGTTCGTCTATTGGTACTCAAATGTGGTGAGTCACAATGAGAATGGTCTCCCCGAATACAATGCATCTTACGATGATGAATTTTTGGTGCTCTCCACCTGTTCCGGAACGGACGAAACGGGAGCCAGAAACGAAGACGGCCGGCTTTGTGTCGTTGCTGTAAGGATAGAATGACAGATGACAGTTTTTTTTACCAAACATAAATTAAGATTTTTGCTTCTTGCAGGCATATGCCTTGCGTTTGCGGCTTGCGGCGGAGAGACTTCAAAGGATGTTTCCGCAAAGACATCCCCCAAGGTGGTTGTGGTTTCGCCTTCATTGACACCGACATCCACTCCCACACCTTTTCCCACGGCCACAGCTACCCCCACACCCACAGACACCCCCACTCCCACACCGACGCCCACTCCCGACACCGTTCCGCCCGTGATCTCCGGAGTTTCTGACATAGAGATGAAGGTGAACGGAACGGTTTCCTATACAAAAAATGTGACTGCCACGGACAACAGCGGTGAAAGCTTTTCTTTCCGCGGAGATTCTCCGAATCTCTGGGTGGACAGGAGCGGGGTAAACACTTCAAAAGCAGGGACTTACAAGGTGATCTACTACGCAAAGGATGCCGCGGGGAACGTGACGACCGCGGAAGCGAATGTCCTTGTTTCAAAGGTGTCTCCCGATGAAGTGTGGAATCGCGCGGATCAGGTCCTTTCAAAGATCATTAAGGACGGAATGACGGCAGAGGAAAAGGCAAAGGCCATATTTGACTATGTCCACAAAGGCATAGCCTACCGGGACAAGAAAGGCAGTGATTACATCGAGTCTGCCTACTACGGACTGGAAGAGAACGCGGGTGACTGCAACGTTTTTGCCGCCACTGCAAGAGTGCTCCTTACAAGAGCGGGGATCTCCAATCTTGAGATCAGGAAGTACCCCGAAAACAACGATCCTCATGTGTGGAATCTGGTGGATCTCGGAAACGGCTGGTGCCACTTCGACACCACTGTCTGGCATCCGGACACGGCAGACAAGGACGCCCGTGACGAAGGCATCTTCCTGTGGACTACGGAACGACTGAAGAGTTCCCGTTCCAACACTATCAGATCCCAGCATGTGTTTGACGCAAGTCTTTATCCGGAAATACAGTAATGAATGTGATCGACTATCTAAAAAGAACAGTTGAAGTCTTTCCCGAAAAGCAAGCCTTTACAGACGGTAATTCAGGGCTTACCTTTCGGGAGCTTTTTGATGCGGCGGAAAGAGGCGCATCTTTTATTTGCGAAAGAGGTCTGTTCAACCGCCCCATTGTGATCTTCATGAAGAAGAGCCCGGAGGAAGCCGCTGCATTCTGCGCGGTTCTGATGAGCGGAAATCACTACGTTCCCATCGATGAGGAGATGCCCAAAAGAAGGATCGAACTGATACTTGAAAATGTGAAAACGGGCATTATAATATGTGATGAAACGACGCTTGAGCAGGCGAAGCTTTTTAACGACGAAAGCGAAAAGGTGCTGTGGAAGGACATGGTAAAGCATGAGATCCTTGAAAAGCAGCTTTCCGAAGTGAGTAGGAAGATGACAGGAAAAGAACCTGCCTACGTTCTTTTTACGTCGGGCTCCACGGGGATACCCAAGGGAGTTGCATGCAGTCATGAGTCAGTCATCGATTACGCCGAACAGCTTGTGAAGACTTTAAACATCACTGAGAACACCCGTTTCGGCGAACAGGCTCCACTCTACTTTGATGCAAGCCTTAAGGAGTTTTTGTCGACCTTAAAGACGGGAGCGACCACGGTTCTGATACCTCATGAGCTTTTCAGAACTCCCATTCCTCTGATTGAGTTTTTGAACAGAGAAAAGATCAACACTCTATGCTGGGTGGTGTCCGCGCTGACCTTTGTTTCAGCTTTCGGAACACTGGACATCGTAAAGCCGGAATATGTTGAGACTCTCACCTTTGTTGGGGAGATCTTCCCCATAAAACAGTTCCTTTTGTGGAAAAAGGCACTTCCAAAAGCAAGGATGTTCAACCTCTACGGACCCACGGAATGCACGGGAGTCAGCACGTTTTTTGAGATCCCGGACGGGTACTCGCCGAAGGATGCGATCCCCGCAGGGAAGCCCTTCGAAGGCACAAAACTGTGGCTGATGAGAGAAGACGGCAAAGTGATCCCGCAGAACGTGGCGGAAAACGTGAACGGACGCGATCCGGTCGGGATCGGAGAGATCTGTATCGGCGGAAAAGGTGTTGCACTCGGTTACTACAACGATCCGGAAAGGACTGCGGAAGTTTTTACGGAGCGGGAGATCGACGGGCAGACTGAAAGGATCTACAAGACAGGAGACCTGGGACGATTTGATGAGGACGGAAATCTCGTCTTCGTTTCCCGAAAGGACTACCAGATCAAGCATATGGGTCACAGAGTGGAACTGGGAGAGATCGAGGCGTCGGTTTCGGAGATACCGGGTGTCAGGCTCTGCGCCTGCACTCATTCAAAGGAAAGCGGAAAGATCACACTCTTTTACGTGGGAGACATCGAAAAAGCCGACCTTACAAGAGAACTCAGGAAGTCGTTACAAAGATACATGCTTCCCAACAAGGCAGTGAAACTGGACACAATACCCACCACCGCCACAGGCAAGATCGACAGGAAAAAACTGAATGAAGAAGCGGATTAGCGCCCTTGCTGCCGTTGCACTCACCCTTGCGGGACTCTGGTTACTCCAGAGACTTCTGGTTCCGAAGTACTTCGGGGATGTGACGGAAGGGGCATTTACAGCAGAATATTACGCCGACGAGCCCGATCATGAGGTGCTTTTCCTCGGAGACTGTGAAGCCTATGAAAACTTTGATCCCGTGTATCTCTGGGAGCATTTCGGTATCAATTCCTACATCAGGGGAAGTGCCCAGCAGCTGGTGTGGCAGTCCTACTATATGCTTGAGGATGCACTTCGTTACGAGACTCCGAAGGTGGTTGTCATGAACGTGCTTGCCATGAAGTACAACGAGCCCCAGAGCGAAGCCTACAACAGGATCACGCTGGAGGGCATGAAATGGGGCATGCCGAAGATCCAAGCGATCCGGGCTTCCATGACGGAAGAAGAGAACTTCATTGAGTACGTCTTTCCCATCCTTCGTTACCATGAAAGGATCTTTGAACTTAAAGAGGATGATCTTAAGTACCTTTTTAAGAAGGAAAAGGTGGCTCACAACGGCTACTACTTAAGGGCCGACGCGAAGCCCGCGGAGAATGTGCCCGGAGGTAAGGAACTTTCGGACTACTCTTTCGGAGACAATGCGTGGAACTATCTTGAAAAGATGGCGGATCTCTGTAAAGAAAAAGGCATAGAGCTTCTGCTCGTGAAAGCCCCCAGCCTCTATCCCTACTGGTACGATGAGTGGGAGAAGCAGATCGAGGATTTTGCCGAAAAGCGGGATCTGCCGTATCTCAACTACCTTGAGCTCATCGAAGAAACAGGTCTTGATTTTGAAACCGACACCTACGACGGAGGACTTCATTTGAACGTCTACGGTGCGGACAAGATCACGGACCATCTCGGAAGATTCCTTAAGGAAAACTACGATCTTTCAGACAGGAGAAACGAAGCCGGACTTGCGGCGGAGTGGGATGAAAAGCTCCGTTTCTACGAAGAGGACATGAAAAGGCAGCTTGATGAGATCGCGGCGAAGGGGACCACACCTTCCGTAACGCCGGGAACTCAAGAAGCGACGCCCACGCCGGGAGCAAAGCCCACTCCGGATGTAAAGAACGGTGAGGGCGCACGGGAAGGATATGCCTTCTTGTACAAGGGTGTGGATATCTTCATGGATGCGGAAGCGAAGCCGGTTATCGAGGCACTGCCACAGACGGTAGGTGTTTACGTGGCGCCCAGCTGCGCTTTTGAGGGAAAGGACAGGGTCTACAACTACGGAAGCTTTGAGATCGACACTTATGAGCTTTCGGGCGTTGAGTACATCTCAGCGGTGATCTTTAAAGACGATCTCGTCGAAACAAAAGAAGGTGCCTACATCGGAATGGATGAGAGCGATGTAAAGGCGCTGTACGGCGAGGGCGGGGATGCGGGAAACGGAATTGTCTATGAAAAGGGAGGAATGAAGCTCAAGATCTTCCTTAAGGACGGTGCGGTTACGCAGATCCAGTATCTCTCAAATATTTTGGATTAAAAAGGAATAACTAAGGAATAACTATGGACGAATTACTTGACATTTTATCTGAACTTCACCCCGATGTGGATTTTGAAACGGAGGATGCATTGATCGATGACGGCATTCTGGATTCTTTTGACATCGTGACCCTTGTGTCCGAGATCAGCGAAAGAATGGACGTTACCATCGGTGCGAAGGACATTTTACCCGAAAATTTCAATTCAGCGGAAGCGCTGTATGATCTGATAAAGAGAATAGAAGACGAAGAGTGCTGATGGAAGCACAAAAAGAAAGGTAACCCGAGTGTATTTTACATCCTACGAGTTTATCGCATTTCTTTTGATCACCTTACTGCTGTATTATGCGGTTCCGAAAAAAGCTCCCAAATGGCCTGTACTGCTCATCATGAGCCTTGTGTTTTACGGCCTGAACGGGGTGCCGGCCTTGGGCTTCATTTTGGGAACCTCGATCACCGTGTTCTGTACGGGGCTTGGGATAGAGAGCCTTAAAGACAGGCAGAGGAGCGAGATCAAAGGAAAGGAAGACTTAACAAAAGAAGAAAAGGACGAGATAAGAAAAAGATGGACATTTAAGAGAAATCTTCTTCTTACTGTTTGCATTGGGCTGAACATCGGAGCCATGGCCTTCGTGAAGATCGGAAGTCTGATCGCGGTGCTCGGGATCTCTTACTACACTCTTCGTGCAATAGGCTATCTTGTTGACATCAACAGAAATACGATAAAACCCGAGCGGAATTTCTTTAAATTCCTGCTCTACATTTCATTTTTCCCTGTTATCATCCAGGGACCTCTCACGGACTACGACAAGCTTTCGAAGACCCTTTACGAAAACCACACATTTTCATGGGATGTTCTTTCCCGTGGACTTCTTCGTGTGCTCTGGGGCTTCTTTAAGAAGCTTGTGATCGCAGACCGTGTTTTTGTTGCCGTTTCCGCAGTAGTCGAAAACGAGACCTCCTACAGAGGAGCATGGGTTCTCGCGGGAATGGCGCTTTACACCCTTGAACTTTACGCCGACTTTACCGGAGGCATAGACATTACCATCGGAATGTCGGAAATGCTGGGAATCACTGTACAGGAGAACTTTGACCGCCCCTTCTTCTCCACATCGGTCAAAGAATACTGGAGACACTGGCACATCACCATGGCTGCCTGGTTCAGGACCTATCTCTTTTATCCCGTTTCCGTCTGCCCGCCCATGAAGAAGCTTCTCAAATTCACAAGGAAGCACTTCGGGGAGAGAGTGGGAAAGAGGATACCTGTTTACCTTGCTTCTGCTCTCGTTTGGTTTGCAACGGGCCTCTGGCACGGCTTTGCGGCAAATTACGTCACCTGGGCGATGATCCACTTCGCCATACTTATGATATCCGAGGAACTGGAGCCTCTTTACGAAGCCTTCCGTAAGAGATGCAAGTGGGCTTCTTCCAAGGGCTATCGCGTTTTCATGAGTGTTCGCACTGTCTTCATTGTGAGCCTTCTCATGCAGTTTGACATTTTTACAAGTGTACCGCTTTTCTTCACGCGACTTGCATCAATGTTCGGAGTGGGAAGTGCAGCGGACGGAGCCGGCATCATCGGAGCGGCAGCGGGCTTTTCGTCTTTGGGACTTGCAGCCCATGACTGGATCATCCTGGGGATCGGAGCGGTGCTCATGTTCATGGTGAGCTTCTTTAAGGGAGAAGGATTCTTCAGGGACAGGCTTTGGGAAAAGCCATGGATCTTAAGGTATCTTGCATTTACGGGACTTTTCCTCTGCATTCTGCTTTTCGGAATGTACGGAGTGGGATACGACGCCGGACAGTTTATTTACACGAGGTTTTGAGGGAGGAGCCATCGTGTCGAAGACACGATCATCATGCACCGACCGACGGGGCACGATTGCGGAGCAATCGTGCCGATACATTCATTGTTGTTTGTACTGTTTATCTTTACGGGCAGTATTTCAAGAATCGCTGACAGCAGAGGACAGTAAAGATCATGTGAGTCTTAAACGTTTGGAACGTTTGAAGACTCACATTTTTGTTGTGATAATGTATATTTTTTTTAATGGGACATATTTGCGGTG
>JAEEGK010001932.1_pt1 | contig 51951 bp, 22 predicted proteins | sample 8958771 | NCBI WGS metagenome assembly JAEEGK01 (sample SAMN16246547, study PRJNA631951) | gut metagenome | biome: gut microbiome; feature: rumen; material: SC-attached | host: Bos | place: Iran: Karaj | collected 2018-10 | reverse complement strand
AAATACAAAATAAGATAACTCAAAAAAAAAAATTTCAAAATCTCAATTTTTAAAAAATAAAAATAGATAAATTAAATTTTTTTAAAAAAGAATAAAATATTTTTTAAAGATTATTTTTTATAATCATTGTAAATAAAATTATTTTCAATTTCAAAAATGTCAGTAAATATTATCTTTGATCCAAAAACTAACGAACCAATAAGATACGATGATGAATATTTTATTTTAAAATCTCCTGAAATAAAATATCAAGTTAATTCAGATTTTCAAGGGAATTTTATAGGAGAGGGAATATTATATATTACTTCTTTAAGATTGATAATAATATGTAAAAAAGTGGTAAATGTATTAATTAAGGGATTTTCTTTTCCTTTGAATTATATATATGAAGAAACATTTAAACAACCATTTTTTGGTAAAAATTATTTATATGGAAAATGTCATTTTAATCCAGAATCAAATTTCGGAAATTCAAATTTTACAGTATGGTTTCATAAACCTCCAGGAACAATAATTAATGTATTATTTACATTATTAGATTCTTATAGAAATAATAATAATAGAAAATTAGGAAATGATATATTAAAAGGATTAAAAGAGAATTTATTTTATAATATTTTTGCAATTGATAACAATGATCCCTCAATATTATATGATATTCAACCTGATTCAATTCCTTATCAAAATAAAATTGGTCAAAGTGATATTCATTTTAATAATTATAATAGGCCTATAATTGATGAAAGTAGATTTCAAATTAATAATCCTTATCCTATTAATAATAATAATCTGATTCAAAGTCAAATTCTACCTAATTATGTTTATAAAAACCCTGGAAATAATCAATTTCAAGAATCACAATATTTTTATAAAAACAATCCTTCGAGTGAATGTAAATCAACTTTAATTATTGATAATCAAGAATTAATCAATCCATATATGAAAAATATTCCTGAAAAAAAAAATATCCATGAAATTAGAAATTCAATCAATTATGGTAATTTAAATCATTCTTTTAATCAACAAAGAAATTATCAATCAAATAATAATAATTATAATATTAATGTGATTAATAATTCTGTTATAAATAATTCTCAACAAATCATTTATCCTGATACAAATTATATAAAAAATAAAAATTTAAATCCAAAAGGTAATTATCCTATTTTAGTAAATTCATATATGCCTAATAATGTTGTGTTTCCAAATCCTTATGAGAATATTCAAAATTCTTATAATAATAATAATTATAATCAAAGTCAAAATAAAATTATAAATAATTCACAAATAAATAATGAAGTATTAGATAATAATTTGTCAATAAATAGATCAAACATAAATAATAATGATAATTTAAATAATATTCAAAATAATAATTCAAATAATAAAAATGTTGAATTAAATTATAACCCATATCCTAATTTAGATCAAAAGGAAAATTATGAAAAAATTAAAAATGAAAATTTCGATAAAAAAAATAAAAGTTAAAGTAAATAAAAAAGATCTCAAATATCAATCTCTTCCAAATGAATATTCATATGGAAAAATTAATAATTTTCAAGAAGATTCTAATTCATTAATTAATCCTTATGATATATAGAAAACAAATTAAATTTTAATTTTATTTTAAATTGAAAATAAATATTATATTAAAAACAGTAAATAAAGAAAAAAATATTATTTTATTAATATAAGTAACTTCTATTTCTATAAAGTCCAGTTGTAGTAGAAGGCATAACATTTGTTCTTGAATCAATTTTATCATAATAATTGTTTTTATAATTAAAATTATTTTTTGGACTCATTGCTTGTCTTGAATATTTATCAATTATTAATTTATTTGTATCTAAATTTTTTTTTGGTTCTGCTATTTCATAAGTTAATGTCTTTTGAGAATTTGGTTTATTATCTATATTAAATAAATTTCTAAATTTTCTTTTTACTTCAAATGTTGATTCATTTTTTAAATATTTGTCATAATTATTATTTTTTGGAAAATCTTTAATTGAATTTTCTATTTTATCTTCTTCTGTTATTTTATTTATTTTTTCCATATTATCTAATACTTTTAATGATAATTTCTGAGTTTTTTCTTTTTCTTCGTTGTTTAATTTTTCTAAAATTTTTATTTTTTCTCTTAAATTATTTATTACTTTTTTATTTGATTCTAATTCTTTTTTTAAAGATACAATTTCGTTTTTATTTGGAAAAGGAAAATTTTTATCTTCGTTTAATTTATTTAAAGTTTGAATATGTTCAAATAATACTTCAGCTTCAGTTGAAATTAAATTTAAAAAATTAAGAATTTTTTTTAATTTAATTGTTGTATTATTATCTTCTTCTGATTTTGAAAATATTGTTGTTTCAACATAATCATCAATTGAATTATTAAATAAACTATGTTTATTTAATTTAATGGAATTTTTATTTTTATTAACATATTGTATAATAATACTTAAGCAGTTGTCAATAATTTTTTGATTGTTTTTATTATTTTTTTCAATAGTATATAGTTCAATTTCTTTTTTTTTTATTTCATTATTTTTATTATTCATATCATCAATAATTTCCTTTTTTATTTTTTTTAAAGAATTATTTTCTTCAGTAATTTTTTTAATTTTATTAGTTAAATCAGTAACTTTAATAGTTAATTGATTATTTTTAGAATTAGTATCATAAGAAGTATGAACTTCTCTTTTTAAATCATTTAAATGTTGTTCAATTTTATTATTTAATTCAACATTATTATCTTTTAAAGCATTAAATTCTTCTCTAACTTTTTTTTCTCTTTCTTTATATTTTTTAATTTCCATTTCTTTTAAATTTAATTCTTCCATAGTTTTCATATATTGTCTATTAATATCATCAATTTTATAATTTAAAATTTCAATTTCATTTCTTAAAATATTTGTTTCTTCTTCTTTATTATTTAAATCATTTTCATATTTTTCTTTCCAATAATTTATTTCATTATTTGCACTTCCATTAACAGTTTTTACTTTATTTACTTCTTCATTTAAAATATCTTTTTCTTGATTTGTTCTATCAAATTGATCTCTTAATCTATTATTTAAAGTTTTAGTTTCTTCATTTTCATTTTTTAAAGTTTGAAAATCAATAGCATATTTATTTATTTCATCTTTTAATCTTGATATTTGTTCTAATAAATTTTGATTTTCTTTTGTTAATTCTTTCGTTAAATATTTTAATTTTTGATTTTCATCATTTAAACTATTAATATTTTGATTAGAAAGAATTAATTGTTTTTCATTTTCATCCTTTAATTTATCTAATATTATTTTTGATTCTGATAATTTAGAATTTAAATCTGTTATACTTTTATCTTTTTCTTTTGCAACATTTTTTAAATTAGATATTTGATCATTTTTATTTTGAATATCATTAGTTAATTCAATGTTTGAATTTTCACTTTTTTTCAAAGAAATTTTTATAATTTTTTGTTCTTCTTCTAATAATTTTTTTGTATTATTAAATTTTTCTGTTGTTTCTTCTAAATTATTTTTTAATTTTTCTATTTCTTGTTTACTTTTATTATATTTATCTTTAATTGTAATATTTTCTTTTATTAAATCTTCATTATTTTTTACTTTTTCAGAAAATTTATTACTTAATTCATTAAAATCATTTTGTAATTTAGAATTTTTTTCTAAAATGTTTTCATGTTGAATAGTAATGTTTTTTAATTTATTTTCAACTTCATTTTTATTAATTAATTCCTTTTCATATTCATCATTTTTACTTTTTAATTTAGAAATATTATCTTTTAATTGAGTATTATCTATAATTAAATTTTGTAAATTAGTAGCAATTTCATCTTTATTTCCTAAATCAAATCCACTATTTGCAATATTTCCACTAATTAATTGTTTAATAGTATTAATTTCTTCAACTAATTCTTTATTTTTATCAACTAATTTAATATTTTCATTTTTTGTTTCATCTAAATCACTTTTTATATCAGTTAATATTACTTGTTCCATAATTAAATCTTTTTTAATTTTTTCATTTTCCATTTTCATTTTTGAATAATCTATTAATAAATCAACTGGTTTCATATTATATTTTTTTGATGATTCTTCTAAATTTTTTATCATTCCTGTTTTTATTAAATCTTGTTCCATTGTTTGTTTTAATATTTCTATATAATTTCTTTGTTCTTGATTTATTAAAATTTCTTGTCGAAGATTTTCTAAAATTTCCTCTTTTTCATTTAATAGTTGATTATATATAATATTAAATTCCTCATTTTCAAGAGTAAACATATTTTCAGGAGGATTCTCACTTTGAGGAGATTTTGACATATTATAATTTATATTTATGAAAAGCAATAAAAAATTATTTTTAAATAAATATTAAAAAATATGTTTACTAATTTATTTATTAATTCCATAAATTTAATTTTCAAATGTATTCAAATAGATTATAAAATTTAAGATTTGGGTACTCCTCACTGATGCGATTTTTATAGTTATAAATAATTATAAATATGAGTGGTGGGGATAGAATAAAATCTATGAATTTCGAAATACTTAAAAAAAATTTAAGTAAATTTCTGTCCTTCTTAGAAACAAAAAATATAAAAAATAAAATATAAAAAATAATCAATATATTATATGTTTAATAATCTTGACTAATTTCTCCATTTAAAATATTCTATAACATATTAATAAATTTTATGTTTTAATGTTTGTTATATTATTTTTTTTATTACTTTTTGTTTTATTCTTTTGTTTATTTAATTAATATATTTTTATTGATTTTCACTTGAAGTTCTACTTTTACTTTTTTTCTTTTCTTTATAATGTTCATAACTAGATTCAGAAGTTTTTCTTTTTTGAATTTTTTTCCAATGATGAAACTTTTTACTTTTCCTAGGATGATATTTACTTTCATTAATTCTATTAATATTATTAGATAAATTTGAATTATTATTTCTAGAATTAAATGCTTCAACTAATTTTTCATAATTTTTTTTTTGCTTTTTCATTTCTTCTTCATCTTCTCCTCCAATATGACCTCTTCCAAATAAAAGTGTATTATTTGATTTTGGAATATAAATTTTTTTTAAATCTTTTGTTGTATCATCTGTGTTTTTCCAATCAAAAACAAAAAAATCTTTTGAACTTTCTTTCGATCTATATTCTTTTTTTTTTCTTCTTTTTTTTACTCCTAAATAATAATTTTTTATTTGCTTTAAATCTTCTTCTTCTTCTATTTCTTGTTCTGTTTTTTTTCTTTCTTCTTTTTTTTTCCTTCTTTCTTTATCATAATATAATTTATTTTGAATATAATCTAATTTATTTCTTTTGTTTTTTTGCTCTTTTATTTTTTCAATTTTTGCAATTTCTTCTAATTTGTTTTTTTCAATTTTTTCTCTTTCATTTTTTGATAAAAAAATTATACTCTTACTATTTTCATCATTTTTTTTAAGGAAAATTTCCTTATTTCCTTCTGTATCATCTTCAGTAATAAAATCCATTTATTCAATTGAAATAAAAAATAAATGAAAAAATTAGAAAAAAAACAGATTTTTTGTTGAGCTTATATTTAAAACAATATTTTTCAAATTATATTAATTTATAAATAAAAAATGAGTTTTATAGATAAAATTAACGACAAATTTTATAGAATGATAGATGAATTATATTCTCATATACTATATTCAATTTTGTTTATTTTAATTTTATTATATTTTTTACCATTAATAATATGGATTATATTAGTAATATTTCTTTTTTTCTTCAATTTTAATTCTATTTTAAATATTTTCAAAAGACCTTATAATACTTTTGATTCAGGAATAATTTATAGTGAATACAAAAGACAAACAAAACCAACTTTAACTAAAGAACAATATGAAATTCAAAAAAAATATTACACAAATAAAGAATTAAAAAAACTAGCAAAAAATCCAGTTTTTAAAAGAATGTTAACAGAAAGAGGTATGTCAAAAGAAAATTGGGTTTGGCAAACTAAAGAAAAAAAAAAAACTTTTTTCCCTCAAAATGATATTACTGATGAAGAATAGAAAATTTATGATTTAACTCAAAAATAAATTAAAATTAAATATTATAAAAAAAATCTATAAAATATAATAACAAAATCAAAAATGGAATCAATAAATAAAGAAATTAAAGAAATTATTATTCCTCATCCATTCAAAGTCATTAATGCTCATGCAAGTAGAATATACAGAGTAGCATTTTTTCCATCAAATAAATTTGTATCAATATGTAATGATCATTCAATTAAAATTTGGGATGAAAAATATGAATGTATTCAAAATATAGGAAATGCACATGATGATATAATAAATTATGTAACAATAAAAGATGAAGATAATTTTGTAACATGTTCAGCTGATAAAAGTATAAGATTTTGGAAGAAAACAAAAAATAATGAATTTATTTTAAATGTAAAACTATTAAATGCACATAAAAAAAACATAGGAAAAATAATATATTCAGATCAAAGAGATATATACATAACATGTTCCTTAGATAACTCAGTGAAAATATGGGTAAAACAAAATGATAGCTATCAATGTACAACTCAATTAAGTCATTTAAGTTATGTAAGAGCATTATTAATAATGGAAGATAAAAATATATTAGTAACTTCAGGTTGGGATGGAACAAGATTTTGGGATTTATACTATTTTCACCATTTAGATTTTTTTAATAATGTTGAAGCTGGATTCACTGGAGATACGGTTGCTAGAATTGATGAAGATAAATTTGTTTTTGGAGGAACTGTTGAACAAGTTATTAAAATTTTTTCTTTTAAAAAAAAAAAGATTATTCATGAAATTCAAAATGATTTTGAAGTTTTTGGTATTCAAACTTTAAATAAATTTTTTCTTATTTGTGGGTGGAGTAATGATTTTAAAGTTTTTAGAAATGATAATTTTAATTGTGTTCAAATTGTTAAAGATGCTCATTTTGATAATATTAAAGGATTCAATATTTCTAATGATAAGAGATATAAATTAATTGTTTCTTATTCTTATGATGGAGATATTAAATTTTGGGCTTATAATGAATAAACTATTGTTTAATAATATATCAAGTGTTAAAAATATTTCTATAATTTTTATTTCTTTTTTAATATATAATTATTAAAAGATATTTATAGAAAAAAAAGTAAATTAAAATAGAAAATATAAAATAATACTTGTTGGTGATATATCTCTATAATTTACAGTAAGAAAAAATTATTCTTTTGAAATTAAATGATGATTCAGATTGTTATTTTAATTTGATATATTATTTTCTTTAAAATTTATTATAAAATTAATTTTAATATATTTATTCTATTATATTTTTTATTTTAGGATATAAAAGTTTCAAAAAAAAAATAATTTTGAAAAAAAGAGATATCATTCAATAGAACCATTAAAATTTATAAAATATAGGAAATAGATTTAAATTTTTTAAATAATCAAATAATTGACAATATATTTTTTTTACATGGTAAATTAGAATATTGAGATATAATAAAACAATTACCTAATTGGACATATTTTAAATCTATGAATTAAAATTTTAATTTGAACTTTAAAAAAAATATATTATCTCTCATAATTAATTATTCTTACAACTTCTTTTCTTTATAATTTAATAATGAAACAATGAAATTTTTCCTTCTCTTTCATTATTTTAATATTTAATTTATAAATAATTAGTTTTTAATTAAACTTTTACATATTATATTTCTTTTAAAAAATTAGATTTTTAGTTTCTATAATCCAATGCAAGCCAGTAAAAACGTTTAATCATTATCATTAATCAAATGAATAAATTTATTCTCTTTTAAAAACCTTTCATATATTTTTGAATCAATTTTTTTGAAATCACTGTGAATCTCTTATTTTCATTAAATGAAATAAATCATCTTTTGATTTTTAATAGTTGATTTTTTTGCTTATATAAGGAATAAAATTATAAATATATTTATATAAACAATTATTTAGATGAATTATAATTAAATTATATTTGATTACTAAAAATAAAAATTGTTAAAATCCATTCTTTTAAAAGCAATTTCTTCCAAATTTCTAGGATATAAAAATTGAATTTGAATCATTTATTTAAATAAAAAATGAAAAAAACATGAAATATTAAAACATATTTATATAATTATTTTTATTTTGAAAATAATCCTTACAAATAATCAATTCAAATAAAATTTATTCTATAATATTAATAATTAATGTACCTACTTCTTTCCCAATAATTCCAATATTATCACTCATTAGTCTAAATCTTAACATTTGTTTTCCAAGTTGAATATTTTTATAATTTTTAAATAATATTTTAATTTTATATAAATATGTTATAATTTGAGATTCTTTCTCTTCAATTTGAATTTTTTTATCGTAAGATTTAAAAAAAAAAATATCAGAGTCATCATTTTCACATCTTAAAAAAGTTTTTTCAGTCCATGTCAAAGTTTCTATACTATCATTATAAACTTTAATTTCATATTCTATTGGTTTGTTTTTTATAATTTGTCTTTTTTTAATTGTTAATTCTTTGTTATTTAAAAATTTACAAGAAAGATAATTTTTTTTTTGGCTATTAAAAATTATTTCATCTGTTTTTTTTTTTATTTTTTCCACATTTCTAATTATTTCTTTTTCTCTTAACTTATAAATTTGTGTTGATAAAAATTGAACTTGAGTTTTTAATTCATCTACTTTTTTTATTTCCCATTTTAATTTTTTAATTTCTTTATTTTGTTCTTCTATTCTTTTATTTTGATTTTCTATTATCTCGAGTATTCGCTCTGATTCAACATTTTCTTGATTTTCGCAATTTAAATCATTATTATTATATCTTTGTTGAATTCCAATTTGTACTTCAATATTATTACTTTTTTTGAAATATTTATTTTTAAAAGCTTTAAAAGATTCTTCATTTTTTATTTCTTTTTCTCTTAAAGATCCATCTTTTAATATACATTTAAATTTAAGAACTAATTCTTTATCATCATCCATTGAATAATACTCTTTAATTCGGTTACATAATGAATTAAAATCTTCAGGACATTCTATTGATACAATCTTTTCATACTTTACTTTAATCATAATAGACATTTTTATATAAAAAAAAATAATTATTTTTTACTGTTTTATAAAAAATAAAAATTTAAATTAATAAAAACTCAAATTTAATTATAATCATAATAAAAACATAATAATTCATAATAATTAAAATGGCTTTTCATTCTTTTGTTTAATAGAAATGAATTATTAATGATAAGAGGTAGAAATGTTCAAATATTCATTATAGTTTGAAATTTAAAAATCAACAATAATCTAAGATTTTTTGCTATTGTCCTGATGAAAATTTTTTAAGACATTAGAATCCCATTAAACTAATTTATATAATGGGTATGATAATTTTATTGAGGAAATTTGGAAGAAATTTAAATAAACATATTTATTGTTTTATTTAGAAAGAGAAAGTATTAAGAATTTAAATGAAAATTTAAAAGATGATAAAATTAAAAAATAAAGAGTTAATCCTTCATTCTGCTAAAATTAAATGAGAAAATTTAATTATTATTAATAATGGTTTTGACATTTATTTTTTAATAATTTTGTCTTTCATTTTTGAAAATAATTCAAATTAAATATGGAGATGAAGATATAGAAAAAGAAAATGAACTGAAAGAACATCTGAATTATATTTATTCCAAAATATAAAATAATTAATTATAAATTAATAGATTTATAAAAAATAATTAAAAGGAAAAACAAATATTTATAATAAATTAAAAAGCCTATTAATGGGTTAAGAAAAAGAGATTTATAAAAGAATAAATTCTTCATTTTAATTTAAAAAAACCTAAAATATTGAATAATAAGTAAAAGAAAGAAAAGGTTGGATGAGAGTTTTATAAAAAAAGATAATATATACAAAGACTTTCCTATATTATAACTATGAAAAAATCTTTTGTTTATTCTTCTGTTGATGAAAAATAAAAGATGCTTTAAACAATTAAAAAAATTATTACTTGATAAAAATAATTTTTTACTATTAGAAGAGTACAAACTAAGATATGAATGAAATTTTGTTTTTTTGGAAGGAAATAAATTAGTTGTTGTTGGAGGTGATAGAAATAAATTCTTTTAAATATTGATATTATGAAAGAATTCTTAGGTTAAATATTTTTTTTAGTGAGAAGTAAATATTTATTTATTATTTTCACGTCTATTATTTTATTTTAATTATTTTTTTTTTTTTGGATAATTATGAATTTTTCATTAATTTTGATAATTATTTAATTAAATGAATGTTAAGAAAAATTCAGTTCCTAAAGTTAAAATATTTAATGAGGAATCAAAAGAAAATATAATTAATGCAGTAAGTTCTAATAAAACAAATTTAATATCTAAAAATGAAGTTACTAAAGGAACCCATGAAATAATGAATTCTCCATCAAAAGAAAATGAATTGAAAAGAAATAATTATAATGAAAATTTAGAAAATGAAATTGAACAAATAGTTATAAATTTATATAATAATAGATATAATAATTATGAAAATAAAGATATATCATTAACAAATGAAGCATATCATTTTTTTATTGAACTAAAAAATTATTGTGTAAAATCAGATAAACCTTTTTCAATATATATATTAAAAATTTTATCAAAAAAAATGCATTCATTAATTGATTACATTAATAATAATTTGAATTATGAATTTATTGATATAAATGATTTAATAAAAATAAGAAATTGTATAAAAAACTCAGGAAATGATATTGAAAAAGTTTTTGAACCTGCTTTGAAGAAAATAGAAAAAAATTTTAGTGTTGAAAACATTCTGATTGGAATTTTTATTAATGTAATTTGCCTAGATAAAAGGATTATTGATTCAATAGGACAATTAGATAATTTTAAAAATTTAATTGAATGCAATGATAAAAAAGAATATGAAAAATTTGAAGAATATTTAATTAAAGAAAATAATAAAAATGAAATTAACAATAGTTCTGAACAAATGGAAAATAATGGGAATTTTGATTTTAATGAAGAAGATGAAGAAAAAGAAAGTGACGTTAAAGTACAAATTAATAATAATAATATAAAAGCAAACAACACCAAAAATTTTAATATATATTCCAATATTGATGATCTACTTGATTATATTAATGATGGTGAAATTATAAAAAAAAGTAAAAAAAAGAAGAAAAAAAATAAAAAAAATAAAATTGATAATGTTGTATATGAAGAGAATAATTTAAGTGATGATAATGATCCTATTGTTGAAAATTTTAAACATGATTTAAATGATTTTTCATTTCATGATAATAATAAAAAAATAAGACCTAATTTCAGTCAAAAATGGTTAACTAAAATTGAAAGGATGATAAATTAAAAATATTTAAACTTTTTTAAAATTTATGTATATTAAATTTAATTGAGTTTTAAAAGAATTAATAAATTTTAAATTTTTTTAAACCATAAAGTTACTTAATTTAGCACAAATTTCTAGAAACCTAATTTATATAATATTTAATTAAAATCTTCATATTATTTATATATAATGAAAATTTAAATAATATCATATATAAATAACTATTATTTATACACATTATTTCCTTTTTTATTATTTAAACAACGAAAACAATTATTATTTTGTTCTTTTTTTTGAAAATTTAAAATTCTTTTCTTAAACTCTTCCTTTAATTCATCTTTTAAATTTTGATTAATTTCTTTCATCCAATTACAATTTCTAATTTCACTAATTGAAGGTCTTTGAGAATAATCAAAAGCAACTAAACTTTCAAATAATTCCATAAAATTTTGACTTAAATTTAATTTTCTTTTCATCCAAAAAGAGATATAATCATTCTTATAAATATATTTATATAAGGGGTCATTAGGTAAAGGAAGTTTAAAAGGTAAAGTTCCAGTAACAATAACAAATAAGGTAACACCCAAAGAAAATATATCATTACTTTTACCATAATAAGGTATTTTTAAATGTAATTCAGGTGCAGCATAATTTGGAGTTCCTAAGAAAGTATTTAATTTTCCTTTTTCTAAAATATTATTATTTTCATCAAATATCTTATTATATGCTTTTGTGGCAAATCCAAAATCAACTAATTTTATATTTAAATCATTTGATAACATTATATTATCAATTTTAATATCTCTATGAACTATATTATTATTATGAAGATATTCAATTGAATCTAATAAAGATTCAAATATTATTCTTCCGTAATTTTCACCTAAACCTTTTGTTAAATAAATATAATTTAATAATTCTCCATATTGAATATATTCTTCTATTATATAATATACATTTTTAATTTTGTTATTTTTCTTTTTTACTGTTGATTCACCATAATTAAATATTTTTATTATATTTTTATGTTCTAAATTAGATAAAATTAAAACCTCTTTTTCAAAAATTGAAGGAATAATTTTTTCTTTTTTAATTAATTTAAAGGAATATAATTTATGTTGAGGATCTTTAGGATAAAAACCTAAATAAACAGTTGCAGTTGAACCTTTGCCTAATTTCTTTATTAGATAATATTTATTATCTAGTATTGCTAAAGGTTTTATTTTTTTTAAAATTTTTTTATTTTCATTTTTTTGTCTTTGAAGATTGCCTTCTTTGGAAGTATCATTTTGTGAATTTTCGATAATCATTTTTTAAATTATTTTGAGATTTTTTGATTGTTTTATTTTTTAAATTATTTTTATAAATGATTAAAATTTAAAATTTGAATAATAATTTTATATAATTATTAATTAATTGTTAATATAAAAGTATTTAAAAATATCCAAGAAAAATCATTTTTGAAGGAGAAATTGATAGTTTTTTTGGTTAATTTTTAATTTTATAAATTTACTCATATATAAAGTATAAAAATTTGTTTTTAAGAATAATTCAAAAAATTCAATTCATTTTATTGATTCAAGTTAACATCTCTTCAATCAATACCCTCCCTTGACAGAAGATTTAAATCTAGATGAAGAATAAGGATTAGAATTTAAATTATTTTGAACAAAATTGCTGCTTGTAAAACCTTCATTATTAAAAGGAATATTACTATTATTATTATAAACATTATTATTATTTATATTAACTCCAGCTCCACCAAAATAACCTTGATTATTATAAATATTTTCTTGATTAATATTTGTAATTTCAATCATTTGATTATGATTAGGATTAATTAAATTTATATCATTGTAATTATTACTTACATAATTATTATTCAAATTATTTCCTTGATTTTCATTTATAAAATTATTTTCCATAAAATTATTAAATCCAATTGTATAACCCATATTTAAGAAAAATGGATTATTATATTGCTGAATTACATTATATCCATTATAGTTATCTATATTTCCATAATTTCCATTTTGATATCTTTCTTCTTGATTTTCCATTTCATTATTTTCATTATATCCTCCAAAAGCCATTAAAATTTGTTCATCTAAAGAAGGAATTCGATTTATATAATTCGAATTATATCCTCCAATATTAACTATAACATTATTATTATTATTATTAGAGTTATAATTTTGATTATTATTATCTAAATTCTTGTTATTATTATAAAAATAAGAATTTGCCAAAGATTTTTGAGCTTGAATTATATTTGCAGTTAATGAAGAATGATAATACATTTGCATTATATTTAAATTTTCAATATTTTTTATAGCAATAGAATAAGTTCTCTGAGTAATCTTCCCATCATCTAATAATCTTTTCAAATAATTACATAACCCTTGTTTTTTAGTTAAAGGATTTTGTCTTTCATAATCATTATAAAAAGAAAAATAAACATCTTTATATTCTTTCTTATTAATATCACTTTCAGGATTTTCGATAAACTTACAATTAAACAAATGAGGATAAGGAATAATAATTAAAATCCCAAATAAAATAATATTAACTAAAGCCCAATCTTTAATAGGAAAAGTGTCATTCATAAACATCCAATTTCCAACGCCATAATCAAATAAAAATACAATAAAATAATTCATATAAAATTCACACATTTTTTGATTAAGCATTTCTGGTCTTTTATATAAATGAGTAAAATTATATTTTTCAAGTAAATATCCTAAAATTAATCCTGCAAGAGAAATAGGAACTCCAAGAGGAAAAAGAGGAATATATAAAAAAGTCATTAACATAGTTTTAGCAATGTAAGAATATTTATATGAAATATCCATTGACGGATATTCATATAATAAATTTAATTTTTTTTGAGTTAAATTATGTTGACTATCAGGATTATCTTTTTTTTCCAAAAAATATATTTTTATTCTCTTTATAATGAAATTTACATTAAAAGTCCATAACAATGGAGTTAAAAAGGCATTGCAAATGAAAATTGTTGTCATATTATTTACTAAATTATCATTTTCACCCCATCCATATTGAATGTAATTACCAATTAAAGGAATAACTGCAGAATTTAAAAAAGTAAATATAGTTAATTTAACTGAAAAAGAAAGATAATATTCAGTTTTAGTTCTTTGATGTTCTAATTTAGTTAAATAATCTAAAAGCCATTGAAAAACAGTATTAATTAAACTAATAACTCCAGTTATTATTAAAGAAATACCATATTTAATAAAAGTATTTTGAGACCATTGTCCGTCATTAGATTTATTTTGTACATAAGTTAATCCAACAACAATACCAACACTAATTCCAATTAATACAATACTAATTCCATATATTTTTAAACTTTTTTGAAAACGATTCCAATTTGTAAATTCTAAATTTTCCCATATAATATCTTCTGGTTCTGGAGCATGATAAACTTTCATTTTTTTTCTTCTATGAAATCTATCTATTTCTTCTTTTGAATAACAACAACTAAATAAATAATATCTTAAATTTTTGATTAAAATCCATAAATTATATAAAAAAGTTTGTGGAAATTCATTATAAAAATTTTCAGCATCTTTTATTGATTTAAATGTAACTAATATACAACCTGCAAAATTTTCTTTTGTCAATTGTTCTCTTTCATCGATTACTTTTTTAATTTGAGTGTTTAAACTTTCTTTTTCATCAACTAATTCCTTATATGATTTTTCACTTTTAAAACAACACCTTCCACTATAATAAGACATTTCATTAATATCATTTTTCCCATTTTTTTTATTTAATTCTAATTGTTCTTTATTATTTTGAATTAAAAACAATTGTTCATTAATAACTTCTAATTTCTTTTCTAATTCCATAAAATCATTTAATTTATAGCATAAATTAGTGCTTTCAATATTTAAAATTTTGCCCTCATTTGAAAGTATTAATTCCTTTTGTAAAAACAAATTAAATTTCTCAACATCAGTAGTAGCATCTTTCAAATAATTAGAAGTAGGAAAATTTTTATAATAATTATAGGCTTCTAAAGCATTATTTAAATTAACACAAAGAATGGTATAATCACTAGGAGAAATATTTTTAATATCAACTTCAGTTCCTTTAGCTTTAAGTAAAACAATATAAACAATATTAACAACAAATAAAGTCATTAAACAAAAGAAATTAATAATGGAATAATTAACTAAAACCTGATCAACTTCATTATTTCCATTAGTAAACTCTTTATAAATTAATCTATAATATTTAAGATTATTACTATTAAATCTTAAAACCCAATCAGTATCATTTTGATAATATTCACTTCCTTTAGCATGACTAACGAATTTTTTGCAACTAGGGTAGTCATTAACATTTTTATATTCATCATAATAATTATTACATAATCTATTTAAACCTTTTGTATAATGATGAGTTAATATTATTGTTGGAGCAGCAGACATACAAAATACTATTACCATTATGAAAAGAGCAAATTCAAAATAATGAAAATATAAATATGTTCCTACCCCACATTCTGCAAATTTTTCTGGGTCATCACAAAATTTAAAAGATTCTATTATATTTTTCGTTTCTTGAGGTAAATTACAACATTGACAAAAATGAACTTCATTTGTTAAATCATTTATTTTGTGAAGAGGCCTATTTGCTGAAGCATGAACTTTTGCCAATGATATTTTTCCTAAGTCGTTTAAGGAAAATACTTTCCTTTTTATTGTATTTCCTTGTACTAATTTTTTTATAAATTTTGGCTTGTTTTCTGATTTATTTTCATTTTCATTTTGAATTACATTTTTGTTTGGATTATTTTCATTTGCATTTTGAAAATTGGAGTTTGACATTTTTTTTTGTTTTTTTTTACTTTTTACTTATTTTTATCATTATTATTACTTTTTTATATAATTTTTTTATAATAGAAATAACATTTTATTAAAGGAAAATATTAATTGTTTTTTATTTAAATATAATTTTAAAAAAAATAAAAAATATTAAAATTATTTTGATGAAATTTAATATTATTCAGTGATAATTTGTTTAATAAATTCAGATAAATTCATATTTTCAATTAATTTTTCATTTTTCAATTTAAGTAAAAACAAATAAACAACAAAACATTGAAAGAAATCAATACAAGGAATAATAGTATCTTTAAAAATAATACAAAAATAAGGTTCAATTTCAGGACTATTAGATTGATAAATATATAAATTATTAGAATTTTTATCTAAAATAGGAGGAATAGGATAACTAATTAAAAATCTAAAATTATTATAAATATTTGAATCCTTATATGCCATTTCCAAATAAAAAATACATATATAAGCAATTAATTGACTATCAGTTGGAAAAATATTACACCAATTTTCTCCAAAAAATTTTCCTCCTGAATTATTTTTAAATAAATTAATATTTACTTTTAATTCTCTTAATCTATTCACTACATATTCGATTACTATTTGTGAATGCTTTTCTGTTATTGGTTTTATAAATCTTTGAGGAAATAATATTTCATTTAAATATAATCTTTGAATTAAACATTTTTTTAAATTCATTAAATTTTCTCCTAATATAAATTTATTTTTGTTTAAAAGATTATTATATTTATTTCTTTGAAAATCTAACATTAAATTATCATTTATAAATGGATTTGTTTTTTTTTGAATATCAATAATATAATCATCATTATTTTTAAATAATAAATTTTCCCTTTCTTTCCTTTCAAAATACATTGAATCCATTGTTAATTTTTTTATTTGTTGATTTTTTAACTTTGTATCAATATATTGAATTATAATTTTTAATCTTTCAATATCTCCAAAAAAAATTTTAATTTTCTTCTTTCCTTCATTATTATTTTCCTTATTAAATATATTAAAATTACTATTTTTATTAAAATTATCAATATTACCTAATCCAAAATTATTAGGTTTAAGACCTAAATTATTATTATTTATATTTAAATTATTAATAAAATTTTCTTCTAATTGTTCTTGTAAAATTTCATAAAAATTTCCAGGTTCTACTTCAGGAATAATGGATAAAACTTGAATTCCAGTAAATTCAAGTAATTGGTTTAAAGTAAATAAATTATTATTATGTTGAAAAAGAAGATCTTCTAATAATTTAGTTGATAAATATTTTTTAAATTTTTCTACCCATAAATTATAATTACAATTAGCATCACAAAGCTCTCTTGGAATATTATTATTATTATAATCATTATTAAAATTAATAGGTTTTGAAGGCATTAAAAGCTTTAAAGTTTTATTTTTTGATATTAAAGATCTTAAAATTTGAATTGCTCTAAGATTTGAATTTTGAATATTATTTTGGTTTAAATATGGAAAATTTATATTATTAAAAATATTATTTGTGTTATTCACTGTTAAATTATTTGAAAAAAAATCTTTTATATTGTCATATCTTGAATAAGGAGAATTAAGATATGATTTTTGATTAAAACCCATATTATTATAATCTTTAAAATTATTATCATTTGGAGTTTGATTAGAAAGAAAATAATTTTGTAAATTTCTATTTGGAGTAAATCTATCATTTATTTGATTTCTATTTATCTCATTCATTCTTTGTAAATTTTTATTTTGTTGAAAAGCTCCATCATAGACATTATCATAATTATTATTGTTATAATTATTCAAATAAAAATTTTGGAAATTTTGACCCTGAGGTTTTTTTTCACTTAATAAAAGTTTATTTTTCCTTATTTGATTTTCAGTTGATTTCCTAAAAAATTTATTTATATATTTTACATTATTAAATTCTTAATTTCATCATTTTTTTCTGATTCTATTGGTTTTATTTTAAAAAATATTTTATTTATCCAATCAATGAAATAAGTGAAATTTTCTTTTGAAACATTTAATTTTATAAAAAGAAGTAAAATACAAATTAAAATACACAAATATATTGTTGTTCTTGTATTAAAAACCTTTGATTCTTGGATTATATATGCAGTATAAATGAAAAAAATAACTAAACATATATTAAGAAGATTTTTTGTTTTTTCTTTGTTTTCTGGCCTTTGAAGAATCATCTTTTAAGAAATTTAATTTAAAAAATAATTGGAAAAATAATTAAAAAAAATTTTTTGGGTTTTTATTTTTTTATTTATTATAAAATAAATATTAAATGAAAAAAATTGTTTTATTCATATTTCTGTGTTTATCATTTTCATATGTTAAGATGAATGAATACGAAGATAAAGAAATTGAATTTATAATAAATAATTTGAAAGATTTATTTGAGAACTTAGAAGTATATAAAGAATATTTATTTTCTTCATTTTCAAAAGAAGTGAACTTACAATTTACAAATAATACTTTTGTTTCAACATTTTTACCTTTATTTCCATTAGCAATGAGACTTTTTATTCATAATGAGAATATAGAAAATATTTCATATAAAATGGATCAAAACTTTATTGAAACAATAGAAAAAAAGTTGAAAGCAGATCAAGAAGTTTTACATTTCTTTTTATTAAAATTAATAATGGACTCATCAAAAAATAAAAACGATGTATCTACATATAGAGAATGTTCAGAAAAATATTATTCATATAACCAAACAAAAATATATAAAAATAGAGCTGGATATTTTTTAATAACAATAGATAAAAGAAAAAATGTAATAGAAGATTATTATAATTGTATAAATGACAAAGAGTGTATTCGTTGTTTAAATAATAGCAATGAAACTGATTGTGAAAATTATTATATAGAATCCATTTTTCCTTCTTTTAAAATTGATACTTTAACTTATACTTTTGGTTTATGTTTACCTGTTATAGAATGTGATTGTGATTTAATTAAAAATTTAGAAGCTTTAATTGCAAGAATAATATTTAATTTAAATAATGCAATGGATTTACATAGTGATAAAGATAATGAAATAAAAATTACCTTAGTTAACAATACAGGTCTTAATAAAGAAATTACTAAAATTTCAAAAGAAGATATATATTTTAATTTTATTCCTCTTTACATTTCTCTTATTATTTTTTTATTTATGTGTTTGAATACATTACCTAAATGTTTATTTCAATCTTGTTTTAAAAAAAAAAAAATTGAAAGAACAATAAGTAATATTAACAATAGTGATCCTAGAGATAATTCTTCTACTTCCTACATTTTTGATAAGAAAAAATTTCTAAATTTTTCCAAAAAATTTTTTATAAGAGCTAATTGGGAAGAATTATTTAATTATAAAAACCCTACTGAAAAAATTAATAATTATTCAGGTTTATCTTATATAACAGGAATAAGAGGTTTTTCAATGCTTTTTTTATCTTTTGGATTTTTATTTTTAAATTTATTAAATTCTCCGATAGGAATATCTAGAGAAGCAGATTTTGGAAATTTATTAAGTCATTTATTATATCCTATATTTTTCTTTGGTTTAAGATATTGTCCTAAAATATTATTAAGTTGTTCAGGATATATTTTATTTTATAAATTTATTTGTTTTTTAGATGAAAAAAATGATGAACAAATACAACAAAAAATTGATGAATATAATAAAAATGTATTATTAGAAGATAAAAAAGCAAAAATTGAAATTACTTTAGAAAATGATCTTAATGATAGTGAATATGAAGAAGAAAATAATGATAATATTCCTGAAAATCAAAAGGAAAAAGAAAAAGAAAAAGAAGAAGAAATAAATTTAAGAAAAAGAAGTGTAGAAGACGTTTATTTTTCTTCTTTATTTCAATTTTATTTTTATCAAATTCATAAATATTTATTTTTTATTTTAGTTCTTTTTTTCTGTAGATATACTTTACCTTATTTTTATAAGATTGAAGCTTTGTTTTATTTAGGAGAATTAAAAGGAATTTTTTTAAGTCCAATGTATACACTTTTTCAAAGTAATTATATTAACGTAATAGACATTAAAAAATTTATCATGGGGTTAACTTCAACTTATCCTTTTCATTATCAAGGAGATAATCCAGAAAATTTATTATATTTCTTTTGGCTATTTTATAATGAAGTTATTTTTTTTATTATATCTACTTTTATAATATTTATTGGATATAAATATCAAATTGGAATAGATTCTCTTTTTAAATTTCTAATTGTGGTAATTTATATTTCAAAAATTGTTCTTTATTGTGTTGTTACAATATTTAGAAATGCTTCTTTATATTATTATTATAATAATTTTGGTTCAATTTTTGTTAATCCATTATATAATTATTCATATTATTTAATTGGAATTTATTTTGGAAGTATAAATTATGTTCTTCAAAAAAGATTAACTTATTCTGATGCTGAAAATCAAAATAAACCTTTTTTATTATCTTTTGTTCCAATTGTTAATTGGTATCAACAAAAAGGTTGGTTTATGAAAATTTTAAATTTGGTCCTTTTTATATTTGTAGTAGGAATAAATTTCTTAAATATTTTTTATAGTATATATTTGGGAAGAATTGAAAAAAATGAATTCGTAGATAAATTCGAATCAATTATTTTCGGAGATTTTAATAATATTATTCTTTCATTTGATACTGAAATTATTGTTTTTTTCTATCATTCATCTGCTTTTTTATTTTTTATTGATAATGATAATTTTATTAATGCCTTTTTTTCACATAATTTTTGGACAATTTTTAATAAACTTTATGTTATATTTATTATATTAATAAATCCAGTAATTTTATTTATTTTATTTCAATCTGGGATGAGGATTAAACTTAATATTTATAATTGCATTTTATATACTTTAATTGCTGATTTTAGTGTTTTTATTTTATCAATCTTATGTTATATTTTTTTTGAATTACCATCAAAAAGAATAATTAAATTAATTTTTAATAAATCAGACAAAGAGAAAAAAATACAATAAAAAATACTTTTAATAATAGTAATATTATTATTAAAATTCAATAACAAATTTTTTAAATTTTTATTTAAATTTATTAATAAATAAATTATAAAAATAAATGAATGATTTAACTATCAATGATTTAAAACAACAAATCTCAGATTTATACGAAGATACAAAAAAACAAATAGATTCTAAATTAAAATTTATTAATAATGAAATAAAACAAATAAAAGGGTATCATGAAAATTTTTATAAAAAATCTCTTGAATTAATATCAAAATTAGAAAGAGAAAATGATTCTTTGCCTTTTTCAAATAGTAAATTAGGTCTAACTTCTTCAGAATTTTCTCCAATAACAAATAGTTCAATCATGAATTCTCAAAATCAAATTAAATCAAAAACACCTCCTAAAAATAAATTAAATCATAATAATATTAATAAAGATAAAAAAAATAATAATGAATATTATAATGAATTAAGAAAATCTTCTCAAAATGATTTAAGACATGCTCTTTTAAATCATCAAAAAAAAAAAAATACATTACAATTTAAAAATCCACATGAATCTTCTTCTTCTCATGAATTTGTTTTAAAAAAGAAAAAAAATAAAAATAGTCAAAATATGGGGAATACAAAAGAAAAAAAAAATAATTTAAATGTATATACTTCAAGTAGTATTAATAATTATACATCTCAAAATAAAAAAAAAATAGATAATAATAAAACTAATCCTCCAATTTCAGTTTCTACTGAAGTTATAAGTATAACTCCCACTTTAAAAAAAAGAAATATATTAAATCAATTTTCAAATGGGAAACATTTTGAAAGAGAAGATTTATTTGATTTAAATAAATATAATAAAAATATTAGAGAAGAATTTATTGATTTAAATGATAACAATGAAAATAATATTAATCCCAATATTAATACTGATCATTTAAATATGAATAATGAAGAATTTGATTTAAGAAAGTTTTCTATAATTGATATTCCTTCTCATAATCAAATGCAAGAAAGAAAAAAAGAGATTTCTTCATCATCAAATATTTTAAAGGATGAAATGAAAGATTTTCAAACACCAACAGAATTATGTCTTTATTTATGTAGTAAATCCAATGTTGTTCCTTTTAAAACTAGAATAAAATTAAGTAAATTAATGAAAAATATTTATAAACTCAATTCACCTTCTGAAATTTTAGAAGATTATATTAATTTTTTAGAAAACCTTGTAAAAATTTTAAAAAATAAATTAAAAATTAGATTTAATCCTTCATTCACTGCAAGAAGTGAAATTAATTTTATAAATGCAAAAGATGAAAATGAATTTTATAATTATGATACCAATGATAATATTATTTTATGTTTAATAAAATGTTTATTAATTATATTTAATTTTAATAAGGATTTAAATAATTTTAAATGCAAAGAATTAATTAAACAAATAAAAAATGCATCTAATGGGAAAATTAGAAATTTTTTAATCAGTGAAGAAAGATTAAAAAGTATTAATGAATTATCTTTAGAAAAAATTGATAGATTTTGTGAGCTATTTCATGAAATAAAAGATGAAGTTAAAAATAAACAATTACCAATTTTATTATATAAAATATTTTTTTTCTTACAAGAAATTTACCCTTTTTTCATTGATAGAAGTAAAAAGAAGAAGAAATTTTTTAACAGTTTAAATGAATTAAACAAACTTAAACAAAATCAATTTTTATCGAAAATGGAATAAAATTCAAATATCAAAATTTTATTTATTTATTTATTTATTTAACTTAATAATAATATATTTTATGTTTAATGATTATAAATAAAAAAAAGATTTATGATTTATTAAAATTTATTTACTTAATAATTTTTATTACTAATGAAAAATTAATTATATTTTAATAATAATTAAAATTACTACTTTATTCTAACATATAATATAATTAAATACAAAAAAGAGTGAAAAAAAAAATTCAAAAAAATACATTTAATTATTTTTTTCTTCACTTTTCCGAGAATTTAAAGATTTAAAAGATTTTATTTTTCTAATCTTCCCATTATATTTTTCTTTCCTTGGGGAAATTTTAGATTTATCATTTTTTTTATCTAATTGATCAAGAACAATTAATCCATAATCTTTATGATATCTTTTAAATTCTTCTTTTAATCTTCTACTAACATTTTTTTGTTTAATATCAAACAACCTCAATTCTTTCTGATATTTTTCAATAGATAATAAATTTTCTTCTTTTTCTTGTTGAGCAATAATATATCTTTTATTAATTAGTTTAATCACATCTAAAATATGAATTTTACCACTTTGAGAAGAAATACCTAATTTATTTAATATATTAAAAACTTGAGCTTGGTCCATAACAACTGTTTTATCTGGTGATAAATATATTTTTCCTCTTAATTTTTGTTTATTTATATCTGAAATAAATAATTTATCTCCATTTAAACCCATTGGATATTTTAATTGACTCATAAATAAAACAAATTTTTCTAATGAAATAGAATATTTAACATTCATATCATATTTACTCCATAATTGATAAAATATTTTTGCATCTTTTGTTGATATTTCATTTTCTTTAGAATCTGTATATTCATCTATAAAACTTCCTACAATAACTGCAATAAACATATTTATTACTATAGTTGAATTTATAATCATGAAAAAGATAAAAAAAGGATATGTACTCCATTTACCACAATTTTGTGGACCATTTTTTATTAAATCATTATAACTTTGATAATCATTTGTACAATTTTTATTTTTTAATGCATATGCTATCATTACTTCATTCCATTGATCTCCTGTTAAAACTCTTGATAAAGTATTCAATGAAGAAAACCAATTTTTAAAATTGACATTATCATTTATTATATTATTGTATTGAATCGTACTAAAGATTGATATTCCTAATATTATAAATATTGACATTAATACTAATAAAAGTGTAAATATGTTTAATATTTGGGGAAGGATGAACAATAATATTTTTAAGTAATTTTTTATTTCAAAGTTTAAATTAATTAATCTAAATACTCTTAATACTCTTATTCCTTTTATTAATCCTGGAATTGCGTCATATGTTTTAAAATGTTCTTTATTCTTTTCAAAATAATATAATATTGAAAATAGTATTGATATACTTGATAAAAGTACAACCACAAAATCAAATATATTCATTGAATCTATAAAAAATAATGATTTATATGTTATTATTTTAAATGCCATCTCTAAAATAAATATTGAAGTTGTAATATAAAAAACATAATTTTGAAAATCTTCAAATTGATTTGATTGTCCTATATGAGATGTACACATTGTTATAATATTAATAATAATTAATAAATTAATAAATCTATTAAAGTATTTATGAGATACAATTCTATATAAAAATTTTCTAATATTTGATATTTTTGCAGAGTGAATATTTATAGTTGGAATAGGTTTAAATTTCATAAACATTTTAACTGCTTTTAACCATTCTTTTTGATTATTAGTTAAAAAAACATCTCCTTCCATTATTTCTCTTAAAGAAACAAAAGTATCAACAACACATGTAACACTGAAATTCATAATAAAAATACATCCAATAATCATAAAAGAAATAAAATATAAAGGAGATAAATTATTAGTAACATTATAAATTTTATTCATGAAAGTATACCAACCTGAAGTAGTAGCTAATTCATATACTATTAATATACTATTTGTAATTGAGTCAAAATTATCTTCTTCAGGTTCCCAAATAAAATTATTATTCAAACAATCTTTTTTTCTCTTATATATATTGTTTGAACAAGTACCAAGAAGACCTTTAAAGAAATTTAATCCTGCTACTGCATATATAAAAAAAACTATTAATGCTATTAAGATCATATACAATATAGAAGGTATTGATAATAACAAAACTTGGAACATTTGCTTTAAATTTGTTAATTCACTTATTAATCTCAATGGTCTTAAACATTTTATGTTAAATAAAATAAAATGAATATTATGTTTTTCTTCGTAATTAAATGAAGAATCTGTTTGTTTTATAAAAACATAAATGTTAATTATTAAAGTAATTAAATTTTCTATATTTAATATATTTCTTAAATAAGGTATTTTTAATATTTCTTTTTTTGATTGTATATTTGATGTTTTCTTCTTTACATTTATTCTTCGTGGTCTAGAAACATTTGAATTATTATTAGAAAAAATTGATGATTTATCTTTACATTTATTTAATTTAATTAAACTTCCATTACTTATTTTGCTTTGGGAAGAAATTGAATCATCACCTTCTCTACTTTTTTTTAATATTTCATTTATATTAATTTCTTTACTTCCAAAATGTCTTCCATAAATTTTTTTAGGAGAAGTATCAATTAAATTTATTGATTTTTGTAATATTTGCGATAAAACAAGTTCACTATCAATAAAACTTGAACTATTATTAGGTGAATTTAAAATAGAAATACTATTTATATCTAATATATTTTTTAAAAATGTTTCTTTTTTATAAAATTTATTTTTATCTGAAAAGATTAAACCATTTGCTATGATTTTGATTAAAGTTTCTAAGCAAAAAAAAGCAAGAGACAATCCTTCAAAAATATGTAAAAATTTTTTTTTTTTTGATTTTGGATTTACATAAGGTGTATCTAACATTAAACAAAAACATGATATTACATTTAATATAATATAAAAAGTTTGAAAATATTTTTTTGATAAGAGTTTTTGACAAAAAATTCTTATTGAAGAATTTTTATGAAATATAAATAAACTAGATTGATTTATATAATTTAAACAATTTGATTGTTTAATTTTTTGTTTCCATTTTTTTCCTAATTTTTTAACAGATAATTTAAAAATTGAATTATCAATATGTACTATTCTATTACTCATTTTAATTATTTTTTTTTTTAATATAGGAGATTGAAGAGAAATTGTTCTTTTTAAAGGACTATTTTTATTACTTTTAATTTCAAAATTATGAAAACGCAAAATATGTTTTGATGATTTATTTTTAGAATCATTATTAAAATTGCTATTACCTTGATCATTCATTTCTATTAATTTATTATATTGAGGAAATTGTAAATTCAATCCTGTGTTATTTCTTTTTATTGTTGTGACTTTTAATGAATTTTTATCAGAAGAATTTACTTTAATATTACTTATTATTTTATGAATATTATTATTTATATATTCTTCTTTATTTATTAAATTTAATAATACATTTTTATCTATTATATATTCAAAAAACATTTGATCTTTTTTTTCATCTTCATTTCCTTTTATTTGTATTTGATATTCAATAATTGGTTCTTTCTTAAAATTGATCAAACTTCTTTTTATTGTTGTTTTTTTCATTTTTTCTTTTTTAATTAATAAATTAATACTTGAACTATGATCCATTTGACTTGAAACATTGATTGAACATAAATTTTTTTTCTTTTTTAAAAGTTTTTCATTTAATATTTGTATTGCTTTTTCTTTTTTAATTTTTTTCATAATCATGCCATAACCAAAATAATCTTTACTTACTATTTTATCAGTATTAATATCATGTTGAAAAACTAAAGCTTCAGAGTTAACTCCAACAGTTTCATTATAAATTTCATAATCAAATAAATCACTTTTATTTAACTCATCTCCGTTATTTTCTGTAAAATCATCATTATAGTCATTATCATCTTCAAATAACATATCATAAGATTTAATATATTTTTTTGTATAAGAAAAAGAACATGACCTTTTTATTCCACAATTTTTTTCAGTTATTTTAATAATTGCAGAAAGTTCTTTAAATCTTTGTTTTTGTCTTGAATTTTCATAATTATATACTAAAACAGCAACAACTAAATTAGTGAATAGTATGTTTAAAAAAATATTTGTGAAAATAAAATATATATAAACTGTAGTATTATTAATTTTATCTATTCTTAAATAAGCTATCATATCGAGATACCAATCATCTCCTATTAATAAACTAAAAACTTCTGTAAAAGCATTTAATAAAGTTTCAAAATTTTTTTTTGGAACTTCTTCTCTAAAATCTTCATAAACTCCTTTAAATAATGTTATTCCTATTAAAGCAAAAACATAAACTAATATAAAAATAAGAGCTATAAATATTATTATACTTTCTATTGTTTTTCTCAACAAATCTATTATTATATTAAATGTTTTAAAACCTTTTAATCCTTTTATTATATTTAATGTTCTTAATAAAAATGCTATTGAAAATACTGTTGTTTTGAAAACAAAAAATTCGAAATTAACAATTAAAGTCATAAATAAATTAAATATATGAATTGAGATTTTACAATAATCTTTTATTCCCTTTCCTATAATTTTAAATAATAAATCAAAATCTAATATTATTATTAGTAGAATTTCAATAATTTTTTGAAATGAAGTTTTATTATCCTTCGCTTCACATAAAATAAAAATATTAATTATTATTATAATATAATTTATATGTCCCCAAATAGGTTGTTGGGAAATTAAATAAAAATAAAATGTTATTGGAAATTCATGATGTCTTACTAAATTAGGAGAAACTTTCTTAAAAAAATGAAAAGATTTTATATATTCAAATAAAAAATTAAATTTAGTCCATAAAGAAAAACTTTCTTTTAAAACAACTTTTTTAGCTTCAATTTCCAAATCAATTAATTTAATAGGATAAGTATTCTTTCTTTTTTTTTCATCTTGAATTAATTTTTTTTCAAAATTATCCATTAGAATAGTGATTGAAAAATTTAAAACAATGTAATTTAATAAAATGACCATTGAAATAAAAAAAATAGAACCTCCAGAATAAGAATAACCATTTTGAACATTATACATAATTTTACTCCATCCATTTAAAGTCATACAATTATAAATAGTTAAGAAAGCCTTAAAAAAATTATCAAAAGTACTATAACCATAATTTAATTCTTGAATATGTAATTCATTATATTTATCATAAGTTAAAAAAAATGTATTATTATTATTTGAAAAATCAAAGATTGAATAACAATTGTCACACTTATTTAATCCTCCACATAAATTAGTATTATTTTTATCAATTTCAAATTTTCCATTTTTAGGAATTGGATTCACTCTACATCTTCTATAAAAAATTCCTCCCCAAATATTAACAGCTAAAACAGAATAAGCTAAAAAAATAAAAAGTAATAAAACAAAGACATTTATCATTTCTTTAAATGAAGATATAAGACAACTAAATATAATTTCTAATTTTGGTATTTGTTTAATTAATAAAAAAGGTCTTAATCCTCGAAACCAACAAATATATCTTATTTTCTTAAATGGAGATATTTGACATAAAATTCCAATCAACAATTCTAATAATTCTAAAACATTCCAAAAATTATTCAAATAACCTTTTCCTTCATAAAATAAACCATAACTTATTTGTTTTATTGATGATTGAATAAAATAAACAAACAAAAAAATTCTTTCTAATGAATCATACATTGGATCCATTGTTTCTAAATCGCTATAAAAAGAAAGTAAAATTGAATTTATTAATAATATTAATATCATGAAATATTTAAAAAATATTGATTTTTCTATTTTTAAACATATCAATGAAACTTTTTTAAAAAAAGGAATAATTTTAAAAGTGAAAAAAAATACGATTTTATCAGAATTTATGTCTCCATTTGAAATATTTGAAGACATTATATAATCCAATATTATATTTAAATATTTTTACTTATTTTTAATTTAATCTAATTTTATTTATTATATTAAAATCATTTTTAAAATTTAAATTTTCTTTAAAACAATATAAAATTAAAAAACAAAATAAAATTTTACTATAGAAAAAAATGTCTTCAATAATTTTAGGTGAAATAGGAGAATCAATTTCTTTAATTAATAACAATGATTATGCAAATACATTAGAATCAATAATTCAAGAATATAAATTACAAAAACAAGATATTATAGTAATGAACCAAAAAGGTAATATAATAGATAAAGCACCTTCAGAAACGGAAATCACAAATTCAGATAGATTTTATCTTTTTTTAAAAAATTCAAATAAAGAATTAATATTATCAATAATAGATTCTATAATAAAAAAAATAATATCATCTATTTCATTTCCATTAACAATAAATCAAAATAATTTACCAGATGTTCATTCAAATTATGGTTTAATTGAAAGTGCATCATCATATTTAAAATATATTGAAGCTTCAGATATAAAATTAACTTTTGAAAAAATGTTAGAATTTTTCGAAAATTTTAAAATAATTTACAGTACAATGAAATTAAATAATCATATAATGACAAAAATAAAAGAAAATTATCAACATCAATATTATTCAATTAATCTTTTAATGAAATATATAAATTTAATTTGTGAAAATTGTGATTTATCAATGAAAGAAGTTATAAATGAATATAATAAAATGATTGAAATAAAAGAAAATTCTCTTAAAAAACATAATGATGCAATAGAAAAATTAAAAATAACTGAAATTCATCCTAGATTACAAAGTAATAATAAAAAATATTTAATTGATCTTTATTATGATATGGATAAAATTTCTTCATGGAAAGATCAATTAAAAAAAGATGCTTCTCATATTTCAGAATCAATTAAAGAAAAAAGTAATATTTATTATACTGAAAAAAATAAAATTATTGAAAAAAACAAAATTACTTCTATTAAAAATGAAATTAGTTCTTTAAATAATGAATTTGATAATAAATTAAATGATTATGAAAAAAAACCACATTTAATATTTAATGAATTATCAGATGATTTTTTACAATTTAAAAATGCTTTAATTAAAATCATTGACTTTTTAACTATTAAAGTTGTAGATAATGGACAAAAAAAAAATATAATTTCTAATGAAAATATAGATAAAAGTTTTGATGAAGCTTGTACTTTAATTAAAAATTTAAAAAATAAATATAATTCATTTAACATATTAACAAATCTTCAAAATGAATTAGAACCTTTAAATGATTTAGCTTCAAAAATGAGAAAAGGATTAGAAAATTTTTCTTTGAAAATAAACCAAATTTCAATATCTTTTTTAGAAAATGGAAATAATTTAAATGTTATTTATCATAAATTCAATCATTATAAAAAAAGAATTTTAGGTTTAAATGATTCTTTTATTCAATTAGAAAATCCATATTATTTCCCACAAGCTTATGAAGCTTCAATTGAAGAAATTAAAAGAAGAATAACTTTTAATCATTCTTTAACTAAAGATATATTTTTATTAAATAAACAAGTAGAAAAAGAAAATAAAAATAGAAAAAGTTTTATTCAAAATTATGGAAAATATTTACCATTAGATTTTTTTCCTTGTTTAAAATTTGCAAATATATCTTTAAGTTGTAAAATAAATAATGGAGATGAATTAAAAAAATTACCTGAATTATTAGATGATGAAGATTTAGATAAAACAAAAACAGATTCAATGAATTTTGATCTTATAATACATAATGATTTAAAAAAAATTAATAGTGAAATAAAAGCAAATAAAAATGATGATGCAATTGAAAAAGATAAATTAGATAAAATAATGCAATTTTTAAAAAATGAATACATTAAAACAGAAGAAAGCTTTGAAAAAATTTCAGAAAATTTTAACGATACTATATTAATAAAAGATAAAGAATTAAAAGAAAAAATATCTCAACATGATAATTTATTAAAATTTATAAATAGTAAAACAAATAATAAATTAGATAATTGTCCAATGTGTTATGAATGTGTTTTAAATTCAAAGGAATATCAAACTTGGGATGCTTTTTCAAAAGATATTAAAAAAAAATTAAATGAAAAAGAATCAATCATTAAACAATTAGAAGATAAATATAAAAATTTGGTTATTCAAACAAATCAATTAAAAAAAACCTTTTTTACTCATATGAATACTATTATTTCTCAAAAAAATGCTGAAATGCAAAACAAATTTAAAGAAAATAAAATTATTGTTTCTACAAATTATGAAACTGAAATTCAGAAATTAAAAGAATTATTAGAAACTGAGAAAAATAAAAATAATAATTTAATTAATGATTGTAAAAGATTACAAGCTAAATTTGAAAATTCAGTTGAAGAATTTACAAAATTAGAATCAAGATATGAATTAAATAAAAATAAATTATCAATTACAAATGAAAAATTATCTGGAATAATAAAAGAAAATCAAAATATAAAATTAGATAAAGAAAATCTTTTATTAGAAAAAGAAACAATACTAAAAAATTTATTAAGACTTGAAAATTTATTAAAAATTTCTCAATCAGAAAATAATGATTTAAAATTAACAAAAAATAATTTAAATAATCAATTAGAAATAATAGGAAAAGAATTACAAAATAATAAAAAACAAAATGAAGAAGAAATTTTAACATTAAAACAAAAAATAAATGAATTTAATAATTTAAATGATAATTATATTCAATTTAAAAATTTGACAAAAGATAAAAGATGTATTTTTGTTCCTCAATCAGAAGGAGTATATGCTTGTATTAATTTATCAGATGATTTATATCCAAATGATGAAAATAAAAAAGAAAAATTTTTTAAATGTAATTATTTATTAGATATGTCATCTTTTGATGAAGATATGAGAAATTTAATTGTAGAAAATTCTCTTATTGTTATAGGTATAGTTGGTGAATATAATGAATATGATACTAAACTAAATAATAATCCTTTAGATTTACCTGAAAGTAATTTTAATAATAATTCTAGTGTATATCAAATGATTAAATTAAAAGAAGTTAATTATATTATTGGATTTCCAGGGGAAGAATTAATTTTTAGGAATTATAATAAACTTTCATTTGATGATACTATATAAATTAATTAAAATTTGTAATTATTAAATATAAAAAACAGAATATTCATATTTTATTTTTAAAATTGTCTTTAAAAGTTTATTTTTTCTAAAAATTTAATATTTTTTTCCTTAAATTTTCTTAAATTGGGTCATTTCAATTAATATTCATAGTAATTTTTATTTCAAATATTTTTTAATTAAAGTTTGGGATTTGGATGACCATAAACTTTTCATGTTTTAATAAGAATTATATAAAGAAATAAAGTTTATAGTTTATGTATTTTATTATTTTTTTATATTAATTACTTAATTTGAATATTATTTACTTAATCATATAATAATATTTTTTTTAAATTATTTAAATCAAATTAACATTTTTTTTTTTATTATATATAATATTAAAAAATAATTTATCTTTTTGTTTTTTTTCTTCTTCATTTTTGAAATATGAAAAAGAAGTTTATTGTTTTCATCATCAATTTTAAGAAAATATAAATATTATGACTCAAAATTTTCCTTCTCATTACACATTTTTAACAATTATTTTTCAATCAAAGTAAAAAAGATTTGATTTCATTACCAAGCTTTTTATCGATTTATATAAATTGGTTCTATTTAATTAAATAAATTTAAATATAAATTTGATTCTTAATATTAACATTGAATCATTTAAAATATTTTATATTAATAAAAATTATATATTAATCAAATCATTTTCTTCTTCTTCAACATTACCAGAAGAAGTAACTTGAAAAGATAATTTAGGTATCTCTTCACAACCATAAATACTTTTATTTTGGTATAAATCAGGTCTTTTTCTACTATATTGTATATGTTCTAAAATTTCTATAATTTCATTGTATAATTGATCCATTATCATTTCACTAACTTCTATTTTTAATTGAGTTTCTTCCATTTCTAAATTTTTCCATTGATTTTCATTTTCATCTAATTCTTTTTTAAATATTTTAATTATTCTTCTTTCCCTTTCATTATTTAATTGTTCACTTGTTAAAAAATCATAATTTTCAGAAATTAAACCAATTCTATTATACAATAAATAAAATAAATTATATGTTATATAATCACATAATTTTTTACAATCTTTTTTATCATATTTATAAATGATATTATGTGTTCTACTACTCCAAGGTAAAGGTTCTCCACCTCCACCATAAAATCTTTCTTTATTTAATAACTCTATTGTAGTATCAATCAAACATTGATTTAAATTATAATGATAAATTTCTTCATTTTTTATATTTTCTTTTTCTATTAATTGATTATATATTGATTGAAAATTTTTTAATATTTTTTCCCCATCAAAAATATCAGATATTTCCTTTTGGATATATAATTTTTTATAATTTTCTCTTAACATATCTGCGTCTTGTAAAGCCAAAGATATCATTAAACCATTTGAATGATTTTTTAAAGGTGTTGATATATTATCGTAAATTTCATTATATTTTTCTTTTATTTCATTTCTTATTAATTTAATTAATTGAGGTGCAATTTTATTCATATAAAATTTAAGTGAATGTTCCTTTTTAATATCTTTCATTGTTTTATTAAAAATAGAATAAGCAGAATAACTTGACATAAGAGATTCATTTAATTGTTGAAAACTATTATTATCTTTCATGAATGAATTTGATAAAGATATCATTGATGTATTTGCATCTCTATCTTTTAAATTAATATCTTTATTAATTGGTAATATTTCTTTAAATGAATTATTACTATTTGCTAGACTTCCACTTTTACTTATATTTGAATAAACTCCACTAAATGGATCAAATTTATTTTCTCTTTTAGGAAATAAATTCACTTTTGGAGATTTTATTTCTGAATTCATTAAATTTAATATTATTTCTTCAACAAGGGAATCTGCTAATTTTTCTGAGTTTATTTGTTGAAATTGTTCATTTGATATATTTTTTGAATCTTCTGTTTTTAAAGTATAATTTATTTCTTCATTAATATTATTATTACTTAATGTTTTTTCTATTTGATTTAAATTATTTTGAATATTATCATTATAATTATCGTTATTTATTGGTTTGTTTATTTCTTTATTTTGTTCTTGATGGTTTGGTAAATTATTTCTTGATTTATCATTTTGTTTAATTTCACTTTTAATTATTGATATTATATTTTGATTATTATTATGTTCATCTTCTTTTTCAATATCTGATATATTTTCAAAATCACCTAAATAATCTTCATCTGTGTTATATGAATTTTTTCTATTATCATCCTTTTTATTTATTTGTTTTGTTTCTTCTTTTATATTTTTCTTTTCTTCAAATATCTTTGATTCTTTTTCCTCTTCATCTTTAATATTTTCATTTAATTTATTATTAATATTTTCATTATTTTTTTCTTTATCTTCAAGTTCAATATTATTATTTAAGTTTTCTTCATATAAATTTTGATTTAATGGCTTTTGATTAGTTTTAGATTCTTTTTTATCAGTAATAAAAAAATGATTGTTAATATCATTATTAGTATTTTCACCATTTTTATCTTTATTTTCATTATCTTTTATAATTAAATTATTATCTGATTTAATTGGAACAGAATATTCCCAGTCAATATTAGGATTATTTAAATCTTTTTCAGCAGATATATCTATTTCACTGTTAGAATGAAGATGAAATAATTTAAATCTATTATCACTTATTTCTTCTGATATATTTTCTTTTATTTTTTTCTCACACTCACTTTGTTCATTTAAATTTATATTATTTTTAGGTAATTCATTTTTTTTTTCATTATTTGCTTCATCATTTACTTCTTTTATATCTTTTTCAGGCATTTTAATTAAATTTTTATTTTTTGATTCTTCGATTTGAAAATTTTTTTCATCAATTGCATTTTTATCATTTATATTATCATCTTCTTTCTCAAAAATAGAAGGAATTTCATCATCTTTATTGTTATTAACTTTTTTATCTTCATTTTGAGGTTTTAAATTGTTTTTAATTTCTTCAAATTGTTCTTCAGTATTATTAACTTTATTCTCTTCATCATTATTGCAATCTATTGAATTTTTACTAATATTTCCAGAATTATTTTTTAAATCTTTTAAGCTTTTATTACTTGCATTTTTTTGTAGACTTTTATTACTTTCAATAGATTTTTTAATTGAATCATTTAAATTTTCATTACTTAAATTAGACAAAGTTTTGCTTAAATTTAATCCAGGTTTCATTTTTGAAATTTCTTTAACACTAACAGCGCTTTTATGAGAAGGAGTATTATTATTAGATTTTCTAAAACTATTATTTTCAGAATTATCATATAAATATTTATTATTATTATAATTCATTATTTGCTCTCTTTTTTCAAAAAGCATTATATGTAATTTATGTAATTTTTCATTGTCTACACTGTTTGGTTCAACTGTTAAACTACTTTTGCTACTTTCAAATGATTCATATATAAAACTATTCATTTTTATTTCGTGGTCTGGTTTTTTATTTACATTTATGTTTTCTTTATTATTATTTGATGTTGGAAAATTGCTTTTATTATCTTTTTTCTGGTTTGAGGTTTTTGGAGAGTTTTTTAAATTTTCTTTTATATTCTTATTTCTATCACTATTATTACTATTATTCAAATAATTATTATTATTACTATCTTTTTCTGTAATCTGTAATATATTTGTGATAAAATGATTAAAAGCTTCTCTTAATTTTGGTTTCATTAAAACTTTCATTATTTTAGTAAATATTTGTTTAAAAGCTCTTTCTTCATCTCCATCAACAATTTGACAATAAATATAAATTCTTTCCATAGCTTTAAATTTAAACATTCTACTTAATAATTCAACAAAATATTCTATTTTTTTTTTTGTAAAACAACAGTTAACAAAATATCTAAAATTAATTTTCATAAAAGGTCTAAATAACTGTAAAAAAGCATAATAATAAGTTTTATAATTTGAATATTCTTCAATTTTCCTAAAAGAATATTGTTTACAAATTGCAACAAAAAAAGCAAAAGCAATAGTATATCTTTGACTAATAGCTTCATTAACATATACTTCATATAAAGTATAAAAAACTTTTCTTTGCATTAATAATTTTATTATTTCTACTAAATTTAAGACTGCTCTTGGCTCTATTTCAATTAAGACTTTTTGATTTGGATTTGTATTACTTGTATAAGTATGTGATAGACTTGGTAAATTTTTTTCTTTTGATGTTAAATTACTGTTTGTTTCATTTTCAGGATTATTATTTGTTTCTATTAATAATTTGTTTTGCCTATTTTCTGAATGAATTATTTTTTCTTTTTGTTCATTTGATACAATTGGAAATATTGATTCTTCTAAATCTTTTTTTAATTGTAATTCTATTTCTTTTTGTTTTTCTAATTTTAATTTTTGATTTTCGAATTCTTTTTTTTTTTCTGGTTTTATTTCTTTTTCTTTTTTTATTTTTTTTTCTTTTTCTATTTCTTTATTTTTTTCTATTTTTATTTCTTTGTCTTTAAAATTTTCTAATTCTTTTTTTACAGGTTTTTCTTTTTCTTTTTCCATTAATTTTGTTTCATTATTTTTATTTTGTGATTCCTTGACTTTATTCATTATATTTTGGCTTTGAATTATCGATTGATTAACTTTTTCTTTTAATTCATTAATTTTACTTTCAGAAGATTCACTTTCATTAGTTAATAATCTTTTACTTTCTTTATCAGTGATTTTCTTAATTTGTGATTTAGAAATATTTAAATTATCAATTTTATATAAACCTCCATTAACTAAAAGTTGTTGACTTTCTAAAATATCTAATAAATATTCATTAGGATCTATTATTGTTGATTCTGTTTTTGAATCTGTTCCTACATAATATTCATTTTTTATTTTTTCTTTTTTCTTTTCTTTTTTTACATTTTTTGTATTATTATTATCTAAATTTAAATAACATAAATTTAAATTATATAAGTTCCTAAAATTCATTAAATCTTTATTATTTTTTTCTATTTCTTCTTGTTCATTTTTCCTTCTTTTAATTTCTTTTTTCTTTTTATTAAATTCATCCAATTCTTCTTTTTTTCTTATATTTTTTTTGCTAAATAAGTTATTAGTAGAATCATTAGAATAAATTTTTTTTTGATTTGAATTTGAAAGTCTAAAAGAATTATCTAAATGATTATTAAATATTTTAGTCGTTGAATTACTTTTAGCCAATTTATTATTATTATTTTCTCTAATACTTCCTTCTAAATTTTTTAATATATTTATATATTCAAAAGAATCAATTCTAGGTTTATATTGTTTTTTTATATTTTCTTCAAAAAAAAGATTATTTATTTTAGGTGAAACAGTTCTTTTAGATTTAACATAATATTTTGTACTTTGAGAATTCAAATTATTACTAGATAATTTTTCTTCTTCAATTTTTTCATTAACAAAATGGTTTTCATCTTCTTCTTTAGGTTCATCATCAATTGTACTATCTATTCTTATTTCTATTCCATTTTCTGCTAAAACTTTTTGTTTTTTTTCATTTCTTTCTTCTTCAAATGATGGCTTTTTGTTATTTTGTAAATCTCTTATATAACTTGCAATTTTATCTTCTATTAATTTATTCATTTTTTCATATTTTTCTTCTTCATTTTTCTCATTTTTTTCCTTTTGATTTATATTATTATTCTTTTCTGTTTTAATTTTTTTTTCTGTTTTTTTTTTATTATTTATTATTTTATGATTTTTGTTTATTTTATTTTTAAGAGAAAATATATTTTTTGAACTTCTACTTGAGGAACTATAATATTTAATTTTTTTAAGAGAATTAATTTTTGATTCATATAAAGGAGTTTGGTTATTATTTTTTCTTATATTTTTCATACTTTTTGAATAAACATCTCTTGTTAAAGTTTTACTTATATTATTGCTTGATTGAATTGTTTGGAGTTTTGCCGTAGATTTACTATTTATTAAACTTCTTTCCGAAATAAATTTATTATATTTTTTATTTAATCCTCCATCTGAAATAAATCCACCTGAATTACCATAATTAAATTTATATAAAGAACTAGGATGATATTTTGAATCTTTATAATATAGTATTTCAGGTGGTATTCCATTTGTATTTGGAATTATATAATTATTAATTTTTGTGAAATGAGATTCTTTGTTTGAAAAAGGGTTAAAATATCCCTGGAATAAATCATTTGATGATTGACTTTTCATTAAGTTCTTTGCAGATAATATAGAAGTCATATTTAAATTTTAATTTAATTTAAATTATTTTTGTTTAATAATATTAATTAATGATTAATAATAAAATGTAGAAAAATATTAATTGAAAAAAATACTATTTTATAATTTTGAAAAAAATAATAAATCAATAATACTCTTATTTACTTTATCATAGAATAAAATATTATATTATTAGAATTTTTTTAAGAAATAAAAAATTATATTATTTATAAATTATTTATTAATTTATATTTTAACTTTAATATCTTCTTCCAAATATAAAGATTGTTTAGACATAATTCCCCTTAATAACTTTTTCTTAATTTTTTCAAATTTTTCAGTCATATTTTTATTTCCTAAAATTCCATAAAAATTAATAATTTCTTCAAGAAACAAATAAATCCTCATAATTAAATTATATAATTTCCCTTCTTCCAATTCAGTTTCTTTTAAAATATAAGAAAAAGATTTTCCATCCATCCAAGATTTCATAGCTTTAGAAATTGAAAATGTAATTCTTCTATCATATTTATTATCTTCAAAATCAAATTCCTTTTCAATTGAAATAATTTTATTATAGATATTTTCAAATTTCAATTTTGCTTCATCAAATTCAGAAGATATTTTATCATTTAAAGTAAAATCAATTTCATTTTTATTACTGCAAAAACCACAAATAAAACTTAGAATTTCGGATTCTGATATTTTTTCGAACACATCACTTACCAACAATTCACTTACTAATACACAATCTGTTGTTCCTATTTCTCTGGAAGCTTTTCCTTTTAATGTTATTATATTATTTTCATCTATATATTTTAATTTTTTTAATATTTTAACTCTTGTTTCAAATTCCATATAATGTTCCATATTTTTTGGATCTAATGTTTTTTTTTTCTCTTCGTTTTTTTTTTCTAATTTTAAATATGAATTATATTGTTTAAAATGTTTTTTTTTTAAAGGACAGTTATTACATTTATTATTTTGAATTTCTTTTATTTTATCATTTCTATCTTTTATTATTTTCTCTTGATCTAAATCTTTATTTATTTCTTCTATATAAATTGGATTAATTCCTAAATTTTCATGGGATTCACTATTTAAATTAAATAAAAATTTTAATATATGTTCTAAATCCTTATAACGCAAAAATTTATATCCATCTTTATCTTCTTCAAATTTAGATATTTTTTTTATTCTAGGATCTTGAAGGTCTAATATTTCTTTTATATCACTTATAAAATATTCTTTATATTTATATTTTATTCCTTTACAACAACCACTTTTATTCAAAATATATTTATTTTCATCATCATTTTGAATAATTTTTATTTTCTTTTTTTTCCCTTCACATTTAATACACCAAATTTCTCCATTATAATTAGTATAATAATATAATTCACAAACATATATATCTTGAAATAAATCTTTATCATAAACTTTTAAAATTCTTCCTTGACCTTTGGAATTTTTTCCTTCAGTAATTAAAAATAAATTAATATCATTTTGTTCATTAAATAAAGTCAAATTACAATCTTCAATTTGATTTTGTAAATCAAAATAATTTTTAATATTTAATAGATTTTTCTCTTCTTTGCAATCAATACTATTTTTTAAATTATCAGCTTTTATTTTCAATTTTTCCATTTCTTCCATAATTTTAGGAAATTCTTTAGCACTTCTACTTTCTAAAAAAGATTCTTCAAAAAATTCATTAATTCCTTTAATATTTCTAGAATAAAAAGAAATAATAGTTCTATAACATAATCTAAATTTACTTTCAACTTCTGTTCCAATTCCTTTTAACATATCTATAATTTCTTTACTTTCATTATTTTTACTTTCTACTAAAATTAAATATATATGTCCAATTTTATCTATTCCTCTTCTTCCAGCTCTTCCACACATTTGTAAATATTCACTTGAAGTTAATATTTCTTTTTTATCATCATTAAATTTATATATATCTGTAAAAACAACTGTTCTTGTTGGCATATTTAACCCAATAGAAAAAGATGTTGTTGCAAATAATATTTTTATTAAACCATTTGAATATAATATTTCTATTATTTCCTTTAATATAGGTAATAAACCTGAATGATGAATTCCTATTCCTTTTATTAACATTTGATTTACTTCTTGTATTTGAGGTATTTGCTGATCTTCTATTGATAATGTTTTAATACATTTATTGAAAAATTCTTTTATTTTTTGTTCTTCTGCTTTTGTAACTAATGTTTTTGAACGTAACATTTTGCCATATTCATTTATTCTTTTTATAGAAAATACAAATATTACACTTGGATTTAAATCCTCTTTTACTAAATAATCTACTATTTCTTCTATTTTAAAATGCATTTTTGTTATTTTTATTGTATTTTTAAAATAGTTGGTTTTTTTCATTTTTTCTTTTTTAGATTTTTTATTATATCGTTCAAACCATTTAATATTATCAGTATAATTCTTTTTTTTTTCTAAAATATTTTTACTAAATTCTTCATTATCTTTTATTAAATTATACTTTTCATTTAAATTATTTAATTGCATTAAAGCTTTTTTAATATTATCTTCCAAAATTTCATTATTACTATTTTTGACTAAGAAAACATTATCAAAATCCAAGAAAATCTTATGTTCTAAAGGAACGATTCTTTTCAAAGTATTTTGAACATAAACAGTAGTTTTTTTAATTTTTCCAACCCATTCAGCAAATTCCATATAATTAGGAACAGTAGCACTTAACATAATAATACCAATTCCATGAGGTAATAAAATTAATATTTCTTCCCAGACATGACCTCTTTCATTATCATTAATATAATGAATTTCATCGAAAATAACATATTCAACATTAGTCAACAAATCATTATTTTTATATAATGAATTTTGTAATATTTCAGTTGTCATAATTAAACATTGAGCATTTGGATTAATAGAAACGTCACCTGTTAAAATACCAACATCATTAAATTTTTCTTTAAAATCTCTATATTTTTGATTACTTAATGCTTTTATTGGTGAAGTATATAATACTCTTCTATTATTTTTTTTTCCTAATGCAATTCCATATTCTGCAACTACCGTTTTCCCAGATGAAGTATGGGCGCAAACTAAAATATTTTGATGATTATTTAATCTAATTATTGAACGTTTTTGAAATACATCTAATTCAAAAGGAAATTGTATTGGTTTCTTTATATTATCATAGGAATCTATTGGTATTTCATCGTCTATTGCATATGGGATATCTAATTCGGGATTTTGTTTATTTTTTGTTTTTGTATTTTTTTCAGTGGTTATTGAATTGTTTAAATTTTCGTTTTCTGATGATGAAAAGGAATTATTTAATGAATCCAAAGAGTTATTTAGTGCATTTTTTAAAGATGAATTTTCAGATTTTTCCGAATTTTCAGAATTTTCTTCTTGAGATAATGTTTTATTTTCTTTTTGACTTTTTTGATTTTTTAAATTTTGGTTTGTAAAATTGTTTGATGATAATTCAAGTGATTTTTCTTCTTTTGATTTTTCTCTTTTTTCCGTTTCAATTTTTATTGTTGGAGTTTCTGGAATTTCTAAACTGTCATAATCATCTAAATCAAATAAATTATCCATGTAAATAAATTAAGTTAATATACTTTATATTTATTTTTTATCTAAATTATAAGAAAAATAAAAATAAATGGACAATTAATTCTTTTTTCAATATTTTTCTATATTTTTATTTTGGATAATAAAAGATTTTTTTTATATTTTTTGAAGCTTTATGTTTGATTTAAAATTATTATTATTTCTAATTTAAAAATTCATTTTTTTTAAATTATTACTATAAAATATTAATAAAATGGATAATCCCCAAACTCAAAATGAAGAAGATATAAATGATGAAGAAAGTCAATATAATCCAAATAGTATAGAAAGAATATGTTGTGTAGAACTTGAGAATAATAATAAAATTTTAATTTCTTATATGGAAAATTGGACAATAAGAGATTTAATAAAAAATATAATTAAAACAAAAGAATTTCAACAATTATATTCTCAAAGAAATAAAATTTTAAATTCACAATATCATTTACATTTATTTGATCTTCATTTATGTTTATTTGAAGATTTTAAACCTGATTATGAAAATAAAATTGCTTATAATATTAAAATTGATGATTTACATTCATTAGGTTTGATCAAAAATTATAATTTTCCTTTTTTCACTTTTAAACAGAATAAAATGCCTTTATCTTTTATTTATAATTCCTTAAAATTTAATGACTTAATAAAGAAAGTAAAAGATAATGATAATAATTACTTTTATTTTTATTCAATTTATTTACCAAGAAATAATTGTATAAATCAATTAAATTCAAATCCAGAGTTAGAAGATTATTTTAGAAATAATAAAAAAGGATATAATGAATTTTCAAGATTTAAAAGTAATTCTTTAATAGGAAAAAATGATTTTGATTGGTTTATATATGATAATGAATCAATGAAATTTTTATTAAAAATGAATAGAATAAATATTCCAGTTGGCTCAAGTTTAGAAGAAATAAATGGACATTTATATTATGAAGATAAAGTCGAAAAAATAAAAAGCATTAATCAAATTAAAAAAGATATTTCTAAAATATTTGTTAATTTAACTTTTGATTTACCTCAAAAAAGGGTTTCTAAAAAAATGGCAATTAATACTCAAACTACTTCTTTAGATTTAATTAAAACAGTTGCAAGAAGTATAAATGCCTTAAATAAAAATATTAGTTTTGAACCTGAAAAAAAAATATTAAAAGTAAGAGGATTAAATGATTATATTTTTGATATAAATGAACCTTTAATTAACTTTACTTATATTATTGAATGTGTTACAGAAAGTAAAAATGCAGAATATCTTATAATAGATAATCCTAAATTAAATCAAGAAAATATTTCTATGATAAATGAAACTATTATTCAAGATGAACAATATAATTTTGAAGAATTATTAAATGTTGCAAAATATATTCCAAAATTAGAAAATAAATTCTTTGAAGAAGGCAATGAAGATGATATTTTAAGTAAATCTATTAAAACTATTGTAAGAAATAATAATGAAAATGATTTACTTGATAATTTTATTGATTCTATGATTAATGATTTAAATGAAAATCATAATATAAATACTTTAAATGTTACAAATGATGAAAATGATAATACTGTAAAGAATGATTTACCTAATTATAATATTCAGACTTTTGAATATGAAAATTCTACAATTAAAAATTCTTCATTTTTATCTTTAAATAATAGAAAAAAAGGAAGAAATAGACATAGAGAAAAAAATATGTATTTAAATCAAAAGGTTATTGATATGAAAAAAATTTATCAAATTTTTGACAAAAATATTTCTATTAAAGATATTGATAAACCATTTTCAATTTTAGTTAAAAACATATTTTTAAATTCTATTGAAATCATTCCTAATTTGACAATTTTATTTAAATTTGGAATTTATTGTGGAAATCAATTATATGGGAAAATAAATCAAATAAAATGGAATATATATTCAACATCAAATATAAATCCAATGTTAAATAAAAGAATATATTTTGATGTTAATTATAATACACTACCAACATTTTGTTCTATTTTATTTAAAATTAAATATATAGAATATGATAAAAATAATGAAATAAAAAATAATATGACAAAATTTTGGGGAAATTTTCGTTTATTTGACCATAATAAAAAATTAAGAACAGGACAACATAAAATAAATTTATTTGATAGATTATTTGGTGAAGATTCCTATTATAGTTATATAGATAATTTTAAGAATAATTCATGTCCAATAGTATTTTTTGAAATAGAGTCATTTTCCAATCCAATATATAATGAAGTAAAATATAAAGCTAATAATTTACCAACAAATTATAATATAGATGCAAAAGAATTAGAAAAAATAAATATAATATCAAAAAAAAATCCATTTGATTATTTAAGTAATTATGATAAAGAAATAATATGGAATAATAGATATTTCGTTGCAAAAATGTCTTCTTTAGTTCCTAAATTATTATTATGTTTTAATTTAAATGATCCAAAATATTTAATTGAATTAGATAAAATATTTCAATTATCTCAAAAGGAAATGACAGTGATAAAATCGATAGAATTATTAAGTGGATTTTATTTACATGAAAAAATAAGAAATTTCGCAGTTAATTGTTTAAGAAAAGCTCCAATATTAGAAATTAAAAATCATCTTCTTCAACTTTTTCAAGGTTTAAAATATGAAATGAATCATGATAATGAATTAGCTAAATTTTTAATAGAAAAAGCAGTAAATTATCCTATTTCAATAGGTCATTCTTTTTTCTGGTATTTAAAATCAGAAATATTTAATCAAGATTTTCAACAAAGATTTGGTTTATATTTAGAAATATTTTTAAATAAAATAGGAAAACAATTTTCTAAAATTTTTATTGATGAAGATTTCCTTTTAAGAAAATTAATCTATGCTGCAAAAATTGTTCAAAATAAGGAAATTTCAAAAGAAATTCAAATGAAAAAATTCAAAGAAACTTTGGAAATATTAAATCAAAAATTAAAAGAAAAAAAACAATCAATATCATTACCCTTAGATTTTAAATATAGAGTAAAACAAATAAAAGTTGAAAAATGTAAAGTAATGAAAAGCAAGAAAAAACCATTATGGTTAGTCTTTAAAAATTCAGATCCAAATGGAGATGATATAATAGTAATGTTTAAAAAAGGAGATGATTTAAGAATGGATATGGTAACATTACAAATATTTAAAGAAATGCAAAATTTATGGTATAATAATGGCTTATTTTTAAAAATGTCTTTATATAAAGTTATTTGTACAGGAAATAATGAAGGTATGTTAGAAATGGTAACTGATAGTGATACTTTAGCAAATATACATAAACAAGAAGGAGGAGCAATAAATACTTTTTTTAGTAAAGTTTCTTTATCGAATTGGATAAAAAAAAATTGCAAATTAATATCAGTTGAAGAATATACTAATAATTTCTTAGTTAGTTGTGTTGCATATTGTGTTGCTACTTTTGTTCTTGGAATTGGAGATAGACATAATGATAATATAATGATAAAGAAAAATGGAGAAATATTTCATATTGATTTTGGTCATTTTTTAGGTCATGTTAAATATAAAATGGGAATTAAAAGAGAATGGGCTCCTTTTGTTTTTACTTCTCAATTTCAAAATGTTTTAGGAGGAGAAGGAGGAAAAAATTATATTTTATTTAAAAAATTATTATGGGAAGCTTTTAATGTTTTGAGAAAAAATTGTGAAAATTTAATTACTTTATTAAGAATTTTACTTATTACTGGAATCCCTGAATTAAATGAAAAGACAATTAAATTTTTGGGAAAATCACTTGATTTAAAAGAACATGATGATGAAGAAGCAAAGAAATTTTTAAATAAGAAATTAAATGATAGTTTATATAGTGTTAGTACTAAAGTTAATTTTGCTATTCATATTGTTGCTAATTAATATCTGTTTTTTTAATTTAAAATTATTTATTTTTATTATAATGAATATATTTGTATCTGATAGATTTTTTTAATTATTAATACACTTTAATTTTTAATATATAATTAGATAATTTTTTATTGATAATAAAAATAAGATTTAATTCTTATGATAATAATTTTCAATAAAAGTATCAATTGACTGAATTAGATCTTTGTTTCTAACTCTTCTATATAATTTATGAATTCTTTCTTCTCCACCAAATTCATTGAATTTTTGAAGAAATAAATTATTATTATTATGTTCATTTCCATTATTTTCATTATAATAAAAATTACCTTTATGAATAGTAATTAAAATAATATCAAAGCAAGTTTTTAAAATATTTCTATCACTATAATTTTCCATAATTTTAAATATACATTGAAAAAAACCAAGATCAATTAATTTGAATATTATCATTTCATTACCAATGGCAATTATAGTTCCTAAACAAATTAATCCTTCATTTATTGCTTCAATATAATTTATATTTTCCATTGTTACTATTATATCTTTAAATAAATTTTTATTATCCATTTCTTCATAAAATATTGTTTCATTACATAAATTAGATGAAACCCAAAGAACATTTTTTTTATTGTAATCTGAAGTTTTATTATTTTCTATTATTTCCTTTATAAAAATAAAGCAATCTGTATCTAAAAGTTTTCTACATATATTTATTTCTTCAGTTGAAGCTATATCTCCTATTATACTTAAAACTTGTGATTTTAATTCTGGGTAAGTATTTGAATATTTAATTAATAAATCTAATATATAATAGCCTCCCATTTCTTTTTCAAAAAAAAGTTCAATTATTTCATTTGATGATGATAAAGCTAATCTTTGATAAACTATATATAAATTTATTGTCTTTTCTTTATCATCTTTTATTCTTATATCATTATTATAAAATATTCTAATTAATTCTTCTTTTGCTTTTTGAGCAAGTAAAATTTGAAATTTTTTTATTTGCTCAGAATATACAATTTTATTAAATGAAGAAAGAAAATTAAAGTATGAATTTAAATTACAAATATCAGTATTATATATTATCATGAATAGCTCCCATGATCTATCTTCATTTGGAATACTAATTATTCTATTTTGATTGATAATAGAATTAAAGATTAATTCAGAGATATAATCAACAATTTTTGAAAAAATTTTTGAATTTTTTTTATATTTTTCTAGTAATTTTATATATAGTGAAATATGTTCTTTTTTAAAAAATAAACTTTTACCATCTTTTTCTGTGACCTTCGATAAATTTATTAAAAATTCAATTAAGAAAAAAAGATTATCTTCATTATCAATATATATTTCAATATAATAACATATTTTACTGATTAAATTCCAGTGATTTAATTTTTCTTTGTCAATTTCATTTTTTAAAAATTTTAATTTTTCATTTATTTCTTTTAAAACGTTTACATTGAATTCTTCTTTTAATTTTTTAGATGATTCATAAAAATAATTAGTTAATTTATTATTATCAATAAGTTCAGTTTGTTTGTCTTCAACTATTCCTCTTTTAATATCTAAAAAATTTGCAAGTTTTTTCTTTCTTAAAGTTAAATGTCCTTTTTGTCTAATTAAACTAACATTATCAACTATATCATTAAATTATAAGAAATTTACTTCTAAAATTATTATCCTTTTTCATTAAATAACTTCTAGAATCCATATTTAAATTTTTTAAATTTAATTTCAACTTAAAAAAATTTATATATTACCAAAAAATGTTCAAAAAAAAAAAAATTATAATATTTAATCTAAGGCGTTAAATCAAAATATATATTATTCATAATAAAAAAAAAATGAATAATTATAACAATTCTCAAGTAAAAATTAAAAAATTAAATTGCAGTTCACTTCCTAATAAAGAAAGACCAGAGTTTAATAAAATAAAACCTAAAATATTTTTAAAAAAAGACTTTAGTTATTATAACACATCAGAAGAATCAATATCATTAAGAGAAGCAATAAATACATATATTAATTCAAAAGGATATCATTCTCCATCAAGAAAATATTCTTTACCTCCTATTCATACAATTTCACCAAATAAAGAAAATTGTATTTCTTTAACAAATAGTAATTCTCTTTCATATAATAATATATATAAAAATATCGTAAATCAAAAAAGAGATAAATGCAAAATCATTCCAATAATAAAATCAAATACTAATCAAATTCCAAAAAAAATAACAATTCCAAAAATGAATCTATTTTCCAAAAAAAATTCTTCAAATTCATTGTTAAAAAATAAAGTAAATTCTTTAAATATAACAAAAAGAAGTCCAAGTAGTATTAAAACTAGAATATCAAATAGTAATTCACCTCCTCAAAAATTATATATAGATTGTTATAATCCGTATAATTTTTCAATGAATAAAACTTTTGGATATTCTAGAGCTGGATTATCAGATACAGGATCAATAAAAACAAATCAAGATTCCTATTTAATATTAAGAAATATATTTAATTTAAATTATAATATATTAGGAATATTAGATGGGCATGGTATTGATGGCCACTATGTATCTCAATTTATTAAAGATGAAATAATAAAAGCTTTTTCTAATGAAGAAACTTTTAAAATAAATAAAAAAAATAAAGATGAACAAAATGAAGAATTAATATATTCAAAATTAATAAAAAACAATAACTCCTTTATAAAAGAAACTTTTAAATCCTTTGACCAAAAATTAAAAAAAGAAAACTTTGATTCAAAAGAAAGTGGAACAACTTGTGTAATTTTAATCCAAATATCTAAATATATAATATGTGCAAACACAGGGGATTCTCGTTGTATATTAGTAAAAAAATCTTCATATATAAATAACAATAATAGAAATAATATACTATATGAAAATTTAAGTAATGATCATAAGCCAAATAATCCAATAGAAAAAAAAAGAATAATAGAGAAAGGAGGAGAAGTACATCAAAGGAAAAATTCATTAAGTGAATATGAAGGAGTTTTTAGAATATATGAAAAAGGACAACAATATCCTGGATTAGCAGTTAGTAGAACTTTAGGTGATTTTAATAGTAAATTAATTGGTAATATTTGTGAACCTGATATTATTATTAAAACTATTGATTGTAGATTTAAATGTGTTGTTTTAGGAAGTGATGGTCTATGGGATGTTTTAAATGGAGATGATGTTATTGATGAAATTTATGGTTTTGAGAAAAATAATAATTTTTCCAGTGATATTACACAAAATTTAGTCAGTAAAGCTGTTAGGATTTGGGGGGAAGAATGTCTCGGAAGAGATGATATAAGTGTTGTTGTTGGGGTTTTTGGGAAAAAAAAATTGCATTCGAACAAAGTTGGTGTTTAAAAGTTTTTTTAATGAGTTTCCATAAATATTTTATATTTTAGTTTAATTTGAACTTGTTTATTTTTGGGTATTTAATATAAATTTAATATTTTTTCTATTTATAGTTGTTGTTCTTTTTTTGAAAAAAATCTATAAAACAATATAATATAATTTATCAATAAAATTAAAAAAAAATAATATAATAATAAACAAAAAAAAAACCTCCTTAAAAGATATTTAAAAACCCTGATTTTTCACTGCTACTTAAAAAAAACAACAATAAGAGTAATATCATCTATAATATCTTCTTCAACAATCCATCTTTTCCTAGCTTCCTTGTATAAAAATTGAGTTCCAGCATAAATATCATCAGAAAGATAAAAATCTTTTAAAATATCAACAGCTTCATCACTAGAAATAAATTCCCAAATTCCATCAGAAGCAACGATTAAAAATTTATCTTCTTCTTCAAATTCAACTTGGCAAATTTCAGGAACACAAATAACACCAACAGAATGAGCAATTTCATCACCGAAACTTCTACTCATTGCTAAACCAGGAATATCTTCTTTTTCTTTCCAAACTCTTTCAGGTCCAATTAAATTTCCATTTTCATCTTTATATGATTCTACTCTTCCTCCATTTAATATTATTCTTTTTTTTTCTTCTTTTTCATTTGGTTTATGATCATGTGATATTTCCTTTGATATCCAAAAATTTTCTTTTATTTTCTTTCCTATTATTGCACGAGAATCTCCTACATTTGCACATAATATTTTATTAGGGGTTATTATTAAGGAACAACATGTTGAACCTGAAAATGATGTTTCGATTTTTGGGTTGTTTATAATTTTTTGGTTTATTATTTTAAAAGTTGTTTCTATTATAGGATTTAATTTTTCTATTGGAATTTTATCTATATTGTTTATTCGCTTTTGGAGAAATATATTATTTAATTCATTAGGTAAATTATTTATTAAATATAATGATACTTCATGACCTAATATTCCATGTCCATCACATACTCCTATATATAGTATATTTGGATTTTCTGTGAAACTTTTATATATAAAGTAATTGTCTTGATTTATTTTTGATGTTCCTGAACCTGAAAATCCTTTTTTACATAAAGAATTTATTTTTTTTATTTCTTTTATTATTTTTGGAGTATTTATTATATTATTATTATTTATTGATAATATTGAACTTTGAGATATATTGTTTGTATATATTATACTTTTTTTCTTTATTGGATTTTCATGGTTTTTAATTCCTCGAGTTGATAAACTTGCTTTTAACGGTGTAATTACTCTTTCTTCTTTTTCATAAGATTTTTCTTTTATTGTTATTGATGATTCTTTTTTTAAAGAATTACTTTTTATTTTCTTTTTCGAAGATTGTTTTTTATTATTATTATTATTATTTATGTTATTTGTGGATGTGTTATTTTGAAAATTATGATTACTTGTTGTATGAGATGTTATTGAGCTTTTTTTTATTTTAGATTCTTCAAAATTTTTTTCTGAAATTTTAAATGTGGGATTTATTATATTTTTGGGATTTTGAATATTTTGAATTAGATGTTGTTTATTATTTAGATTATATTTTTTCTTATCTATTTTTGATGTATTTAAAGTATTATTGAATATTCTATTTGATTTTGCTGGTTGTTTTGCTTTTAAAAAAGGTGATGTGTTTATTTCTTTATAGATATTTTTTTTTTTTTGTCTATTTTTTTCTTGACTTTCTTTATTTTCTTTATTATTAATAATTTTATTATTTATATTATTTACATTTTTTCCATTAGTAATACTATCATTTATAGCTGGAGAAAGTGTATTTCTCATTTTTTTTGGCGTTGGAGATTTTCTTTTTTTATAATCTAAAGTAAGAGAAATATTATTTAATTGGTTTATATTTCTTTTACTATGACTTAAATTATTCAAATTGCCTAATAATTGTAATTTCCTTTCAGACACACTTTTTTGATATTCTTTAAAATTATTATTATAAATATTCTTATTTTCATTTTTAAATTTTTCTTTTTCTAATTCAATAAATTTTAATTTAGTATTGTCTTTTTCATAATGAAATAAAGCAGAATAACAATGATTATTATTTTTATTAGATAAATAATTATTTTTGGAATATTCAGACATTGTATTATTTAAACTATTATTACTTAATTGATAAAAATTAATACTTCTTTCTAATTTAAAAGTAGTATTATTAGTAATAAATTTTTCTTTTAAAGTTGAATGAGGAATTTCGCTTCTTACTCTAACATGAATAATTGATTTTTTATTATTTGAATTTTTTTTATTTAAAACATCTTTTTTTTTATTTTTAGATAATTGAATTAATTTTTTATCCTTATTTGAATTTTTAAAATTATTATTTAAATTATGTGATTCTTTACTAATATTATGTGGAGGAGATAATAATGATTCCCTTGTTGGTGTCAATGATTTTTGTTGAACTGTTTTTAAAAATTTTTCTGGATTAAATGGGATCAAATAACTTGGTTTTGATACTTCATATTTTATCTTTGTTCGTGGACGATAACTGATTATAGATGAATTTTTTTTGTTATTTTTTTCTGACATTCGAAAAAACAATTTTAAATTTATATTTTTTTAATAATTATTTATCATAAAATAATCTAAATAATAAACTTAAATTTTGAATGTTTTTTTTATTTATGTGGGGATTGGGAATTGGGCCCAATCACAATCCCCAATCCCCACTTTTATGATTTTATAAATTTAACTCATTTAAAAAAATGGA
>JAEEGK010001930.1_pt1 | contig 51966 bp, 41 predicted proteins | sample 8958771 | NCBI WGS metagenome assembly JAEEGK01 (sample SAMN16246547, study PRJNA631951) | gut metagenome | biome: gut microbiome; feature: rumen; material: SC-attached | host: Bos | place: Iran: Karaj | collected 2018-10 | reverse complement strand
AAAGCTCCCGACTTTCCTACCGGCGCCATGATTCTCGGTACCAGAGGATGTGAAGAAGCTTACAGAACCGGTCGCGGTAAGATAAGAGTTCGCGCCGTAACCGATATTGAAGAAATGCCTAACGGCAAGAGTCGTATTATTGTTACCGAACTTCCTTATCTTGTTAACAAGGCAAACCTTATCGAAAAGATTGCCGAGCTTGTTAAGGATAAGAAGATTGACGGAATTACAGATCTTCGCGACGAGACCAGCCGTGAAGGTATGCGTATCGTTATCGAGTTAAGAAGAGATGTTAATGCCAGTGTCGTTCTTAACAAATTATACAAACACACACAGCTTCAGGATTCTTTTGGCGTAATAATGCTTGCTCTTGTTAATAACGAGCCCAAGGTATTGAATCTTCTTCAGATGCTTGAGTACTACCTTAAGCACCAAGAAGATGTAGTTACCAGAAGAACCAAGTACGATCTTAACAAGGCCGAAGAAAGAGACCACATTTTACAGGGTCTTTTAAAGGCGTTAGATTTTATCGATGAAGTAATCTCAATCATCAGAGCAAGTGCAAACACTCAGGCAGCCAAGGACGGATTAATTGAAAGATTCGGTTTTACCGATGCTCAGGCTCAGGCAATTGTCGACATGAGACTTCGTGCTCTTACCGGTTTGGAAAGAGAAAAACTTGAGAACGAACACGCTGACTTAGTTAAGCTTATTGCCGAGTTAAAAGCAATTCTTGCCGATGAAAAGCTTCTCCTTGGAGTAATCAAGAAAGAAATACAGGAAATTTCCGATAAATACGGTGATGACAGACGTTCTACAATCGGTATTGATGAGTACGACATCGTAGATGAAGACTTAATCCCCGATGAAAATGTAGTAATTGCCTGCACAAATCTCGGTTACATCAAGAGAATGACCGTTGACAATTTCAGAGCTCAGAATCGTGGCGGCGTAGGTATCACAGGTATGAGACCTATTGACGAAGATTACCTTCGCGATTTACTTATGACCAATACCCACGGATATGTTCTTTTCCTTACTAACTTCGGAAGAGCATACAAGCTTAAAGTTTACGAGATTCCCGAAGCCAGCCGTATTGCAAGAGGAACCGCAATGGTTAACCTCTTACAGTTAGGACCCGGCGAAAAGGTTAATGCTATCATTCCCGTAGACAGTTTTGATGAGAAGAAATGCTTATTCTTTGTCACCAAGAGCGGTATTGTTAAAAAGACTCCTCTTATCGACTATGCAAATATTCGTAAGAACGGTCTCAATGCTATCAATCTTCGTGACGATGACAGACTTGTGGAAGTTAAGACCACATCCGATGGTGACAAAGTATTTATTGTTACCAGAAAGGGTATGTGTATCGAATTCGACGAATCCGAAGTAAGACCTTTAAGCAGAGCCGCTACAGGTGTTAAGGGTATCGAACTCGACAAGGGCGATGAAGTAATCGGTATGCAGCTTGACCATCAGGGCGATTCACTTCTCTTCGTTTCCGAGAACGGTATCGGTAAGAGAACCAATCTTGAAGATTTCAAGATTCAGCACAGAGGCGGTAAAGGACTTAAGTGCTACAGAATTACCGAAAAGACCGGTGAAGTTGTAGGTGTTAAGGCTGTAACCGACGATCACGAAATAATGATGATTACCACTCAGGGAATTATTATTCAGATAAGAATGAGTGAAATCAAAGAACTTAGTCGTATCACATCAGGCGTTAAGCTAATGGATTTAAGAGACGGTGTCAAGATTGCCAAGATTGCCAAGGTAAGAACCGGTCTCGGACTTCAGGAAGCAGACCCCGAAGATGACGAAGAGTACGGCGAAGACATGGAAGACCGCGTCAGAGAGGCCAAAGAAGCTGAAGAAGAAAGTGACGAATAAGTCAGATTTTTAAGTTTTTCACCCCGCTTGTGTGACAAACGGGGTGAAATTATTTGCGTAAAAATAATTGTTAGTATATAATAGCCACGTGTATTATCACAAAGCTTTAAGAGAATGTGTAGATTTTAGCATTGGAAAGAAAAAGAAACGTTATAATATACAAGATAATAAAAGGTACAACATGGTTCTTTTACCCCAAGATTAAAGTCGAGGGTATAGAGAATCTACCGAAGGATGGAGCTATTGTTGTAGGTAATCATTCGCAGATGAACGGCCCCATTATGGGAGAGCTTTATTTTCCCGGAAAGTTCTCGATATGGTGCATAGCGGAAATGATGGACAAGAAACTCGTTCCCGAATACGCCTACAAGGATTTTTGGTCTAATAAACCTAAGTCAGTAAGATGGTTTTACAAAATTCTTTCCTACATAATCGCACCTATAGCGGAGTGTATCTTTACCAATGCCGATACAATTGCGGTTTATAAGGACAAGCGCATACTTAATACATTTAAAGAATCTTCAGAGAAATTACGCGAGGGATATTCTGTCGTTATTTTTCCGGAAGATTACGATGAGCATAACAATATAGTTCATGAATTCCAGCGTGGATTCGTGAATGTTGCCAAGATGTATTACAAAGAAACAGGTAAAGACATTCCCTTTGTTCCGTTATATATCTGTCCCAAGCTTAAGAAGATGATTATCGGTAAGCCCATCATGTACAATCATGAGGAGAATCCGAAAGTAGAGCAGGACAGAATATGCAATTACTTAATGGATGAGATATCCGAAATAGCATACAGTCTTCCGACTCATGTTGTGGTACCTTATCCTAATATTTCAAAGAAAGATTATCCGGTCAGCACAAGACCTTAGTTACATTTATGAAAAAACCGGCAGTAGATTATACGAAACTCAGATTTTCAAATATCAATTCACCTGAGTTCAAGCATTTATGGCTTATTTTGGGATGGGTATGGTATCTTACCATGTACATCCTTACAGAGAAATTCGTTCCGATAGAGAGATGTCACGAAGTACACAGTGTAGTAGACGATATAATTCCTTTTAACGAATACTTTATACTCGCTTATACATCCTGGTACTTTATGCTTGTAGGTTCGCTTTTATATTTTTTGCTGTATGACGTTAAGAGCTTCGTTAATGCTCAGAAGTTCATCATCGCGACACAGGTAATCGGTATAGCGACATATATTATTTGGCCTTCGGTTCAATATTTAAGACCTGCGACATTCGAGCATGAAAATTTCTGCACACTTTTACTCGGACTGATATACGGAGTAGACACTCCCACCGGAGTATGTCCTTCGCTTCACGTAGGATATTCTTTGGCACTGCTTTCTGTCTGGCTTAAGAAAAAAGATATTAAGCCTGTTTGGAAAGTAATTATGACATTATGGGTAATATTGATATGCTTATCGGTTATGTTTGTCAAACAGCATTCTTTTACCGATGTATGGGCAGCGGTAGTTATGTGCGCTTTGATTGAGCTGGTACTTTTTGGCAAAGATTATTATAAAAAATTATTTTCTAAGAAAGAGGCAACTGTTTAATGGCTAGAAGAAGATGGGGTGACAGAAGAGACGGTAAGGTTATAAGAGACATTGATTCCATGCACTACATAATGCCGCTTATGTATCCCAACCGTTGTGACAATGAAGCATTTATGACGCTTCACATTAATCTTGAGAAGACAGAAGAATACATTAAGCAAAAGAATAAAGAAAATCCCGATAACAAGATAGCTATATTTGAAATAATTATAGCTGCTACTCTTAAGGCAATCAGACTTCGTCCTCACATGAATCGCTTCATTGCCAATAAGACAATGTATCAGAGAAATGAACTTACGGCTGCTTTTACCGTTAAGAAGAATTTCCGCGATGACGGCGAAGAGACTCTTGCAAGAGTTGTGGCTGAAGACGGCGATACATTAGATACCATTAACAAAAAGGTGGTCGATCAGATTAACTTCTGTAAGACCGGTACCGATGAGTCTTCCGAAGCAATGAATTTCATTCAGAAGCTTCCCGGTAAGAAATTTATCGGTGTTATGGCCAGAATGCTTGACAGACACGGACTTATGCCCAAGTCAGTTATTGCGACCGACCCTTATCAGTGTACCGTTGTACTTACCAACTTAGGTTCAATCGGTATGAATATCGGTTATCATCACCTTATGAACTGGGGTACCACATCGATTTTCATCGTAATCGGTAAGAAGCACAACAGACCTCATTACGACAAAGACGGTAACATCACCATGAGAAGAGAAATGTCTCTTTCGATTACCATTGACGAAAGAATTTCCGACGGATTCTACTATGCAAGATCCTTAAGACTTTTAAAGAAGCTTATTGAGAATCCCGAGTTATTGGAACTTCCGATTGAGGAAGAAGTTAAATACTAAAATCAAAGCCCGGACTGCTTATCGGTCCGGGCTTACTTTTTAAATATCGATATACGAAGAACTTCTCTTTTTCTTTTTACGGGGGCGACCGCTTCTTACTTCTTTCTTATATGCTTTGTAAGAAGGACCGGGAACGTGACGTTTTCTCTTATGCCATCTTCTCGACGCTTTACGCCTTTCGGCGAAATGAACATTCCTGAAAAGTCGCTTTATTAGTGTGAAAAGACTTATGGCACCGAAGATTCCGAGAACTACATAAATGATATTGTTGATGTAGATGTAGGTCGGTTTCTTTTGCTCCTCTAAGTCAGAAGCATTGGATTTATCAAAAGCAAATTCTGTCTCGGCGGACTTGGAAAAGAAAATGTCTGCCTTGCCAAGATATACACCTTTGTAATCATAAGTTACTGTCGCAACCTTATCGGAGTCGGATTCGTTGTCAATTGATAAGGTGGAATTCAAATCGCTGAAAGTCAGAGTCTTGGGAAGGATAACCATTGAAGAATTATCCATGGTAAATATAGGTCTTGAGTCACCGAATACATCGGAGTCCGAATGGAAGAAGCTTTCATCCGTAACGATAAACTTGGTTTCGTAATCGTATACTCTTACTTTTTCAAAATTTGAAAAACCGTAGTCAAACAAAAGATTGGTGTCGTCATATTGATAAGGAGTTTCTTCTTTCATGACAACACATATGAGTTTCATACCGTTTCGCTCGGCACAGGACACGAGGGTGTTGCGGGATTCATCGGTGTAGCCGGTCTTGGAACCCACAAGACCGTCGCAACTTTTGGTGCCGCGGAAGAAATAGTTGGTGGAACCTAAGATAAAGTCGTCGGGCTGGTACTCGGTAGCGTACCAGTGATAAGTAGGAGTACGACAAATCTTCGAAAGAAGCTCATTTTTAAAAAATGCACGAGCCATCAATGCCAGGTCATAAGCGGAAGTGTAATGATTGGGATCGGTATAACCGTGGGCATTATTGAAATGAGTATCGGTACAACCAAGTTCCTTGGCCCGCTCATTCATAAGCTTCACAAAAGAATCGATGTCGCCACTCACATATTCCGCGACAGCGTTGGCTACTTCATTGGCGGATACTACGAGGATACCGTAGAGACATTCTTCCAAAGTCATTTTTTCGCCGGGATCGATACCCATGTTGGAAGCATCGCGCGGAATACTCATGACAGCGTCATAGGAAAACTCGACCATATCGTTAAGATTGGCGCCGTCCTTCTCCATTGCAAGAAGCGAAGTCATAAGTTTCGTGGTGCTGGCGGGATACATTGTCTCGTGAGCATTCTTTTCATATAGGATTACGCCGGTGTCGGCATCCATCAAAACTGCGGAATAGCAATTGACTGCAGGACCTACGGGCCAGTTATCTACGGAATTGGACTTAACGGGCATCTGAAGGTTTTGTTCCATATATGAAACTTCGCTTGCGTAAGACGTCGCAGGCGAGAGTAGAATAGACACGAATGTAATTGTAAACAGCGCTTTTTTAAAGAAGTTTCTTTTCATACATAAATCTCCGAGTATCATGATACCATAATTTAGTTGACAATAAAAATCGAATTGGCTATATTTTCTATGAAGATTTTATGAGTTAAGAATGTAAGGATAGATATGAGACTTAGAAATATTACAGGTTCCGAAGAAGTAATTGCAAATAGTGAATATGTCATTCATGAGCCTTCAAGCGGCAAGTGGAAAGCGATTTTTGGTAACGAACATCCGGTTTATATAGAGATTGGCATGGGAAAGGGTCGCTTTATCATTGATAATGCGCTTAGGTATCCCGATGTGAATTTTATCGGAATTGAGAAATATTCAAGTGTTTTACTGCGTGCGCTTCAGAAGCTTGACGCTATGGAGACCGTTCCTGCGAACCTTCGATTTTTGTGCATCGATGCCAAGGAGATTACAGAATATTTCGGAAAGGGTGAAGTAGACAAGATTTATCTTAACTTCTCCGATCCCTGGCCCAAAGATCGACACGCCAAGAGACGTCTTCCTTCGAGACAGTTTCTTTCGCTGTACAACGTTATATTGAAAAAAGAAGGAAAGCTTGAATTCAAAACCGACAATCGCGGACTTTTTGACTTTGCGATTGAAGAGCTTGAGCCTGCAGGCTGGAAAGCAGAGGCGGTTACTTACGATCTTCATGCCGATGCAGTAATGAGTAAGGACAATATCATGACAGAGTACGAGGAGAAATTTTCCTCAATCGGTAACCCTATTTGTAAGTATATAATCAGCCGATAACGGTAATATTATTGACAAAAGAAGTACCTTAGGGTACAATCAACTTTGTTTGAAAGCAAAACGGGGTGTGGCTCAGTTTGGTAGAGCGCGGCGTTCGGGACGCCGAGGTCGCAAGTTCGAATCTTGTCACTCCGATGTAGAATCAAGGGTTTCGGTGATTCCGAAACCCTTTTCTTATACAAAAATGGGGGTATAGAAAATGACAGACTTTACTACTATCACAGCATGCGGTGAATGCTGTGTCGGTTGTTCCAAAAAGAAAGAGGGTTCCTGCCCCGGTTGCATCGAGGCTGACGGACGCGTTCCCGAATGGGCGCAGTCGGGAATGTGCAAGGTACATGCATGTTGCAAAGAGCATAAAGCTCGGTTTTGCGGTGTATGTATTGAATTTCCCTGCGAGAAACTTCCGCAGATGATTTCCTGGAATCCACAGATTATTGAACATCTTTCTGCTCTTAGAGATGAGTATATTATAAGAACATTGTCCGAAAAGTATACGGTCAGACGATTAACCGAAGCGGACATCTCAAAAGTATTGACTCTATGTGAACAAAATACCCTTTATTATCAATATTGCCCGCCGTTTGTGTCGGAACAAAGCATCCGTGATGACATGGACGCACTTCCGCCCGGTAAGACAAAAGCTGATAAATACTACCTTGGCTATTATAAAGAAGATCAACTTATTGCTGTTATGGATCTTATTATGTCATTCCCCGACAAGACTACAGCGTTTATCGGTTTCTTTATGACAGATATTTCCATGCAGGGCATAGGATTAGGAAGCACTATTGTCACAGAACTTTGCAATGCTATGTCACGAATAGGCATGAAAGAACTTCGCCTTGGCTGGGTTAAAGGTAACCCACAAGCTGAGCATTTTTGGAAAAAGAATGGATTTGAAGAAACCGGTGTGACCAACGAGACGGAAAAATATACGGTGGTAGTAGCACGAAGAGAATTATAAAACGTAAAAAAGGACTTTGGATTTCCAAAGTCCTTTTGATGTCTGTAAAACTAAATTGTCTTGATAAACTGTGATATATAATGCAGTGCTGCGCCGGCAGCGATAGATTCATGTTTGTAAGAACAAAGCTTAATGAAATCTGCGTTGGAATCAAAGGTACTGATTTTTAATGCGCGACGTTTTATTTCATCAAGATAGGGCTCTAAATATGCACCGACATAACCGCCGAGGATAATGTCGCAGTCAAGCAAGGCGCGAACATTCATAACGGTAGAAGCCATATAGTCTAAATAATTGTCCCAGTTATCAAGAACTTTCTCATCGGTGGTAGTGGCAAGATTCGCAAAATATCCTGCAAGATCATCCTGTGAAAGATTAGTTGCTGCAAGATAAGGGTCAACACAACCGCACTGTCCGCAGTAACACTGTCTGCCATGAGGAACCAAAATAATGTGACCGACTTCGGCTGAACGGAAGTTATTACCGGAGTAGACTTTACCGTTTATGAGCATTGCACCGCCGACGTTGTTACTAAGTAAAATATAGAAAGTATTCTGAACTTCTTTGTTAACCCACTTCTCGGCAAAACAGGAAGCCTTAGCATCGTTAAACATGGAAATATCGTAAGGAATATACTTACGGAACATGTCATAGGTATTCTCTTGAAATCCCATGATGCGGCTATAAAATACTGTACGATTATCCGACTGAACAAGCGCAGGGATACCGATGCCAACACCAAGAATTTTTTCTTCATCGAAATTGTTTTCTTTAATGAAGATATCAAGCAGGTGCGCAACTTCTTTGAAATAAGAATCTGCAAATTCAAAAGCAAGCCAGTTTCTCTTAAATGAAATTATCTTACCGTTAAGGTCGACGGCAACACAGGAAACATGGTGCTTGGTAATATCAAGGCCCAAAGAAATCTTAGCTTCGGCGCAAAGAGAATAGGTGATGGCTCTTCTGCCGCCGGTCTGGCCACGCGAACCGCTTACCTGAATAAGACCAAGATCCGACAGATATTCAATGTTCTTGGTAACTGTCGGAAGTGTAAGATTTAAACTTGAAGCAAGGTCGGTCTTGGTAGCATCCTCGTGATTCAAAAAATATGAGTAAATATTTGAAGTATTGAATTTTCTGAGATTAAAATCGAAACTTTCCATATGTTCAGTGTCCGGATTGTGTATTGAAAGATGATTCGATTAGGCTGTAACACTATCGAAAACGATTAATTACACATATATCATACATTATTTGCGGATTATTTGCACAACTATTTTTAGGAGGATTAAAAAATAGTTGTGCAGGCTTAATCCGTAGAAATGAGGAGTTTATTTGGCTATGATATTCTGCATATCAATCCACACTCCGTCCAAAGCTTCGATGACTTTCTTGTAAAGATCGTATTTCTTTTCATAATCATCGTGAGCCCATTGTCTCGGCAAAATCGCTTCATTGATTCTGCACATATGATTGGCTGCATCGGTAACGTCAGCGTAATCTCCGACTGCGGTAGCGATTGCTATGGCACAACCGAGAGCGCCGGTTTCCCCGACATCTACCGTTTCAACAGGGAGATTCATTACGTCAGCAAACATCTGAGTCCATTCTTTAGATTTGGCAACACCGCCGGCCAGGCGGATTACAGCTTCTTTCTTTTCCCGCGTGTTCATAAGGCGATCCAGGTGCCATCTGTGAGAGAACACTATGCCTTCGTAAACGGAGCGGAGCATGTAGTGTCTGGTATGCGATGCATCAAGACCTATGAAAGCGGCTCTTGCAAGAGGATTTACGTTACTTGCTGTTAAGAAAGGCAAAAAAATGGGTACGAAATCCTTGGGCTGAAATTCTTTGCACCAGCCATTCATAATGTCATAGATACTCTGCCCGTTTTTCTCAGCTTCTTTTTTAACTTCAGGCAAAATCTGGCGAATGAACCATTCGTTGTTGCCTGCCGAAGTGGGGCTTGATTCTTCGATGAGGTAATATCCGGGAAGGCAGAAAATTGAATTCATCTGGACGCTTCCGTCGAGAACGGGAGTCTTTCTGGGATACTCGTTAATGCTCCAGGTACCCGCAATCATGCAGATATTCTTATCGTCAGTAACATTTACCGCAAGAGCACAAGCGTTTATATCAAACATTCCGCCGATGACGGGAGTTCCTTCTTTTAATCCTGTTGCCTCTGAAGCTTCTTTAGTGATGTGTCCTGCGATGTCGGTTGAAAGACAAATCGGGGGAAGCGCATCCCATAACTTTTCGATTCCAAAGAGTTTAAGAAGTTCTTTGTCAAAAGAAGCCGTATGAAGGTTCATAAGTCCTGTTCCGGAGTAATCGGTGATTTCCGCACGGGCTTCACCGGTTAAGCGGAAACGAACATAGTCTTTACATTCAAAAACCCATTCTATTTTATCGATAGCTTCAGGTTCATTGTCGCGAATCCATGCAAGAAGGCAGATGGGCTGGCATGCCATAATATGCTGGCAAGAGAGTTCGAAGGCTTTGTCTTCGGTTCCGTCTGCTTTCCAGTCGGATGCATATTTCCAGGCACGATTATCGGAAGAAATTATACCTCTTCTGACAGGGTGGCCGTCTTTGCCCCAAAGGTAGAGACCTTTACCGTGACCGCAAAGGCCGACACCGGCGATATCTTCGGGGTTAATGTTATTCTTTTGAATCAATCCGCGGATTACTGCACAGTTATCGTCCCACATCTGGTCCATGTCACGTTCCACAAAATCGGGAGCGGGAGTAATGGCTGCGGTAGCTATGCTTTCTACAGCTATCTGTCTACCTTCTTTGTCAAAAAGGGCAGCTTTGGTGTTGGTTCCGCCGTTATCAAGTCCAAGGTAATATCTCATACTTTTTCTGCAACTCCTTCCATATACCGTTCTTCAATAAATGTTTTGGCTTTGGTGATGTAGTCTTCCCAATCCATTCCGTCGGAGTACCACATCTCCATCATATAGGGTCCGGCATATCCCAGATCTTCAAGGATTTTAAATCCTTTGGCAAAATCCACGCAGCCCTCACCGAATGTAACTGACTTAAACTTGCCGGAAAAAGTAGGGGTAACGGCGAGAGTGTCTTTTAAGTGAACAGCTACTATATCGTGAATTCCGAGGGTTAACTCTGATTTCACATCATTTCCCCAGGCGGTCAGATTGCCAAGATCGGGATATACCGTAAACCAAGGGGAAGGAATCTCATCTTTATATTGTTTATATCTGGTGATACTGCTCATAAGTTCTGTATCCATGATTTCCATGGCAAGCATCACCTGGTACTTCTCGGCAAGTCTTGCCGAATATACCAATCCGTCAAGAAAGTACTGAAGGCTTTCTTTGGTTGATTTCTCATAATAAACGTCGTAACCCGCAAGCTGAATAACGCGGATCCCGAAATCTCTGCAAAAAAGAATTGCTTTTTCCATAAGTTCATATGCTTTGGCTCTTATGGAAGGATCGGAACTGCCGAAAGGAAAACGTCTGTGGCAGCTTAAACACATAGAGGGGATGGGCACGCCGGTTTTTTTGATGGCCCGGCGAAGCTTATCTTTATGAGCGTCATCCCAGTAAAGTCTTTCTATTCTTTCATCTTTTTCATCTATAGATATTTCAACGTAGTCATATCCCAAATCTTTGGCCGTCTGTAGGCGGCGCTCCCAACTCATTGCAGACGGGAGGGCTTTCTCATACAGGCCAAGTAAATGATTACCTAACATGTAATAAACCTCCTTAAATGTAATCTTAATAAAATGCATTTAATAAAACGGGTTTATATAACGATTTAAATTTAGCACATCTTGAACCCAAATTGCAATCCACCTTCAAAAGTCAAAAATAACGAAATCAAAATAACAGGATTGTGCAAAAATGCCAAATATAGGGCAAAAATGTTAATTTTTCAAAGTTGAAGTTGACAACCGGAATGTTGAGTGCTACATTCGGTTTATAAATTCGTTATACAAAACGGCTTTATATAATAACAAATTTTGAGCATGTTCAATACAAAGAAAAAAAGAAAAACTAAATAGGAGGGTATTTAAAATGCCGGTAAGAGGAAGTATTCCAAAGACTATGAAAGCTTTGGTTGCTTACAGCAAGGACGATTACAGATTGGAACTTGCTTATCCCACTCCCGAATGCGGCCCCGATGACATTATTATTAAGACGGAAGCCTGCGGAATATGTGCAGGAGATCTTAAATGTAAGCACGGTGCAGCAATGTTTTGGGGAGACGAGGTTCAGCCTTCTTGGGTTAAGCCGCCTTTCATTCCCGGTCACGAATTCTACGGAACCATAGTACAGATGGGCGAGAACGTTGAAGGATATGAGCTTGGTGAAAAAATTACCGCCGATCAGATCGTTCCCTGCGGAAAGTGTCGCTTCTGTAAGGATGGACACTATTGGATGTGTCAGCCTCACGACATGTATGGATTCATGAACTATACAAACGGTGGTATGGCTGAGTATGTAAGATACGGTAAGACTTCTGTTATTTCAAAGCTTCCTAAGGACATGCCTTTGGAGCAGGCAGCGCTCGTAGAACCTTACGGCTGCTCAAAGCACGCTGTAGACAGAGCAGAAATCACCAATGAAGATGTTGTAGTTATCTCCGGTGCCGGAACACTCGGACTCGGAATGATTACATACGCCAGAATGAAGAATCCCAAGAAGCTCATAGTTCTTGATATGCAGGATAACAGACTTGAGCTTGCCAAGAAGTTTGGTGCGGATTTGGTATTCAACCCCGGCAAGTGTGATGTGGACAAAGAAATCAAAGCACTCACCGATGGATACGGATGCGACATCTATATTGAGGCAACGGGTAATCCCGCAAGCGTAGTTCAGGGACTTACGGTTATAAGAAAGCTCGGAACATTCGTAGAGTTCTCGGTATTCGGTAAGGAAACCACAGTAGACTGGTCCATTATCGGTGACCGAAAGGAACTTGATATCAGAGGAGCACACCTTAGCCCTTACGCATATCCTTTTGTAATTGAAAATATGATGAACGGAAATTTGAAGACAGAAGGGGTTATTACAAGAATTCTTCCCATCGAAGAGTGGGAAAAGGGATTCGATCTTGCTTCGGGACGAGAGGGAGACCTCAAAGTAGTTCTGAAATTCGATTAATGTATCAAATTTCCAAAACAGTGTAGTATTTTACAATGAACTTGGCCCTAAAGGCTTCTATAATTTAAACTAGATAAATAGATTCTTTCGGAAAAAGGAGGAAAGTATGAAGAAGGTATTGGCACTTATGTTGGCAACAGTAATGGCAGTGTGTTTACTGACAGGTTGTGGCTCAACCGAAACACCTGCTCAGGGAAGCAGTAACAGTGATACAAAATCTCCCGCAGTAACCAATTCAACATCAACAACAGCATCCGCAGATTTTGACTGGAAAAAGTTCGAAGGCCAGGAAATCACAGTTCTTTTCAGCGAACATACATATGCAGATGCAGTTGAAGAAAAACTTGGTGAATTTACAGAGAAGACAGGTATTAAGGTTAACTATTCATCAATGCCCGAAGGTAACTACTTCGAGAAGTTGAACGTAGAGCTTAGTTCTCACTCCGGATCCATCGATGTATTTATGACCGGTGCTTATCAGTCATGGGAATATGCAACAGCAGGTAACCTTGAGCCCCTTGAAAAGTACATCGGCACAGATCTTACCAGCCCCGACTGGAAATACGACGACTTTATCCCCGCAGTTATCGATGCTCTTAAGTGGGACCTCGTTCCCGGTCATGCAGTAGGCAGCGGTTCTCAGTGGGCACTCCCCATGGGTTGGGAAGTAAACATTCTTACTTACAACAAGAGAATCCTTGAAGCTAACGGCATTAAGGCTCCCAAGACTGCAGAAGAACTTCTTGAAGCAGCTAAGGCATTAAAAGAATTCGACGGAAGCGGATCTTACGGTCTTGCAGTTCGTGGTCTTCCCGACTGGGGAACAATTCATCCCGCATACATGTCAATGTATTCAACCTGGGGTGCTAAGGATTTCGAAATTGAGAACGGTAAGCTTGTAAGTAAGGTTAACTCTCCCGAAGCAGTAGCTATGACTGAGTATTGGGTAGACCTTGTTAAGAACGGCAGCGCTCCTCAGTGGGCAACATACGGTTGGGAAATGTGCGGTGCAGATCTTGGTGCCGGTAAAGCAGCTATGATGTGGGACGCAGACAGAGGCGGTTACACACAGAACACTCCCGGTTCTTCCAACGAAGCAGGCAACATGGCATTCGGTATGGTTCCTTATCCCGCATCAGCAGGTAAGACCGAAGCTGATATGAAGTCTAACCTTTGGGTATGGTCAATGGCAATGAACGCAGACTCTTCCAAGAAGGAAGCAGCTTGGTACTTTATGCAGTACTTCACAAGCCCCGAGTTTATGCTTTGGTCAGGTGTTGAGAAGGCTTGTACAGATACACCTCGTACATCCGTACTTAACAGCGACGCTTACAAGAACTCAGTAGCAGGTGCAGAAGGTTACTACGAAGCATTCTCAACAATTTCCAAGAATGCAAGCATCTTCTTTACCGCACAGCCTTACTTTACTGAGACAACAACAGAATGGGCTAAGACACTTCAGTATCTTGTTACCACTGATAAGTATTCATCCGTTCAGGAAGCTATGGACGAGTTAAAGGCTACAATGGATGAACTCGTATCCGATCTTGAAGTAGAGTAATCTACAAGCAATACAAAATATAACAAGGTTTCGGGGGAAGGCATCTTCCCCCGGCCTTGAAAAATTTATGAGGTATAGAAATGGCGGCAAAGAAAAATGGTAACGATAAATCAGAGTTTAATACGGTTCCCTTTTCGACACGAGTTCGACCTTATTTAATCGTTGCTCCTTCATTGATTATTACAATCGGAATCATGGTTCCCTTTGCAATGGCAATTTGGTATTCTCTTACCAATTATTCTTTTAAACTTCCCACACATAAATTTATTGGTATATCTAACTGGGTTAATATGTTGGGCGATGCGTCTTTTTGGGGCGCAGTTAAGATATCTTTATTGTACGGTGTTATTTCTACAGTGTTAGAAATGCTTATTGGACTTGGGGTTGCAATTCTGCTTAATAATTTGAATAATGGGCTTTCAAAAGTACTTCGTGTTCTGCTTGTATTCCCTTTAATGATTGCTCCCGTTACGGCGACAATCGTATGGCAATTGATGTTAAACAGTTCCGTAGGTATCGTTGAAAAGCTTTTGAATAAATTCGGTGTTTACAATTTCCCCTGGGCAGCCGCTCCCGGAACGGCTCTTATGACTGTAATAATAATCGATGTCTGGATTAATACTGCATTCATTATTTTGCTTGTTCTGGCAGGACTTCAATCACTTCCCAAATCACCCTTTGAATCTGCCAAAATTGATGGCGGAAGCGCGTGGTTCAATTTTACAAATCTTACACTCCCTATGCTTAAGCCGAGCTTATACATCGCGCTTTTATTCAGATTCATGGCTGCCCTTCAGGAATATGCGGTAATTTTCGCATTAACCAAGGGAGGTCCCGGCGATTCGCTTATGTCCTTATCACTTACCGCTTACCAAAAGGGCTTTAAGTTCCAGAAGTTTGGTGCGGCTATACCCTACATACTCGTTCTTTGGCTGATTATCAATATTGCGGCCAAGAAGATAGTTAAGCTTCAGCGTACTGCTCAAAAGCAGGCAGCAGGACTGGAAGAGTAAGGAGGGCGAAGATGAAGACAGGAAAACAAAAAGCACTGAATATTCTTATGAATGTTCTTTTGATAATATATGCCGTATTTGCACTCTTTCCTTTAATATGGATGGTTATGATTTCTTTTAAATCCGATACGGAAGTGTTCACTACAACTTTCGCTTTCCATCCGACGCTTGCCAACTACAAAGAAGTTCTTCTTCGTTCGGATTACGGAAGATACATTCTTGACAGCGTTATCGTGTCGGGCGGAGCGGTGCTTGTGTCCATCATAGTAGGTGTACCTGCGGCTTATGCACTTGCAAGATACAATTTCCCGAGAAAAGAAGACCTGGCATTTCAGATTCTTTCTTACAAATTTGCACCTGAAATCCTTGTAGTATTACCGCTTTTCATGATCTATCAGAAGCTTGGTCTTTACGATAGCTACTTAGGACTTATCTGGGTATATCAGCTAATATCGTTACCGCTTTTGATATGGGTTGTGCGCGGATACTTCGAAGATATTTCGGTGGAAATCGAATATGCGGCTCAGGTCGACGGCTACAGCTGGTACCAGATTTTCTTTAAGATGCTGGTGCCCCTTATTAAGCCCGGTCTTGTATCCTCGGCACTTCTTGCTTTTATTTTTGCATGGAACTCATTTACTTTCCCGCTGATTCTTTCCAGTAACAAGGTATATCCTGTTACGGTTGCAATCATGAAATATTTGGGAACCGACAGCGCTCACTACGGTCAGCTCGCGGTTGCTTCGACAGTTTCGGCATTACCCGCCGTTATCTTTGCACTTTGCATACAGAAGCACCTTGTACGCGGACTCAGCTTCGGTGCCGTGAAAGGTTAGGGGGATTTATGGCTAGAATACAACTTGAAAATGTCAGGAAAGCCTTCGGAAAAGTACAGGCTCTTGACGGAATATCAATAGACGTTAAGGACAAGGAGTTCTTTGTTCTTTTCGGACCTGCGGGTGCAGGCAAAACAACAATTTTAAATTGCATTGCGGGTATAGCTATGCCGGAAGAAGGATTGATTAAGTTTGACGGAGAAATAAAGAACTTAATCGATCCCGCGCACAGAAACGTAGCGATGGTTTTTGAGAACTACGCATTATATCCGCAGATGACCGTATACGACAACATGGCTTCGGCTTTAAGAAGTAAGCTCTACAAAACGCCCGAAGACGAAATCAGAGAGCGCATTATGTGGGCAGCTAAGACCATGAAGATGGAGAATCTCTTGGAGCGTCTTCCCAGCCAGCTTTCAAACGGCCAGAAGCAGAGAGTTGCCATGGGACGTGCGCTTGTACGTACCCCCAACGTATTCTTAATGGACGAACCGCTTGCGCACCTTGATGCAAAGCTTCGTAACTCCATGCGTACCGAGTTAAAAGAAATGCAGGCCAATCTCGGCTCCACATGTATCTACGTTACACACGATTTCATGGAAGCAATGGCACTCGGTGACAGAATCGCTATTATTAATGAAGGCAAAATTGTTCAGATCGGTACCGGTGATGAAATATACTACATGCCCTGCAATGAATTCACGGCTCAGCTTATGGGCGATCCGCAGATAAATATTTTTGATGCGAGAATCGGTGAAGTTGCCGGAGGATTTACTGCGACATTCCCGGTAAACGGCGAAGAGATTACGGTTTCTTTGCCCGAGGACGGACGAGTTTATTCCACCATCAAAGAGAAGGGTTTTGAGCATGTGGATATCGGTATCCGCCCCCAGAACATTAAGTATTCTTTTGAGGCAAAAGAAGGCTATTTTAAGGCAACCGTTTACAGCTACGAAAGCATAGGTAACAAGTCGGTCATCGTAGCGGAGTGCGGCGATTATCAGTTAAGGATGATAGCGCCCAACGGCTTAAGCGTGGCAATCGACAGCGATGTGTATATTCGCTTTGAGCTTGACCGCAGCATTTTCTTTGACTCCGTAACGAAGGAATATATCGTCAGATACGACGAGCAGACCTTCATAGATCTTGCTAAATCAGAGGAGGAGAAATAATGGCCGGCTTAACACTTAATCATCTTTATAAAAGATATGATAATTCGGGTAAAAAGAAAAAAATAAAGAATGACTTCGCCGTTCAGGACTTAAACCTTGTATGTGAGCAGGGCGAGTTTGTGGCACTTCTCGGACCTTCCGGCTGCGGTAAGACAACAACGCTTCGTATGATTGCGGGTCTTGAAGATATTACGGACGGTGAGATTTATATAGGCGAGCGACTGGTTAATAAGCTTCAGCCCAAGGACAGAAACATAGGACTTGCTTTTGAAGACTATGCAATGTATCCGCCGCTTAACGTATACGGAAATGTAGCCTTTAACTTAAGAGCCAAAGGAGTAGACAAGGACGAAATCGACAGAAAAGTTCGCGAGATTGCACCTCTCATGCAGATTGACGATCTGCTTGAAAAGATGCCCGTTAAGCTTTCGGGCGGTCAGAAGCAGAGAGTAAATATCGCGAGAGCAATTATTCGAGAGCCCGAGCTTTTACTTATGGACGAGCCCCTTTCGCACCTTGACGGAAAAGCCCGCCAGGCAATGCGTACGGAAATTAAGCGTCTTATCAATAAGATAAAATGTACAACCGTATATGTTACACACGATCAGCTCGAGGCGATGTCCCTTGCCGACAAGATTGCCATCATAAACTTTGGTGTTCTTCAGCAGTTCGGCACTCCTACGGAAGTTTACGACGACCCCGCCAATGAATTCGTGGCTTCTTTTATCGGCGAGCCTCCAATGAATATTTTAGAGACTACTATAATTAAGAAGGAAGACACTTTCTTTTTCACATTTGATAACTCGAATCTGCAGATTGCGGTACCGAAGCGATATTACAGCGTAGTGAAAGACGGATTCAGATGTAAGATGGGTGTTCGCCCGATGGACGTACTTATCGGCGGACCCGACTCACAGGGAACTCCCGAAGAAATCGCCACATTCGAGAACCTCGGTGACGAAAGAAGAATCGGTATCCACGTCGGTGATGTATTGATGATGTTAATTACCGAAGATGAAAAGCGTTACAAGAGAGGCGATATTATCAAATTGGAAGTTCGCGGTGAGAAGACGCACCTTTTCGATATAGAAACCGGCGATCGTATCCGTGAAAAGAAAGAATAGGGGGACCGAGATGAAAATATTATTAAGTGCTGCATCAATAGCGTTGCTGCTACTTCTTGTATGGCAGATCTGGGGTTCCGTTTGGAATATTATTGCTATTGTACACAGTTTATTTAAAGACTAGTGAAGTACTCGAATCAAAAAGCTTATAACGTAGACCTAGTCATATCATAATCCACAGCGAGAGGGGAGACGGACAATTGTACGTTTTCCCTTTTGCGTGGGTAAGAAAATGGTATACTGTGGATAAGATATATAAGGAGACAGCGATATGTTGATAAGTAAGATTTCCGAAATTGCCAAAGAAGCGGGCGAAATAATGGTTAATGCCAAGCGCCCCAAGATTATGGAGAAAGCAGGACACGCGAATTTCTGCACCGAGACAGATGAGAAGATTCAGGCATTCCTGATCGAACGTTTGCAGGAGGTGTTGCCCGAAGCATCATTCTTAGGTGAAGAAGACGGGCAGGATGTTTTCTCGGAGAAAATGAGCAAAGGGTACTGTTTTGTATTAGACCCGATTGACGGAACCTCCAATTTCATATATGAATACAGACCCTCGGTGGTATCGATAGGACTTCTTAAAGACGGAAAGCCTCACATGGCTGTAGTGTTTAATCCTTACGATGATATGCTTTTTACAGCAACGGCGGGACAAGGCGCATACTTAAACGGCGAAAGAATAATGTCCTCAGACGTTCAGCTTTCGGATACCCTGGCAGTATTCGGAACCGCGCCTTACTACACCGAGCTTCAAGATAAGACTTTCGATATTGCCAAGAAGTTACTTAAAGAATGCGTAGACTTAAGACGTTCCGGTACCGCGGCTTGGGATATGTGTTGCTTGGCAATGGGACGTTGCGGCTTATACTTTGAATTGCGTATTCAGCTGTGGGACTATGCGGCAGCAGCATTGATAGCGACAGAAGCGGGCTGCACCGTTACGGATATTGATGGTAAACCGCTTTCTTTTACCGGACCGACTTCTGCGATATGCAGATCTAGAGGAGTAAAGAACATACCCGACAGTTTTAAATGATGATTCGCTACCATACTGACGCGAATTGTCATTCAAAACCGCTTTCGTATATTTGAGTAGTCTGTTTCTTTACGTATTAGTAATTCTATTCAGACATAGCGAAAAAAACAAATTGGTATAAGGCAATTATCCAAAAGTGTGGTAGTTACTGGGACTGTGAGCTTTGTTCATAATTTAGTTACAATTTGTTCACAAGCTGTTCGTTGACGTTCGATAGGGGCATCTAATAGAATTCTTTCTCGGTCGCAAAAACCGCGGGACATTTTCTTTTGCACCGGACATTGAGGATGAGGGTAAATAATTGGTTATCCGCAGACACAAGAGCGGGCGAAACCGGGAAAGGAGGATGCAATGAAGATACCCCCGATTTATACGGCGGACGGAAAACTCTATGTGAGAGATGCCAAGCGTGAGAATCGAATTGATGTTGTGATTCAGCATATGTGGGAAAAGGGCTTTGCTTTTGAAGAAATCGTATCGATGCTCAGAGTAGAGGATGAGTTTGTACGTCACATAATTGAAAAATAGTTTAGTTATGGCTTCCGTATATGCGGGAGCCATTTATCGTTCGGGTTATAAGAAACTTTAAGAAATAATACAAAGTTTTCGGAGCATAAATATGTATAATAAATAACGCAACGCGGACTTGTTGTTTAATATATAAGTAATGTATTATAATAAATCGTGTATTTATTATGATTGGAGCAAGACTATGAAAAGCTTGGCTATAATTACCGCTCGCGGAGGTAGCAAAAGAATACCGCGCAAAAACATAAAGGACTTTCTCGGTAAGCCCATAATCGCTTATTCCATTGAAGCCGCACTTGAGTCGGGTGTATTCGACGAAGTAATGGTGTCGACGGATGATGAAGAAATTGCCGCTATTGCAAGGAAGTTCGGGGCAAGCGTTCCGTTTATGAGAAGCGAGGCGACTAGCAACGATTATGCGACTTCTGCCGATGTTATAAATGAAGTAATTGAAAAGTACAAAGAGAATAAAGAGTATTTTGACATAGTATGCTGTATTTATCCTACAGCACCGTTCCTGACAGGAGATAAGCTACGGGAGGCGTATAACACTTTAATTAAGACCAAAGTTGACAGTGTTATTCCTGTTACGGAGTTTTCTTTTGCTCCGTTAAGAGGAATGGTTATTGAAAATGGAATAATCAGGTACAAATGGCCGGAGTATGCTCAGATGAGAAGCCAAGATTTAGAAAAGATGTATCATGATGCCGGACAGTTTTATTTATTCACAATTGATATTTTTAAGCGCGAAAAAAGAATGGTTGCAGGAAATACAAGTGCCATTATAATACCTGAGACTGAAGTTCAGGATATAGACACTGAGGAAGACTGGAACATCGCAGAAATAAAGTATTCAAATTTGAAAAGAAGGATTAATTGATGGATATCAGAATAGGTAAAAAAGTTGTTAGTGAAAATTCTCCTGTATATATAGTAGCTGAGATGTCAGCGAACCACTTAAAAAACTACAATCGTGCAGTTGAGATTATGCATTTAGCTAAAGAAGCAGGAGCGGATGCGGTTAAATTGCAAACCTATAGACCAGACACAATTACGCTAAACAGTGATAAAGAATGTTTTCTCGCGACAGGCAAGTTATGGAAAGGCAGAAGACTTTACGATTTGTATGAGGATGCCTATACCCCGTGGGAATGGCATGAAGCTTTGTGTGAGGAAGCGCGCAAGATTGGGATAGACTGTTTTTCTTCTCCGTTCGATTTCACTGCTGTTGATTTGATGGCAAAACTATCTATGCCTGCGTACAAAATAGCTTCCTACGAAATTACAGATATACCTCTTATTAAGTATTGTGCTTCAAAAGGAAAACCGGTTATTATTGCGACCGGTGTGGCTCAAAAGGAAGATATTGAACTTGCCATAAAAGCTTGCAAGGAAGAAAATAATGATCAAATAATCCTTTTAAAATGTGTTTCGCAATATCCAACTAAATATGAAAACGTCAATTTGAACATGCTGAAAGATTTAAAGGAAAAGTTTGGAACTGTTGTAGGCTTGTCAGACCATACTATGGGTAGCACTGTTCCGATTGCGGCTGTTGCACTTGGTGCGAAGATGGTTGAGAAGCATCTTACAATTAAACGCGAAGATGGAGGTCCAGACGGAGCTTTTTCAATGGAACCTAAAGAGTTTGAACAAATGGTTAGGGATATTCGGATAGTGGAGGCTGCACTTGGGGATAAAGAATATCACCTTACAGAAGACCAGATAAAGGAAAGGGAAGGAGCAAGGTCCCTTTTTGTTTCAAAAGATATCAAAGCAGGTGAGGTTATTACAGCAGAAAACATTAAATCAGTGAGACCGGGTATTGGACTACATCCGGCCAAATATTATGAAGTTTTGGGCAAGAAAGCTAAGCATGATTTATTTTTTGCTGAACCGTTAAAAGAAGAAGATTATTTATGAAAAAAACGGTATTAATCAGAGTTGATGCAAATAGTAACATAGCAATGGGTCATTTACGAAGATGCCATACAATCGCAAAAGAATTAAAGCAGTATGGAATCAAAGTTATAATGCTATTTTCAGACAATGAGAGTTTGAATAATTTGCGAATAATTGATAATGAAAAAATAATAGACGATACAATTGTTCTGAATGTTAATTACCAAGATTTGATGAAAGAAACATCAAAGCTTAAGCAGATAGTAAGTGATACAAAAGCAAATCTATTACTTGTTGATTCGTACTATATCACAAAAGAGTATATGGCATCGCTTTCTGAAATTAAATGTTTTGACGGTCATACTTTATTGATTGCTTCGCTTGATGGATTATTAAAGCAGAAATATAAATGTGACATTTTAATTAATACTGATTTGGGTAGAGAAGACTCTAAAGAAATTGATATATTGGCTCATCGAAGATTGTTGGGTACTCATTATTCCATATTAAGAGAGCAATTCGCTGATTGTAAGTATATAGTAAAAGAACGTTGCAAAGACGTTTTTTTATCAACGGGAGGAACTGATCCGTATAATATAAGATATAGATTATTAAGCAGATTACTTGTTGATTTCAAAGATATTGGATTGACTTTCCACGTTGTTTCCGGAGTTGTGAATAATGCACCAGAGCTTCTTGAACTAGAAAAAAGAGAAAAAGTTCATCTATATTCTAATGTAGATAACGTTGCAAATATAATGAAAAAATGCGATATAGCTATAAGTGCAGGTGGGACAACACTGTATGAGTTATGTGCTGTTGGTATTCCGGGTATTTCTTTTTCACTTGCTGATAACCAATTAGAGCAAGTTATGTTATTTGAAGAAAAGGACTTGATAGTATATGCAGGTGATGTCAGGGGAGAATTTTTTGATGATACATATGAAAGAATAGAAAAAAACATGACTCGGCTAATTAGTGATTATAATTATCGAAATGAATTATCTTTAAAAATAAGAAATGTAGTAGATTCAAAAGGAGCCTTTAAGATAGCTCAATGTATAAATGATTCCATAGAGGAGAGATTTGCATGAAAAATGCGTTGGTTATCGGAGCCACTGAAGATTCAGTTTTTTCCATGAATTTTGCAAGAAAATATGGTTATAGGATTTTTGCAATTGATGGTAACAAAGAAGCCAAAGGCTTAGAGTGTGCAGATTATTCGTATGTTGTAGATATAAATGACCGGATGAAGGTTTTTGAAATAACAGATTCCTTTAAGCCGGACATTGTATTGCCGGCGCCTATAGGGCATTGCCTTACTACTGTCGGAGCAGTTAACGACAGATATGGATTAAAAGGTGTAACTCAAGAAAGCGCGGAAATCTGTACAGATAAATTTCTTTTTAATGAAATGCTTAATAAAGCACATTTAAGAAACGGTGGTACAGTCTTATACAAGAAGGGAAGTGCCATCGATGTTTCTGATTTTAACGAGCCCAATTCATTTCCTTTAATCGTAAAGCCTAGATATGGATCCGGGAGTAGGGAAGTAGAAGTATTAAAGGATTATGACAGTCTCCGTGACTGGATTGCAAGAAATAGCTGTTTAAAAGAAGACATTGTATTTGAAAAATGTGTTGCCGGCAAAGAATACGGAATCGATGGGGCTTTTATTGACGGTACTTTCTTTTTAACATTATTACGTAAGAAAAAAAATACAGAAATTCCATACAGACAATGTGTAGGATATATCTCAGTACCGGCAAACGAGGACATTTTATTTTGGAATAAATGTAAGAATCTGATGCAAGAAACAGGAAAGGTCTTAAAATTCAAAGATTGCATCATTCACGCTGATATAATAAAAACCGTTGACGGAGATCCTTTTATAATAGAGACTTCTGCCAGACCGTCAGGGCATAATCTGTCGACTTATTTCACACCCAAGGTTACGGGAGTTGTATTAGTAGACGAATTTATTAAGTATGCCGGGCTTGAAAAGTATTCTTTTGAAGCAACCGAGACAAAAAAGATGATGATTAGATTCTTTGACTTTGAAGAAGGGACAGTCATTAAGGTACCACAAAAAGAAGAAATTCTTAAAATTCCCGGGGTTGTAGATTATGTTTGTAACATTAGGGAAAATGATTATTTGGGAAAGGTTTTGAACGGAGCTTCCATTATGGGAAGGGGCTATTATTTAATAGAGGCTGAAAGAGAAACTGAACTAGAAAATATTGATAATTTTATCAGGGAAAAATTTATCATTAAAAAAGAAGAGGATTTAAGGTGAGTCAGGGAAGAATTTACGTCTGCCATACATTCTATCACTTATATATAGCTTTTTTGAAAGAGTTTGTACTACCTGTTGAGGAAAAGGGAAACGCTACGGTAGTACTTAGCAAAATGTCCAATGACTTTGGGGACATAAAAGATCGAATTCCCGATTCGGGCTATTTTAAAGAGGTATTTGAATATGATGAGAAACGGGAGACAGAATTTCCCGAATTGGCAAAATACAGAATAAATAGAGGTAATATTCTTTTGAATATGATTCCTCGTATTATTTTCACTTCAAAATTTGCAAAGATTCAAAAAGAATACGTTCCTGTAGATTTTAAAAAATACGATGATATTTACGTTTTTTGTGATAATGATCCAATAGGCATTTTTCTCAATAAAAATAAAATTCATTATCATGCCATAGAAGATGGCTTGAATTATTTGGAAAGCTTTGTCAATGCTATTTATGATAATCGTGGCGGATTTAAGATTAAGAAATTTATGAGTATGAATCTTAATCTTATCTTTATGCAAGACGGATACAGTAAGTACTGTCTTGACATGGAAGTAAACGATATTTCTTTAATCAAGTACCCTTTTAAGAAATATAAAGAAGTACCGAGAGCGCAACTTGAGTCATCTATTACAGATGAGCAAAAAGAAGTTTTAGTTAGGGTATTTGTAAAAGATATCGATCGAATAGAGCAAGGGATTAAAAACACAGAGAAAAATAGCGATAATATCTTGATATTAACAGAGCCTTTATGTACATTGGATGTTCGTGAGCAAATATTCAGAGATTTAAAAGAAAAGTATAGTGCTGAAGGAACTGTATTTTTTAAAGTACATCCAAGAGATGAGCTCGACTATAAAAAATTGTTCAGCGATGTCTTTTTATTTGATAAAACTGTTCCCATGGAAATACTCAATTTATTTCCTAAGATTCATTTCAAAAAAGTAGTAAGCGTCTATACTCAGTTGGGAAGTATAAAGTTTGCGGATGAAAAAGAAAGACTTGGAAATAGTTTTATGGATAACTACGAAGATCCCGAAATACACAATCAAAACGAGAAAGTATAGACACGCTTATGAAACTTAGTATCATTGTTCCCGTCTATAATACCGCAGCCGACAATAAGTTGTCTTTTTGCCTCGATTCACTTGTGAATCAGACGATAGGCGACTATGAGATTATTGCTGTGAATGACGCTTCGCCCGATAATTCGCTTGAGATTTTAAACGACTATAAGGCGCGATATCCCGAGAAGTTTAAGGTTATCGATTCTCCCGAGAATCGTCGGCAGGGTGGCGCGAGAAATCTCGGAATAAAAGAGGCTCAGGGTGAGTGGATTGGGTTTATTGATTCGGATGACTGGATTACGCCGGATTATTATGAGAAATTGATCAAACGAGGTGAAGAGACCGGGGCCGATGTTGTGGGTTGCGGGTTCACGGTTGTGGAAAAGCAGACTTTTGAAGTCGGTCCGATTTATCATGATATAGCCGAAGATGTGCCGGGAATCATGACGCATGAAAAGCGTTGTAAGTTACTCAAAAAAGCAGGAAGCATGGTTATGAAAGTATATCGTGCGGATCTGATTAGGAACAACAATCTTTCTTTCCCGGAGAAGATGCTTTATGAGGACAATTGCGCGGGCCCGATTTGGGAAATGTATTACAAGCACTTTGAATATGTAAGGGAACCGCTCTATTACTACTATCAGCATGACACTTCCACGGTTCATACCATTACGGTGGGCCGTTGCGAGGACAGACTGAAGGCCGGCGAGATGATGCTTTCGGAGATGAAGAGCCGAGGCTTCTTTGATGAGTACAAGGCAGAAATCGAAAGCAATTTCACCACGACATATTTCGTGAATACGCTTTTCTCTTATATGCGCATCAAACACGGAAAGAAGCTTTCTTTTGTCGACCATATGAAGAAGCGCATGCTTGAAGAGTTTCCGAATTTCATAAATAATCCCGAGTACGGACGACATATGGATGCGGAGCAAAAGAAATACGTCGACATACTTATGAAAAGTTCTCTGAGATTCTTTGTACAATACTCCTTATTATGGGCTTACAGAGATTTCAGAAAAGCTCGCAATAATTAAACACGGTATACCATATCTTGCATTTTAATCACAAAAGGATACAATATATATAAGGGGAGAATAATCTTCTCAATATATATGTATCTTTTTTTGATGCGAACAGCGAAAGGAGAAAGAATGAAGAAGTATATTGCTGAATTTATCGGAACTTGTGTACTTGTAACCTTGGGTTGCGGAACCGCGATGTTGGTCGGATGTGACGCGGCAAGCGGAAGCGGATATTTGCTTACTGCTTTGGCATTTGGTCTCGTAATCGTAGGTATGGCGTATTGCGTAGGAAACATTTCGGGATGCCATATCAATCCCGCGGTTTCACTTGGCGTATTGATTAACGGCGGAATGAGTAGCAAAGATTTCTGCGGATACGTTATCGCACAGTGTCTGGGTGCTTTGACAGGAGCAGGCGTGCTTGCAGCAATCTTTAGTCTGGGTGGCGTAACTGATATGACCGGCGGATTTGGTTCTAATGGCCTTGCAGGTGTGAACGGCAGCGTGGCAGCAGGACTTTTGGTTGAGATAGTTCTTACATTCATTTTTGTACTTACAATTCTTGGTGTTACTTCGAAGAAAGCCGGCCACGGTTCTTTCGGCGGATTGATAATCGGTTTGACACTTACTCTTGTACATATTCTCGGAATCGGACTTACGGGAACATCCGTTAATCCGGCAAGAAGCTTCGGTCCTGCAATTGTAGCGGCTATCGCAGGTAATGCAGATCCGATTAAAGCCCTTTACGTATTTATAGTAGGCCCGCTTGTAGGTGCGGCTCTTGCGGCATTTACATATAAGGCACTTGAATCTGACAAATAGTTAATTCACTGACGGGGAGGCCCATAAAGCCTTCCCGTTTTCTTTTGCAGAAACGCACGCGGAACAAAAAATAATAAAAAAGCGTTCTTTTTCTATATATCTTTTTCCGGTTCTTTCGTACAATTAAATCAGAAGGTATAGGGTTAATTGAATACAAGGAGGGTCACACATGAAAGAAGCATTGTTTATCGGCGGAACCGGAACCATCAGTATGGCAATTACGAGACTTTTGGCTTCCGGGAACGAATGGCTCCTTACACTTTTAAATCGCGGCACAAGAATGGGAGAGCTTCCCAGGGGCGTCGATGCTATAACCGTAGACATCAATGATGAAGCTACCACGGCAGCAGTGCTGGAAGGTAAGCATTTTGACACAGTGTGCGATTTTATCGGTTTTGTACCTGCGCAGGTGGAGAGAGATTTCAGGCTCTTTAACGGCAAGACCGACCAGTTTATGTATATAAGCTCGGCATCTGCATACAATAAGCTTCCCGCGGACTGCATTATCACAGAAGGTACCACTCTTGCGAATCCTTACTGGGAGTATTCCCGCAACAAGATTGCCTGCGAAGAGTTTCTTATGAAGAAGTATCGTGAAGAAGGGTTCCCTGTTACGATTATCAGACCCAGCCACACTTACGACGACAGATCTGTTCCGCTCGGAGTTCATGGAGCAAAGGGCAGCTACCAGGTTATCAAAAGAATGCTTGACGGCAAGCCCGTAATTATTCACGGAGACGGAACATCTCTTTGGACGATGACATACAATGAAGATTTTGCAAAAGGATTTGTGGGACTTATGGCCAATCCCCACGCTATCGGCGAGGCATTCCAGATTACGAACGATGAGCATCTTACATGGAACCAGATATATCAGACAATCGCTAAGGTTCTGGGAGTCGAGCTTAAGCCTTACTATGTTTCTTCGAAGTTTCTTGCGGACGTCGGAAGACAATACGATTTCACGGGAAGCCTTATAGGTGATAAGGCCAACACGGTAATCTTTGACAACTCGAAGCTTAAGAGAGCGGTTCCCGCTTTTAATCCGAGCATCAGATTTGAAGAAGGAATAAGAAGATGTCTTGATAACGTTTTGCTTAATCCCGCGCTTCAGATTGAAGACCCCGATTTTGACAGATGGTGTGACAAAGTCATAGCGGGTTTAGAGGCCGCCAAAAGAAACATCACCAACCAGCCTTAAGAAAATCGACAGATTTATAAACCGAAACTTAAAGAACTTCGCTTATATATATGAAGATTAGGATGTTAAAGTGTAACCATCGACGAAAGGAGAGGTTACATGAAATTAGCGGTACTATCCGATATTCACAGCAATTACGAGGCTTTTAAAAGCTGCATTCAATATTTAGAGCGAAGAAAGGTAAATGCCTACATATTCTTAGGCGATTATGTAGGCGAGCTCCCTTGTCCGGAGAAAACCCTCAAATTAATAGATGAGTTGCGCAAACATCGCAGATGCTTCATGTTAAGAGGCAACAAGGAAGACTACATTATTAAAGGACTCGGCGGTTACAATACCGACTGGGACGGTTACCCCAGCATTGTCGGAATGTTAAGATACGCTTACGAGAACGTATCACCCGAGACTGTGGAATTCTTTAAGACCCTTCCGATAGAGGACACCATCAAGATTGACGGCTATCCTGCTATCAGAATCTGCCACGGTTCCACAGATAATAACAAGGGTAATATAGAGAAAGAAAGCCCCGCTTTTTTTGACAACATCAAAGAGAAATATATTCTCTGTGGCCACACACACAAGGCTAAGGTAACATATATAGCAAATAAGATTATATGGAATCCGGGTTCGGTCGGACTTTCGGGAAGCGGAGAGATGATAGCTAGATGCATGATTCTTCACGGAGGAAGAGAGTCGTGGCGCCCCGAATATATAGAGGTTCCTTACGATATTGACGCAGAAATCAAAAGCATGCGTGAAGAAGGTCTTTACAGAATCGCACCTTACTGGAGCGTGATTACCGAAGACCTTTTAAAGGGCGGAACCATCGACCATAACCTTGTGCTTAACAAAGCAATGCAACTGTGCGAATACGAAACCGGTCACTGCGAATGGCCTAAGATTCCGGAACGATTTATGAAAAAAGCGGTGGATGAACTGCTTTATATGGAGTAACAAAAAGACCTGTTTTCGCAGGTCTTTTCTTTTGTCTGAAGAGAATATGAGTGGTTACGAAAAATAACATAGCGTATTTTGCACTTTTCTTTATATAAGTTTAAGTTTTTGGAGGGTAACATTTCTTGACACCCCTACATTCCACGATATACTATATATGTAGTTTATTAAAGTACTATATTATAAGAGAGATTTATATGAGAAGAAGAAAAGGTTCCACTTTTGGAACCATATTATCAATAATATTCGGTATTTATATTGTAGCTAGGATTATGCCGCTAATGTTGGCTGTTTTGTTGCCGATAGTTTGTATGTTGGGCGGAATAGCAATTCTTACATCTGTACTTAAGAAGCATGGCTTCACAGAGATTAATAAAGACAACAAGCCCACCAAGAATCCTTACAGTGTCAATTACGACAGACAGGCAGCAGAGAGAGCCGATGAGGAGCGCCGCAGAAGATACGAGCAGCAGAACAAGCCCGTAGTCGATACCACATACAGAGAGGTTAAGGACCCGGCACCGACACTCAATACTCCCACTCCCGAGCCCAAGGTTCAGCCTACCAGACATAAGAAGACCGGCGATGCCGAGATCGACAAGATGGTAGAAGAGATGGACAAGTCAATCGATGAGATGAAGAGACTTGACGAAGCTATCGAAGACGAGAAGATTTCCGAGCAGATTGTTCACCTTGAGACCGTAACTGAGAGAATTGTAGAGTACCTTATCAAGCATCCCAAGAAGAAGAAACAGATGGGTAAGTTCTTTGACTACTACCTTCCCACCACAATTAAGCTTCTTAATTCCTACAAGTACATGGACGAAGCCGGTATCTCCGGTGTAAATATAGACTCGACAAAAGAAAAAGTTGAGAATATGATGGATATGGCACTTGCCGCTTTCGATAAGCAGCTCGATGCCCTCTATGCCGATGAAGCTTTGGACGTATCTACCGATATTACGGTTATGCAGAATATGCTTAAGTCCGAAGGTCTTACGGAAGATGACATTACTTTAACACTATAATATAAAGGGAGAATATGAAGATATGGCAGAAATGGAAACATCCGTACCTACTTTAACTCTTGAGCCCAATCAGGCAAGTACTGTGGCTCAGGACATGGCTGCTTTTGCCGACTCTACTTTCCAGAGCGTGGAAGAAGAAAAGGCCAAGGAAGCAAAGCGTGAGGCTAACGCTATTCAGATTAATGAAGACATGCTTACCGAGCAGGAAAAAGCTGCAGTTAATGATTTCTATACAAAGATTGATATCAGAGACTCCAACATGGTAATGCAGTATGGTGCGGCAGCTCAGAAGAACATTGCTAATTTCTCGGAAAATGCACTCAACAATGTTCGTACCAAGGACCTTGGCGAAATCGGTCAGGACCTTGCATCACTTGTTACCGAGCTTAAGACTGTAGGCGAAGTTGAGAAGAAAGGTATCGCAGGCTTCTTCCAGAAGAAGAAACACGAGCTTGATTCTCTTAAGAACAGCTATGCTAAGGCTGAAGCTAACGTAGACAAGATTGTTAAGAACCTTGAGAATCACCAGGTAGTACTTATGAAGGACATCGCAATGTTCGACCAGATGTACGACCTTAACATGAAATATTACAAAGAACTTACCATGTACATTATTGCAGGTAAGAAGAGACTTGAGCAGGCCAGAACCGTTGAACTCGAAGAGCTTCGTAAGAAAGCAGAAGAGACCGGCGCTCAGGAAGATGCTCAGGCATACAACGACTTTGCTAACCTTTGCAACCGTTTCGAGAAGAAGCTTCATGACCTTGAGCTTACCCGTATGATTTCCATTCAGATGGGTCCTCAGACCAGACTTCTTCAGAACAACGATACTCAGATGCTTGAGAAGATTCAGTCTTCCCTCATCAACACCATTCCTCTTTGGAAGAGCCAGATGGTACTTGCACTTGGTATCGAGCATGGTCGTCAGGCTACCGCAGCTCAGTCCGCAGTTACCCAGATGACCAACGATCTTCTTAAGAAGAACGCTGATACCCTTAAGATGGCTACCATCGAGACCGCCAAGGAAGCTGAGAGATCCGTTGTTGATATCGAGACTCTTAAGCACACCAATGAACAGCTCATCACCACTCTTGATGAAGTTATGAAGATTCAGACCGAAGGCGCTCAGAAGCGTAAGGAAGCAGAAGCAGAACTTGGCCGTATCGAAGGCGAGTTAAAGCAGAAGTTACTTGAGTTAAAGAGCAACGGCTGATAATTAAGACACAAAGATTCAGGTCGGAAGATTTCTTCCGACCTGTTTTTGTATATATGACTATTTAGCTACGAATCTGAATTCTTTGAGATCAAAGTTACTTCCCGGAAGGAACACAAGATTAATCTTGCCCTTCGTACGAATATCGGGAAGTTCAATTTCAAAAGTCGCATAATCTTCCGTGTAAGGAATTTCAGCAAGGTCCCTTCGTACCACTTCATCCTCCACATAAAGAATATGTATCGAAGTCTTCTCGTTGTGAGAGCGACCGCGAATGATTATTTTACTGAGACCCTCCGCGAAATCCATATCATCGTACTCTATCGCAACGTTGTTACCTATAGAAGTGATAGCGTCTGTACCCACAACATAGGTATCGCCTGCAATATTAGAGAAAGAAACCGCCGGTATCATAGAATACGCTTTTAAGTTCTTAGTAAAATAAAAACCTTCGAAGGAAATCCTGTCATCGGTATGGAAGACAAATGTCAAAGTGTGAACTCCGGTAAGCGTTTTGGAAAGAGTAAACACATTTTCCTGATAAGTGTTGTAAATGCTCTTCGCAGTATATTCGCCTTTGAATACACACTCGCCGGTTTCGTAATCACCATCAATAATATCAAGATTCAAAGAATCCCTGAAACTGAATATAGGAACGTGAACGTCTGCCGAACCTACACTTCCGAGGTCAACCTTGGAATAAGTAACGTAAGAAATGTTGTCGGAGCCCGCAGGTAAGAAAGCGCCACCGAGGAAGCTTAGGCTCACATCTTCGGAATGTGCCTTATCAAAATTGATTCCGGGAATCATGGAGTAAGCGTCTTTTTTGGCTTGTCCCAGTCCTGTAATCTTATAGTCCAAAGTTGATATTACTTCCGCATGGTCCTTATCGTTACAGCAATAAGCCATAAGTGTAAATTCACCGTCGCCGACAGCAGTAATGTGAGCGACATCGTCGATAACCTCAACATTTACGTAATCTGCGGTAACCGAATTGGGTGTAAGAGCAACGAATTTAATATCTTTGTAGGTTGCGTTCTCAGGATAAATCTTATATGAAACTGTCGAGGTAGGATTCTCCTTGCTTAAAGAATCACCGCCCTGTCTTGTAAGCTCAATCTTTCTTACGGGAACATCGTAGGAAACGGGACTTGCGAAATTGGCCTCGCAATACAAACAGGAAGCAGGCGAATCGGTAACCGTGCTGCGAATCAAAAGGCTTTCTGAGGGCAGCCCGACAGATTCTACAGTAACTTTAATCTCTCCTGGTTCAAAGGTAGGAGCGATAATAGCAAGAAGCTTGCCCGAGAAAAGTCGTCTGGATGTGCCCTTATATTCTTCGTAATCTGTGCTGTCGCCATTATCAAGCCCAACAAGTCTGCCGGGGCCGGAAACGGAAACATTCACACGATTTCTTGCATCAGCCACAATTGTTCCGGCGTCGTCAACTGTAGAAATCTCGACAAAAGCAAGCGTTTCGCCGTCCGCAGGAATTTCTTTGACCGCGCAGGTAAGCTCAATCTTTGCAGGGTCGCCGAAAGAACGCTTAACATCTTCAGCCACAACAGCGCCACACTCATCGTAAGCCGCAAGCTTCAATTCACCTGCAGAGTAGGGAACCTTCCACTGAGCATACAGCTTCTTGCCGAAAAGATGGTCGATATTCTTTTGCCCAAGAGACTTGCCGTTAAAGAACAGCTCAACCACGGGAGCATTGGAGTAACCTATAACGTCAATAATCTGCCCTTCGTTAAAGTCCCAGTGCGGCAGCAGATGTGCCATCGGAGCTTTCTTATAATCGGTCCACTCGGCCTGATAATGATAATAGGTATCCTTTTCAAAGCCCGCGGTATCAATCTGGCCAAAGAAAGAGTTCTTGGAGTGATATGGTGTAGGCTCACCGATGTAGTCCCAGCCGGTCCAGATATACTGGCCGAAGACATAATCTCTGTCGCGGTGGTCGGCCACTACCTGATCGACACTCTTCGAGCCCCAGTTGGTAGTGCAGTTACCGAGGCAGGAGCATTGCGCATCCATGTGAGTAAGCAAAGAAGTCTCAAGCGGGAAATGGTAGATTCCGCGACTCTGAACCGTCGAACCGGTCTCACTTCCGAAGATACGCCAGTGAGGATATTTTTTATGATGCTCATCATAAAGGCGCTCGCCGTAATTGTAGCCCGAAAGCTCAAGCTCGTCGGAACACTTCTGAGCATTTTCCCAGGCAATATAGTTAGAGCCGATACCGATAAAAGCGTTATGCATATGGTCAAGCTCACGAACTTTGTCGCGAAGGAGTCTAGTCCACTTTAAGCCGCTTTCAAGGTGAGTATCGTATATTTCGTTACCGATTCCCCAGATAATCAGTGACGGATGATTTCTGTCGCGACGTACCCAGGAAGTAACATCTTTGTCCCACCAGGTCGGGAAGTAATTGCCGTAGTCGAACTCGGTCTTGGGAAGTTCCCACATATCGAAGCTCTCGGAATAGATAAGTATGCCCATTTCATCGGCAAGTTCCATAACTTCGACCGCGGGCATATTGTGGGAAGTACGAATCGAGTTAACGCCCATCTTTACAAGCTTCTCAAACTGCCTGCGAAGAGCGGATTTATTCATGGCAGCGCCGAGAGCACCCAGATCGTGATGCTGACATACACCCTGAATCTTTACATTTCGCCCGTTTAAAAAGAAACCTTTATCGCAGTCAAACTCTATGGTTCGGAAACCGAAGTTGTTGAAAACTTCTTCTTTGACCACATTGCCGTCAAGGATACGGGTACGTACTTTATATAAGTAAGGATTATCGATATCCCAAAGCGTAGGCGCTTTAACAGACATGCTCTGAGAGCAGACGGAGACAGCACCTGCCAAAGAAACCGTTGTAGAAACCGTCGCGCACTCAACGCCCGAAGCATCTATAAGAGTATTTTCAAGAGTGAATTCACCGCTACGAGAAGAAATCGCTTCAACCTCAACATTAAGCAAGAAGTCGTCGCTTTCTTTGGCTGCGTTAAGGTATACACCGTCCAAAGGAATGTAGATCTCGTCAAAATCATAGAGCCATACATTTCTGTAGATTCCGGCACCGGAGTACCATCTGGAATTGAGATTTCGGTAGGTGGTAACGACGCAGACCGTATTGGTTCCTTCTTTAATATAAGAAGTTAAATCTACATCAAAGGTCGAGTAGCCATACTTCCACTCAAAAATCTTTTCGCCGTTAAAATAGATTTCGGAATCCATGTAGACGCCTTCAAAGCGCAGTATATATGTGTGATTAGGCTCGACAGACATATCGAAGGATTTCTGATAAAAACCGATTTCTGACTTATATAAATTATTTACATGCCAAATCATGTAATCATGGGGAAGATTTGTCGTCTTTAATAGAGTAGAGTTAAACATCTTATCGAAAGGAGTGTTAAGTTCAAACTCAGAAAACTGCCAATCGTTATTAAATAAATTTTTAGTCATAGGCCCCCCTATTAAGAAATCCGTCGGTACCGCAAGTCCGGCAGCAGACGTCGAAAAAACGTTTTTTATGCTTTTAAAGTAATGTTACGACAATTCTTAACGGCGGTCTACCGAAAAAACGCCTTTTTTCGGGAAAACTTTGGGCTTGGTTAAGAAAACCTTAAGCATTTTAGCAAGGTATTCTTTTTAAGCGTTTGCTATGATTATGAACCGAGGATACATGAAGCAATATGGCGATAAATAGTTTATATAAGTAACGAGGAGGAGCATTATGAGATCGAAACTGATTAAATTGGTTTCCATCGCGGCGGTTATGATTTTAGCAATCAGTTTATCAGCCTGCGGTAAAAAAGAAGAGAAAGTAAAAGAGCCGATAGACGGCGCAGGCGAAGGTTATGAATTCGTAGCCAAGAGCCGGTCGATTTCCGATGTAATCGGAACCGAAGGTTATGTGGAGAAAGCAATTGCCAAGAACGGCAAATTGTATGTGGTTCACAACACAAAAGGAACACAGAAGCTTCACGTAATCGATCTTGAAACACTTGCGGACGACCCGATTGAGTTAGACTTCAAGAGCATATTACCCGAGAACGAAGACACACTTCCCGAAGGCGAACCCGCTAATGAAGAGCCTGCAGAAAGTGATACTTCAGCTGACGAGACTCCGGTAGCTGACACAGAGGAAAACACCGGTGATGTGAGCGAAGGCGAAACCGACGGAACGCTTACAGTTGTGCAAGAAGAAGGCAGAGGCGATCTCCTTGACGGTGATATGGGTGATACCTATATGTATGAAGAAGCCGGCGACAGCAGTCCGAACGTTGACGATATTATCGTAAATGATGACGGTTCCATGCTTTTTCTTTTGGGAACATATTCAGAGTATGGCCGCAATTACAGTGTTTGCAAGAGAGACAATAGCGGTTCGCTCAGTCTTGTATATTCGGCAGACGGCTTGGTCAAAGAAGGCGAGTATGTCAGCCGCGCTTATCTTAAGGAAGACGGAGGAATTTACCTTACCAAGGAATCCTCTATTCTCAGCGTTGACAAAGACGGTAAAAAAGAAGGCGAAATCGAAGTCGGAAACTGGATTCAGAGCATTTTCACTGACAAAGAAGGTAATTGCTACGTAACATTCTGGTCACAGGCTGAAAGCGGAGTTGCATGTAAGAAGGCTGATTTCGCGCAGGGTACACTTTCCGATGGCCTTAGTTTTGCGGCATCTAACGGAAGAATCTATCAGACCGGTGAGGACACCTATGTAGTGGCAGGCGGCGATGCCGTAACAGAATACAATACCAAGACCAATGAAAAGAAAAAGCTTTGGGACTGGATTAACCTTGACTTATTCAACGTTGATACCGAATCATTTTTGGTAAACGATGACGGATCATATTCCTTTATCGCTGCCAATTACGACGATGAAGGTACTACATATGACTATGTAACCGTATCCAAAGAAAAAATCGATCCTGAGAAGGCTAAAACAGAACTTGTTTACGGTTGCGCATATCTTGACTGGAACGTACGAACCAAGATTTCCGCATTCAACAAGAGCCAGGATAAATACAGAATTCGTGTTAAGCAGTACATAGACTATGACGGTGATTATGACGAGAACTCCTACACGGAGCAGTACGCTCGTTTCAAGGCAGACCTTGCAGCCGGCAATGTATTTGACCTTGTATCTGTAGATGCAACGGATGCCATCGCTTTGAAACTTGCTCAGAAGGGTGCTTTCTTAGACCTTTCCGATTTCTACAAAGAGACCATTAACAGAAGCGATTACTTTGAGAATATTCTCGATATATTCCAGGTTAACGGTAAGGATTATTTTGCACTTTCTCACGTGAGTCTCCTTGCGATGATTGGTAACGGAGAGATATTCAAGGGCAAGACCACCATTACACCTCAGGAGCTTGTGGAGTTAAGAAAGCAGTACAGCGATATTCCTTTCCTTACATCAGGAACCAAGGAAAACGCACTTTATACCATGGTAGTATATTCGCTTAATACATTTGTGGATTACGAAAAGGGAACCTGCGATTTCTGTAATCAGAATTTCTACGACCTTTTGAACTTTGCGGACACGTTCCCCAAGGAAATAAATAACGAAAATTACGATACGTATAGCATGATGGCTAACGGAGATATTATCTTAAGTGAGTTATATCTCTATGACTTAAGCTCACTCAGGATGTACAGACAGATTATGGGTGATGATGCTGTAATTGTCGGACCTCCCAACGATAAAGGCATCAGAGTACAGGTTATTCCTAACGCTATGTATGCAATTTCCGCTAAGACTACGGAAAAAGAAGGATGCTTTGAATTCCTTAAATTCTACATGGAAGACCAGAGCAATAAGATGTACTCATCAAGCGGAATCCCTGTGCGTAAGCAGGCATTTTATGATATGATAGAGGATGAGATTACACCTGATACATATACCGATGAAAACGGAAATGTCGTAGAAGAGGACACCAGCTACAGCATCGGTACCGAATACGGCATGATTGATGTAGGAATTCCTACTCAGGCTGAAGCTGACATTCTTGAAGGATTGATGAATGAAGCCAAAGATACAATCAGACTTGATGAAAAGTTTACCGAGATTTTCATGGAAGAAGTTCAGCCCTTCATTGAGGGGCAGAAGACTGCCGAGGAAACAGCTACGGTACTTCAGAGCCGTGTAAAGATATACCTTTCTGAGAATGAATAAACAACGGGTTATGTTTTATAATGAAAGTTACTAAAGAAAGTACCAAAAAACAAAAAAGTCAATTAAAGAAACGAACCATGCGTCAGAGGGTCGGAGCAGGATTATTCCTGGCTCCGAGCCTCATTGGCGTTTTCCTTTTTTTCATACTTCCCTTCTTCGTGGTAATCTATTACTCAATGGTTGATAATCCGATTACCGCGAATTTTGTGGGCTTTGATAACTTTGTAAGAGTATTTAATAACGGCTCTTTTAAGATAGCCTCCGGCAATACTCTTCATTTTTCTTTTATTGCGGTGCCGCTTTCGGTTGTTTTGTCACTGATGCTTGCGGCTATGCTGGATAAGAATATTCCTTTCAGAAGTCAGTTCAGAACTGCTTTTCTTACGCCCATGATGGTGCCGGTTGCTTCAATCGTACTTATCGTGCAGGTTATGTTTGATATGAACGGAGCTGTCAATCAGTTTCTTTCGCACTTTGGCGGAGCTAAGATAGACTGGCTTAAGTCAGATTATGCGCAAGTTGTTATTATCCTGCTCTTCTTATGGAAGAACCTTGGATATAACATGATTCTTTTCCTGTCGGCGCTTGAATCGATACCGAGAGATATTATCGAAGTTGCCCAGATGGAGAGTGCCAATGCCTGGCAGATATTCTGGAATATTAAGATTAGATATCTTTCACCTACAATTTTGTTCGTAACTATTCTTTCGCTTATTAACTCGTTTAAGGTATTCCGCGAGATTTATCTTCTCACAGGCGGATACCCGTACGATCCTTTATATATGTTACAGCACTTTATGAACAATACATTCCAGTCGCTTGACTATCAGAAGTTGTCCTCGGCTGCGATTATCATGTCGATAGCAATGATTATTATCATCGGTGCTTTGTTCATCGTTGAAAATCATTTCGGAAAGGATGTGGAAGAATGAAGAAAAGACACTCATCCTTATCGGCCAAACGCAGAAGACAACTTGTACAGGCTGCAATATTTACTATCGTAGCTGCAGTATTTGCTATTATTTTCTTAACACCGATTATACTTACGATTACCAATTCCTTCATGTCGCAGACAGAGATTAATGCCAATTACGGCGCTGTCTTTGCAAGAAGCGAGAAGGGTGGCAAGGTATTTATTTCGGAAGTTGTTCATCTGAAATTCTTACCTGATATAGTTTCTTTTAAGCAGTATATTACGGTGTTGCTTAAGAGTCCCGAGTACCTTTTCAAATTCTGGAACTCGGTTATTCTTGTTGCGCCCATAGTTGTATTCCAGCTTGTGGTTGCGCTGTTTGCATCATACGGATTTACAAGAGCCAAGGGTAAGTTAAAAGAAATCATTTTCTTTTCCTACATTATCCTTATGCTGATGCCTTATCAGGTTACGCTGGTTCCTAACTATCTGGTATCCAAGTGGTTGTCGCTTATCGATACGAGATGGGCTATCTGGCTTCCGGGCATTGCGTCGCCTTTTGCCGTATATTTGCTTACGAAGTTTATGAGACGTATCCCTACATCGTACATTGAAGCGGCTCAGATTGACGGAGCGGGTGAATGGCAGATTTTCAGAAAGATTTGCGTACCGCTTTGTAAGGGTTGTTTGTATTCGGTAGCGATACTTGTGTTTATTGATTATTGGAACATGGTTGAGCAGCCGCTCATTTTGCTTTCGGATGAAGAAATGCATCCGTTGTCGGTCTTTCTTTCGCAGATTAACTCGGGTGAGACGGGACTGGCCTTCGCGGTTGCCACAATATATATGATACCGGGACTTTTGGTGTTCTTGTACGGAGAAGATTATCTGGTAGAGGGTATTATGTACCAAGGCGGTATTAAGGGTTAAAGGAGACATTACAATGCAGGACAAGAAATCAAGAAAAGAATGGATTAAGACAATCGCAATAATCTTTCTTTCGATTATGTTGGTGCTTACGTTTTTTGCCAACACAATCAGGAACTATTCGTTGCCTGAAGTGGCGGTTCAATACGTAACTTCCGATACTTTGAGCAGCAAAGTCAGAGGAACGGGAACGGTTGCCTCTCAGGACCCTTACAGCGTGGTGCTTAAGCAGTCAAGAAAAATCGACAGTGTTAAGGTGAGAGTCGGTGATGAAATAGAAAAGGGCCAGGTTATCTACGTTTTGGAGGAAGGCGAATCCAAAGAGCTTAAGGATGCACGGTTAGAACTTGAGACTTTACAGGCAGCTTACGAAAAGGCGCTCATTACCGGTCAGATTTCCACCAGCGACAGAAAAGCAGTCGAAAGCGGCAAAACCGGTACCATCGAGCAGAAGCAGGCCAAGATTGATGCGGCTCAGAAGAAGGTTGAGCAGTATGAAAACGAGATAAAGACTCTTGAAGCAGAGATTAATCGTTGGACTTATAACGCCAATGGAGATATTAGCGAAATACAGGCGGCCAAAGAAGCTGAAGAAGCTTTAAATGCATGGAAGATTGAAAAGGCATTGAGAGATACGAACAGAGATGCTGCCTTAGAAGCCCTGAAAAAGGAAACAGATCCTTCGACTCTTCCTCAGCCTGATGATGTAAGTGCAGGTGACGTAAGTGCCAATGAGAAAAAAGCAGAAAGACAGGCTGCGATAGATAGTGTTAAGCCCGGCTATGATGCGGCATTAAAGAAATACAACGAATGTGTTGAGCTGTGCAAAATAGCAGATAATCAGATTGCTCAGCTTACATACAAACAGGATGGTAACGCACAGGTTCAGAAGAATAAACTTGATGAACTTGACAAGAAATTAAAGCTTGCGCAGGCCAATAAAGAATCAGCAAGCGCTGCCCTCACCGAGCTTGTAAACGGTATTACCAATCAGATAGACCTTGAAGCTTCACTTTCCGCTATTCGCGCCAAGGAAGAAGAAATTGAAAAGCTTAAGGGCGATCAGGGTACCAATGAGGTGGTAGCTCCTGTTTCCGGAACTATTCTTTCTTTGTCCAGAGTTGCGGGCGAGACGACTACAGCTGAAGAGACTGTTGCCACAATTCAGGTTGCGGGCAAGGGTTTCACACTTTCCATGACAGTTACCAATGAACAGGCTGCTATGATTAATAAGGGCGATGAGGCCGATGTAGGTAACTCATGGTTCTATTCGGATGTTCACGCTAAGGTAAGCAATATTAAGCCCGACAAAGAAAGTCAGGGTAAGAATAAGATTGTGGAATTTGATCTTGAAGGAAGCGTTACAAGCGGTACACAGCTTTCTTTGACCATCACAAGCAGAAAGAGTTCCAACTACGATACTGTTGTTCCCAACAGTGCAATCAGAGAAGATACCAACGGTAAATACGTTTATCGTCTTGTTTCCAAGCCTTCACCGCTCGGAACAAGATATTCGGTTGAAAGAGTTAACGTTACGGTTATTGCCGAGGATGATACCAGAAGCGCTGTAAGCGGACCGCTTGAAGGCTGGGATTCGGTTATTACAACATTCTCCAAGCCTCTTTCGGACGGAATGCTTGTAAGACTTAAGCAGTGATGATTATTTATTATTGAGGATTGTAATGGAGTACTTAAAAACTGTTTTTACAAAAGTTTATATAAGGCTTCTTATTGCTGCGGGTATCTGTGTGGTTGTCGGATTTATTCTGGTGGCCATAGGGGTACATTCTTCTGCTTCCTTGAAAGACCAGCAAATTGCAAGCAGGTGGGGAGATAAGAAGGATTTTGCCGAGGTAAGCGTTTTCTTTTCCGAACTTTCGGGATTTAAAAAAGAAAATGTCACTGAACTTAAATACAAGATAGACGAAAAGCTCAGACAGGACTCACTTACCAAAGAAGAAGAGGGCGTAAGATCCTGGGTGTATGCATACTCAGCCAACGGTAAAGCAAAGATTGCTTTTAAGAAGAATTCGGCCGAAGTTAAGGTTATCGGTGTGGGAGGAGATTTCTTTTTATTCCATCCGATAAGACTTGTGAACGGTTCGTATTTTGATGACAGCTATCTGATGAAGGACCTTGTGGTTCTGGACGAAGAAACCGCCGCGAATCTTTTCGGTTCCAGCGATTGTGTCGGAATGGTGGTTGAAATCGGCGGAGTAATGCATGTCGTATCCGGTGTAATTAAGAAGGACGAGAGCCGTCTTGATAAGCTTGCGGGCAACAACGAGCCTACGATTTTTATGTCATACGAAGCACTTGAGGCTAACGGTGTGGCTTCATATATCAATACTTACGAAGCACTTATGCCCAATCCTATTACTTCGTATGCGATGACATCAATCGGTGAAGCGCTTAAAAACATTGATGAGAAGCGTTTTGAACTGGTTGAAAATACAAGCAGATTTAAATGGACCAAACTTCTTATGAGAGTTCCCAAGTACGGTACATGGGCCATGAACACTAAGGGAGTTGTTTATCCTTACTGGGAGAATATGGCAAGAGGCATGGAGGATTATCTTACTCCGGTGGCGCTTCTTGCAACCATCCTTTTTGCGTACCCGATTGTACTTGTGTTAATTATATTGATTCGTCTGTGGAAAAAGCGTACAATCCACCGTGGAGATGTGAAAAACTTCTTCGAGGACAGGATAGAGGATTATAGGGACAAGAAGAGGAAGAAGGAAGGAGATTTGGAGATTTATGAAATCAATTAAAAGATTTGCGCTTTGCATGGTGCTGATTTTTGTCATGATTCTTCCTTTGGCAGCGTGCCAAAAGAAGGGGAAGCAGACAGCTACCATAGACAAGAACACAGTTTATAAAGAGGAAATGCTTAATATCAAGTTTTCCGATGATTTAAGCGTGTATAACAGCTATTTTTCGGCTGATAAGGTATATTACTTCGGCTATAAATACAACCAGACCGACGGTATGGCAAGCTCCGTTTGGGGTACTGTCAATTATGACGGCTCGGGAATGACTTCCAACAAGCTTGACAAAGAAGGCTCCTGGATTGAAAGAATGGCGGTTTCGGAAGACGGAGACGTATACCTTCTTTATTCGGAGAGTTTTGAGGATTATTCGGACCCTGACAATTATATCTACGAGAACAATTACTATCTTAAGAGATGTGATGCTTCCGGTGCAGAGAAGGCTTCCGTTAACTTAAAGGAAAAGTATCAGACTGAATGGACCAGAGATATTATTACTCTTTCGGACGGTAATATATTGTTGGTTACCGGAGATAAGTTCATCGTACTCGACAAGGATTTAAAGGAAGTAAGAAGCAAAGCATATGACAGCTTTGACGGTACTTTCTATAAAATCAAAGACGGTTCGGTGGCAGTGCTTGCATGGGAAGAAGGCGGCAACAAGCTTTACAGATATGATGTGAACAAATTTGAACGTGGCGAAGAGATTCAGATTCCTTTCAGCATGGCCAATTTCGGTATGCGTGACGGCTGTGGCAAATATGACTTTATTTTGACCGACAGCACTCAGGTATATGTATACAATATCGGTGATACCGCGCCCAGAGCTTTACTCAACTACGTAAATTCGGATATTGTTACTTCGGGATTCAACACTATTTATCTTGCGGATGATAATACAATTTACGGTTTCTACAACTACTACGACGATGACTCCGACGGAAGAGATGTTGCAAGATACGGTAAGTATACCAAGGTTGCTCCCGAGGACGTTGTTGATAAGAAGGTATTGTCTCTCGGTTGCCTTTGGGTAGATACCGATGTTAAGAAGAGAGTTATTTCTTTTAACAAAACAAGCAGCGAGTACAGAATAGTAATTACCGACTACTCTCAGTACGATACAGAAGAAGACTGGATGGCAGGTACCAAGAAGTTTAACAGCGATGTTGCTTCAGGTCAGGCTCCCGATATTGTGATTGCCAACGATCCTTCCATTATTCACAACTATATTTCCAAGGGTCTTTTCACTGATTTGACCGATTATATCAAGAATGACCCCGATATTAACTTTGACGATATTTTCCCCAACCTTATCAAGGCCAGTTCCTACAATGATAAGATTTACGAGATAGTACCGAGCTTTACAATCAGCACCGTAGCAGGTAAGAAATCTGTTCTTGGCGACAGAAACAGCTGGACAATGGAAGAGTTCTTACAGTTTAAGAATTCCCTTCAGCCCGGCATGAGCATGTTTGCGGACGCTACAAGAGAGAACATGCTTTACAACTTCTTAAGTGTTAACGTAAGCGACTACATGGATTTCGGTAAAGGAAAATGTTATTTCGACACTCCCGAATTTGTTTCACTTCTTGAGTACTTAAAGGAATTCCCCAAGTCTGAAGAAATGTACACAAACGAATATTGGGAGAATTACGATTATGAGTCGGCCGAATCCGCTTACAGAGAGAATAAAGTTGTTCTTCAGCCGACATCTATTTACGATATAAGAGAGCTTAAGTACCTTATCAGAGGTACTTTCGGTGAAGCGGTAACCTTTATCGGATATCCTTGCAAAGAAGGAAACGGTTCTTCCATCAATCCTATGGCTTCTTACGCTATTTCGGCCAAGAGTGCTTATAAGGATGCGGCATGGGATTTCGTGAAGTACTATTACTCGAACGAATACCAGCAGAAGCTTACCTGGGGAATCCCCGCTTCCATGGCTCAGTTTGATGAGAATGCCAAGCAGTCTACAGAAAAGCCTTACTACATGGATGAAAACAATCAGAAGGTTGAGTATGACGATACTTACTACATCAACGGTCAGGAAATTGTAATCGAACCTCTCTCCGAAGCTGAGATAGCAGGTATTAAGGAATTCGTAAAGTCTGTAGACAGAATCAGCAGCTACAGCGAGGATATTCAGAACATTATTACCGAGGATGCGGAGCCTTTCTTCCAGGGTCAGAAGACCGCAGAAGAAGTTGCTAAGATTATCCAGAGCCGTGCCAATATATACATCAACGAGAAACAGTAAAAAAGTTGTATGTTTTAATAGATTTTATAAAAATTTGGGTGGACTTTTGTCCACCCTTTTTTTACACTTATAATAGCGGTCAGAATAGCAACATTTGAATATGTTTTAACCAAAAATGAATTGTATTGGGGGCCTTTTGTGGCTACAATAGAAGTAAAATGGAGGTAAGAGTATGTATTACATCGGCATCGACCTCGGAACATCCGCAGTTAAGTTATTACTTATGGATTCCGAAGGTAAAATTTGTAACGTAGTTTCTAAGGAATATCCGTTATATTTCCCCAATCCCGGCTGGAGTGAACAGAAGCCCGAAGATTGGTATGAGCAGAGCATGGCAGGTCTTAAGGAGCTTACCAAGGACATCGACAAGTCTAAGGTTCGCGGTATCAGCTTCGGCGGCCAGATGCATGGTCTCGTAATCCTTGATAAGGATGACAACGTAATTCGTCCCGCTATTCTTTGGAATGACGGACGTACCACCGAAGAGTGCGACTATCTTAACAATGTAATCGGTAAGGACAAGCTTTCTCAGTACACAGCTAATATTTCTTTTACCGGTTTTACCGCACCCAAGGTATTATGGGTTAAGAACAAAGAACCCGAGAATTTCGCCAAGATTGACAAGATGATGCTTCCCAAGGATTATCTTGCTTACAAGCTTACAGGCGTTCATTGCACAGACGTATCAGATGCTTCCGGTATGCTTCTTTTCGATGTTAAGAACCGTACATGGAGCAAGGAGATGTGTGAAATCTGTTCCGTTAAGGAATCATGGCTTGCCAAGATTTACGAGAGCTATGAGAAGGTTGGAACACTTCTTCCCGCTATTGCCAAGGAGCTTGGATTCCCTGAGGATACAATCGTAGCTGCAGGTGCAGGCGACAATGCGGCAGCAGCAGTCGGAACAGGTACAGTTGGCGACGGAAGATGTAACATCTCCCTCGGTACCAGCGGAACCATCTTTATTTCATCCAAGAACTTCGGCGTTGATAAGAACAACGCATTACATTCTTTTGCACACGCAGACGGAACTTATCACCTTATGGGATGTATGCTTTCCGCAGCTTCCTGTAATAAGTGGTGGATGGACGAAATCATCGGCACCAAGGATTACGGCGCTGAGCAGAAGGGTATCACCAAGCTTGGTGAGAACCACGTTTACTTCCTTCCTTACCTTATGGGTGAGCGTTCTCCTCACAACAACCCCAATGCAAGAGGTACTTTTGTAGGTATGACAATGGATACCACAAGAGAAGATATGACCCAGGCAGTTTTGGAAGGTGTTGCTTTTGCACTTCGTGATTCCTTTGAAGTTGCTAAGTCCCTCGGTATCAAGATTGAGCGTACCAAGATCTGCGGCGGCGGTGCCAAGAGCCCTCTTTGGAAGAAGATGATTGCCAACATTCTTAACATTAAGGTTGACGTTATCGAGAGCGAAGAAGGTCCCAGCATGGGTGGCGCAATGCTTGCGGCTGTTGCGGCAGGTGAGTATTCATCCGTTGAGGAAATCGCTTCCAAGTTCGTTCATGTCGTAGATACTGTTGAGCCCGATCCCGAGCTTGCAGCTAAGTATGATGAGAGATATAAACAGTTTAAGGAGATTTACCCTGCCTTAAAGCCTGTTTTCGAAATTATCAAATAAGGAGAAAAGATATGAAGATTTGGTCTGTTAACGATGCTGAATTCAATGAATACGGCCGTGTAGTTGACAACGTGGACTTCTCCGAGCTTGTTGAGGCTATGAAGAAGACTCCCGTTCCCGAAGGCGTAGCTTATGAACCCGGCATCAAGGAACTCGAAAGCCTTTCTGTTGCCAAGGAAATCTCTTCCGTAGTATATGGCGAGATGCCCGTACAGATTGGTTACTGCAACGGACACAACTGTATGTTGAACGCTCTTGAATATCACAGAGATTCAGAGATTAACGTTGCAGCTACCGACGCAATTTTAATGCTCGGTCTTAAGAGAGAAGTTGAGAAGGATTTCACCTTTGATACTTCCAAGGTTAAAGCTTTCTTTGTACCTGCAGGTACCGCTGTTGAAGTATATGCTACAACGCTTCACTATGCTCCCTGCGGCGTAGACGGAAAGGGATTCCAGGTATCCATCATTCTTCCCAAGGGAACCAACCTTCCCCTTACCACACCTCATGCAAAGGTTAATGCCGATGGTACCGCTCCCAGTGAGGATGCTCTCATCACTGCAGTTAACAAGTGGCTTATCGGTCACAAAGAAGGTGGGTTGGACGCAGGTTCTTTCTTAGGACTTAAAGGTAAGAACTTAAACATTAACGAGTAAGTATTATGTGGAAATGTTTCCGCATTTAAATATTTAAGGAGGACTATTAAATGAATAACATTCCCAAGATTAAGTTAGGTATTGTTGCAGTCAGCCGTGACTGTTTCCCCGAAAGCCTTTCCGTTAACAGACGTAAAGCTTTAGTTGACGCCTACAAGAAGAAATACGATGCATCTGACATCTATGAGTGCCCCGTATGTATCGTTGAGAGCGAGATCCACATGGTTCAGGCTCTTGAAGATATTAAGAAAGCAGGTTGTAACGCTCTTTGCGTATACCTTGGCAACTTTGGTCCCGAAATTTCCGAGACATTACTTGCTAAGCACTTCGATGGACCTAAGATGTTCTGTGCAGCAGCAGAAGAAAGCCAGGGAGACCTTATGGATGGCCGTGGCGATGCTTACTGCGGTATGCTTAACGCAAGCTACAACTTAAAGCTTAGAAACGTTGGCGCTTACATTCCCGAGTATCCCGTTGGCGATGCTGAGGACTGCGCTGATATGATTCACGACTTCCTTCCTATCGCTCGTGCGGTAAAGGGTCTTTCTGAATTAAAGATTATTTCTTTCGGTCCCAGACCTCTTAACTTCCTTGCTTGTAACGCTCCTATTCAGCAGCTTTACAACCTCGGCGTAGAAATCGAAGAGAACTCCGAACTTGACCTTTTCGAAGCTTTCAACAAGCATGCAGGTGATGCAAGAATCCCCGCAAAGGTTAAAGAAATGGAAGAAGAACTCGGCGCAGGCAACAAGAAGCCCGAAGTTCTTGCTAAACTTGCTCAGTACGAACTTACTCTTCTTGACTGGGTTGAGGCTCACAGAGGATATCGTAAGTACGTTGCAATCGCAGGTAAGTGCTGGCCCGCATTCCAGACTCAGTTTGGTTTCGTTCCCTGCTACGTAAACAGCCGTCTTACCGGTATGGGTATTCCCGTATCCTGCGAAGTTGATATTTACGGATGCTTATCCGAGTTCATCGGAACCTGCGTATCTGAAGACGTTGTTACTCTTCTTGATATCAACAACTCCGTTCCCAAGGATATGTACAAAGAATCCATCGAAGGCAAATTCGATTACAAGTTCACCGATACATTCATGGGCTTCCACTGCGGTAACACCTGCACCAAGAAGCTTGCATTCCATGAGATGAAGTACCAGAAGATCATGGCTCGTAACCTTCCTATCGAAGTTACCCAGGGTACTCTTGAAGGCGACATCGCTCCCGGCAATATCACCTTCTATCGTTTACAGTCTACTGCTGATGCTAAGCTTCGTGCTTACCTTGCAGAAGGTGAAGTACTTCCTGTAGCTACCAAGTCCTTTGGTGGTATCGGCGTATTCGCTATCAAGGAAATGGGTCGCTTCTATCGTCACGTACTCATTCAGAAGAACTATCCTCACCACGGTGCCGTTGCATTCGGTCACTACGGAAAGGCTCTCTTCGAAGTATTTAAGTACATCGGCGTTCCCATGGAAGACATCAACTACAACCAGCCTGCTTCCTTACCTTATCCTACAGAGAATCCTTTCAAATAAGATACAGGTATTAAGCTAGATTTAACGGGCTCACATCACTTTTTGGTGGTGTGAGCCTTTCTTTTGTCTGCAAAAGAAGGTATCATAGGATGTAGATAGTTATGAGCAAAACGACACATGTGTCATGCGAGAAAATGGCGTAAATTGCGGGATTTCAGCCCAAATGTAAACTGCCGGTTGACAAATTGAAAAGGTAACTTTATAGCCTGCAACCGTATAAATTGATAAATTGTACTTAGCTTAAGCGAGACAAAATCAAACAGTTTCAGAAAGGAATCATAAAATGATACTTGCAGATAAGATTATTAATGAAAGAAAGAGATGCGGTTGGTCGCAGGAAGAATTGGCAGAAAAGCTTTCAGTTTCAAGACAGTCGGTTTCCAAATGGGAAGGCGCTCAGGCGGTTCCGGATTTACAGAAGATATTGAAGATGGCGGAGCTTTTCAATGTAACTACAGATTATTTATTAAGAGATGAAATTGAAGGTACTCCTGTAGAGAATACAGGATACACAGAGGACAAGGATTACGATATAAGAAAGGTTTCCATGGAGGAAGCCAATGAGTATCTTGATACGGTAAAAGAGTTAGCACCTAAGCTGGCATTAGGCGTTCTTCTGTGCGTAGTGTCCCCCATTCTTTTGATTGTACTTGCGGGAATTTCGGAATCCGGATATATTCCCGAGAACGTTGCGGTAGCAATAGGACTTGGCGCGTTATTCGGATGTATTGCGGTAGCAGTGTTCCTCTTTGTCGGTTATGGTATCAAAACTGAAAAGTATGAGTATCTGACCAAAGAAGACTTTGAAACCGCTTACGGCGTGGACGGAATGGTTAAGGACAGGAAGGCTAAGACTGAAGAACCTTATAACAAATTGATTGTAGCAGCAGTTCTCTTATGTGTAGTGTGCCCTGTTCCGCTTGTTATTGTGGCAGTAATCGGTGCATCTTCCATGATGATTATCAGCATGGTAGGTTTGCTTCTTGCGATGGTAGCCATGGCAACATTCATCTTTGTATTGATTGGCTCCATTACCGACAGCTATAAGATTTTGCTCAAAGAAAAAGAATACAGCAAAGAACACAAAAAAGGTGACAAGCTTGTCGGTGCTGTTGCCGGAACATATTGGTTGGTTGTTACAGCAATTTTTCTTTACATGGGATTTGTGTATGATAACTGGAAAAGTAACTGGGTTATCTGGCCTATAGCCGGCTTGATATTTGCCGCTATAATGACGATGCTTAATGCAATTGTTAAAAAGGACGAATAACATATAATTTAGAAAAATATTATTAATGACCCCGAGACAACTTCTCGGGGTTGTTGTATACTTAGGGAGAAAATCAACCGAAACGGAGGGCTTAGCGTGAATATTGTAGTACTTGAACGTAGCAGCGTCGGAATGGACGTATCAATCGATTGCTTCAGTGAACTCGGCAATGTAACCGCATATAATAATACTGCTTTTGAAGAGATAGCAGAGAGGATTAAAGAAGCTGACATTGTTGTCGCAAATAAGAGCAGATTAAATGAAGAGACTCTTAAAGATGCGAAGAACGTTAAGCTTATCTGCGAATTTGCAACAGGCTTCGATAACGTCGACGTTGAATATTGTAAGAGCCGCGGAATCGGAGTATGTAACGTAAGAGATTATAGTACCGATATGGTTGCTCAGCATACATTCGCTATGGCTCTGTTTCTTTCGGAGAAGCTCAGCCATTATGACACGTTTGTCAAGAGCGGCCAGTATGCTAACCATAATCGATTTTCATATTTCGAGCTTCCTTTTACCGAGCTCGCAGGTAAGACCTGGGGAATTATCGGTATGGGTAACATCGGTAGAAAGGTTGCGAAGATTGCGAGTGCTTTCGGCTGCAAGGTAATCTTCTATTCGGTAACCGGTAAGTCTACTGTTACAGAGTATGAGAGAGTTGACTTCGATACATTACTTAAGGAGTCGGATTATCTGTCACTACATTGTCCACTCTCGGATCTTACCAGAGGCATCATCAATAAAGATGCACTTAAGAAGATGAAGAAGACAGCCATTCTTTTGAATGTAGCGAGAGGACCCGTAATCGTTCAGAATGATCTTTATGACGCACTTGTCAGTGACGAAATCGCGGCAGCGGGTCTCGATGTTTTGGAAAAAGAACCCATCGCGAAGGACAATCCCCTTGGCGACATCAAGGATTCTACGAAACTCATTATTACGCCTCACTTGGCATGGGCATCGGTTGAAGCTCGCGAGAGATGCGTGAAGCTTAATTATGACAACATCAAAGCGTTCTTGGAAGGCAAGGAACTTTGCAGAGTCGATAAGTAAGGATAACAGCGCTAAGCGCTTTATTTAAAGTATTATCAGGAGGAGAAACATGAAGGTTAAGGAGAGTACTTATATCAAGAGTAACAAGCCTTTGTTTAAAAAGCTTGTTTCGGAACTTCTTAAAAAGTATGAGTATGCATCGGTTCTGGTTAACGATTCCATGGGTAAAAGATACTCGGTTTCGAAGACCGGCACCAATGTTGCGGAAGATGAAATTTATACTTCAAGAGGATATGTTGTAAAGGTTTACGACGGCGGATGTTACGCTGAGTATTCTGGCAACAGAATTTCAGAAGAAGAGATTTCCAAGATTGTGACGCTTGTGTCAGAGAAACTTGTAAACCTCGGACAGGGAATTGACAAGTCTCAGTACAAGGTTCCGGAAGATGAAGAGGTTTCTTTTGTTAAGAGCACCGAGTGTGAAATCGATCCGGAAGCTTTCGGTGACGAAGCAATTGTTAAGAAGCTTACCGAGATTCATAAGAAAGGCATGGCTTACGACGAAAAGGTTCTTAACTGTGGCGCGAGAACCGAATTCCAGAGATATTCCAAGCTCTTTCTTTCAAAGAACAAGGATCTTGAGCAGAACGTAATGTGGACCAGCGCAGCCGTGAACGTCAACACAAAGCGTGGCAACGAAGTTAAGACGGCTTACGATTCCGGTTCCATCATGGGCGGCATGGAAATGCTCAATAAGCTCGAGGATATGGTAGAGAACACGGCCAAGATTGCTATCGAACTTCTCGACAGCGAGCCTATCAAGCCCGGCGAGTACGAGTGCGTATGTACACCTGAAGTAACAGGTATGATTGTGCATGAAGCATTTGGCCACGGTGTTGAGATGGATATGTTTGTTAAGGACAGAGCACTTGCTCAGAAGTACATCGGCGAGTACGTTGCATCACCCCTCGTTACCATGCATGACGGTAATGCTGTTGAGCAGACCGCGACATATTTCTTTGATGATGAAGGTACAGTTTCCAGCGATACTGTTATCATCGACAAGGGTATTCTTGTAGCAGGCATCAGCGATCTTCAGTCCGCTATGGCACTCGGTACCACACCTACCGGTAACGGCAGACGTGAAAGCTACAGAAGAAAAGCATACACCCGTATGACCAACACATATTTCGAGCCCGGAACCGACAAGGTTGAGGACATGATCGCCTCTGTTAAGGACGGACTTTTACTTGAAATGCCTTTCTCGGGTATGGAAGATCCCAAGAACTGGGGCATTCAGTGCATGGTTAACTATGC
>JAEEGK010001928.1_pt1 | contig 51998 bp, 35 predicted proteins | sample 8958771 | NCBI WGS metagenome assembly JAEEGK01 (sample SAMN16246547, study PRJNA631951) | gut metagenome | biome: gut microbiome; feature: rumen; material: SC-attached | host: Bos | place: Iran: Karaj | collected 2018-10 | reverse complement strand
TTCCGATTCTTTGCAGGAATGCAGGAGGAGGTTCACCGCGCGGCCATCACCTTCCACCGCAACAAACGCTCGAAGGCCTTTCTGGTGTCAGAACTCGACGGCATTAAAGGTATCGGTGACAAGACCAAAGAGGCGCTCTTCAACGAACTGAAAACCGTTGACGCAATGCGCACGGCATCGCTCGAGTCACTTGAAAAGATTATTGGCCACGCCAAAGCCGAACTGGTAGCCAATTATTTCAAACAAGGCCAGCTTGATTTGTAGTGTTTTTGTGTTAAAATGACGATAAAACGGTCCATTTAAACATTCACAAACGCATTTTTTTCAAAATCATGAGACAATTCATCCGCTTTTCTGCATCCTGTCATAAATAAATATGGCCGGAGATCAACTATTTTATAAAAGCAATGGTTAATAATTGTAAAAGTTACATTTTTACGCACACGTTTTCGCGCAATTGCAGCCAAATAGCGCACCTTTTTGTTAGTTCCTGATTTACTGATACTTGTGTAATTTAAATAACAAAATAAGCTATTGACCGATGTTGTCTTTAGCATTCATCTATAGCATGTTGAAAAAAGGTTACATTGTTTTTTTTTTACGGAACGGCACTGGTGAAGTATTTTTGTTGCGGTTAAAAATTATATGGCTTATGAAGAATAGAAAAATCTTTAATGTTGTGTTAATTGCATTGGTAATGTCTACCGTAATCACAACAGCAGCATCGATTTTGAAAGACAACGACAACAAAGTTGTAGTAACCATTCGTGGCAACATTAAAAATGTAAGCTACAACGGAAAGTTGCAGTCGTCTATTGGCTACACTGTTGAGTCAACCTCAAGCCTCTACACAACCGAGGATTTTGTTTGCTATGCAACCGACTCGGTAAGCGCAGTTAATGCCGGCACTTATGCTATGGGCATTAGAAGCATTGATTTTCACAACATTAACCCCAACTTCAAAGATGTGGAGTTTGTGGTTATTGATGGATGTTTGTCGATTACCGACGACATTGCTCTTCAACCGCTGGCAAGCGACAAATAGCAGCTTGCCTTAGAAGCATACAATTCTCAATTACATAGTAAAGCAGATTCATATTTTGAGTCTGCTTTTTTTGTGATAAAAAACGCCATTCCCGTCACATTGTCTTATTATTTCGTTTTCAACCACTTCCGTTCAAGTTTAAATGACTTGCCGCATCTTTATCTTTTCCACTATTTTTCTACCTTTGCACCTCTATTAAATAAAGGGTAAGTTACTGAATTATGTACGAATACAGCCAAGGGCGGATTGTAGTGAGCAGAATGCGAACTTGCCGACCGCCTTGCAAGCGAGCTGCAATCGTATTTGCAGGAGCACGGAATGAACAGCGGCGAGGAAACCAAGGAATAAAAGACAATCAGCGGAATATGAGAACGGCGGGCAATGAACCCGCCGTTTTTTATAAGTCGCGTTTTACTCTAAAAAATTGGTATTTCAAACCGATTGTCAGGGTGTGAATTGTGCCGATGGCTTTGAATTGCGGTGAATCGAATTTCGCTGGCATATAAGTGTAGCGGAGAGTTGGGAATAAAATTTGTACGTTAATCTTTCCTTCCTGATATATCATATAGTTGTTTGGATATTCGCGGCAGAGTTCAACTCCTATCACTGGCTGCACGTGCGCACTGTTTATCTCGGAATCTCGCAATTTTGTATCTCTCTTTATGCTTCTGGCGTCGGGATATAGAGTTACCCAGCCCGCGCCAAAAGTCGTGGTTGCCACAAACCGGTATGGCAACCTGAGTTTGTACCCCACGCTGAAACCAAAAAACATATTCTCGGTTCTTCCGTCTTTCATTATCGCATTGCCGAAATTAATATCTTCATTCGCCAAGCCGTAAAGGAACCCCATCTCGCCGTTCAGCACGAAATTTTGGAATGCCAGACCCAAATACATATTCATTGCAAAGTCGGTGTTCAGCAATTTGCCTATATTGCCGGAGTAGAAGGCCCCTCCAAACGAAAGACCGAATTCGATTGAAGGCCAGATGTTAATATACTTGTATCTGAGCAGGTTTCTCACAAATGCTTCGTGCTCGCTCATCGGGTGACGGTCAAGATACTCGTCGCTGGCGTCGTTCATTATTTCGGTCGAATTGTCGGAGTTCAGATTCTCGAAAAGTTTGATAAAAAGCAGTAGAAAATCGCGGCGGCTCTCGCTGAGCGATTCGTCGTTTTCGATGTCCTGTCTGTAAGTGTCGTAGTCCACGCAGAGTGAATCGGCCAGCAGCGGGAACAGACTGTATTTGAAACTGTTGGTTTGGTTTTGATACTGCGCAATGGTGAGTGAGTCGAGAACCGTCTCGGTGGCGGCCAGCTGGTACTTGTGCAGCCAGATGGCCAGCAGCCACATCTCATCTTGAGCGAGAGCCTTGAGATTGTCAGTTTCAAACTCGGTGCGGGCGTAGAACATCAGCTCTTCGGCCTTGGCTCGGTCGTTGCCGATGATGGACCAAAAAATGCGGTCGCGGCACTTTTCAATCAGCTCGGTTTTCGACTGGTGTGTTGTCAGATATTTACGCATTGCGGCGGTATCAACCTGCGCGCTGGCGCAGATGCTGCTTGCCACAAAAATCAGAACAGGGATTGTCTTTTTCATAATTAATTAGTAAACACGTTTTGGCTCGCAAAGGCCGAATTTCACAACCAACGACAGGGTTGTCATTGCTCCAAAAATGGATTTCTCTCCGATTTTTGTTCTGATGGGCTGAACGGTGAGCCGCAAAGCCGGCCCCCAAAAACACGGCATATTACCGTCGAAGAACAATTTTTCGTAGCGTATTTCGGCGCCAAGGGTTGGCATAAACGAACGCAATTTTTTGTCATTCAACGGATTCTCTTTGTCATCGCGTTTATAGATAGGCTCTATTTCAGTATATGCGCAACCGATGTGCGGGGTGAATAGAAATTTTTGGCTTATAGGGAAATGCCGCCCGAAAAGGAATTGAATATTAATGATATTGCCATCGCCCCCCGTCTCCCATTGCACATCGTTGTCGAATAGGAAACTTTTTTTCGATTGGCAAGGCGATACGGTGAATTGGAAAGAAAAATCATAACGATTGTCGCCAAACGACATATCCCAATCGAATGTGGCCGGACCAGTGCTGAACCAATCGGCAAGTCTGCCCGACAAAACACTTATACCTGGGCCCATAGCAACATCGAAGTAACTTCCGTCGGGGTCTTTTACAAATTTGTAAGTTAGACTCTGCTTCACATAATTGTTGTATTGGCTGTCGGGGTGCTTTTCCAAAAACTGGGCGCTCTCGCGGTTCATAATATCCATATGGTTGCTCGGAGTGGTCTCCAACTGTTTGAGACACACATCGATAAAATCCTTGTCAGTTTCAGTTAGGTGGCTGTCGGCGTGATAGACTTGCTTTATATCGGCAAGGTTTTTCGACACCTTTTCGCGAATCACATAATAAAGGTTAGTGCGGAAAATGATTTTTGGGCCAAGCTCAGCTTCGCGCGCCGAATCCAAGGCCACAAGGTCGTTCAAAAAATCGTCGAAACGGTTCAGGTAGATGTCGATGAGCCATACCTCGCGCGGCGTCAGTGGCAGATAAACGCTGTCCTCAAGCGTCAGTGCGTACTCTTTCAGATTGTAAACTTTCTCCTTATCGTCTTCGGCAATGCTTTCGGCAAGGTGGTTAAGGCACTTTTTTATCAGGTCGCTGCGGGTGTCGTCAAGCAGACCTAATTCGCTCATCTGCCTATATTTAACGCTATCAATAGATGTGCTGTCGGTGATGATTTCATCGGAAATGGTCTGCGCCCTCAGTTGCCCAAACAGAGCGGCGGCCAGCACAATGCACAAAGCGGCAAGTTTGTTTTTCATTTGTCAGTTGTTTCAGAAAAAATATGATGCCAAATATACTCAAATACTAAATATATGCACTTTTTACCATTTCCACAATTTTTCTACCTTTGCACGCTTAAACTCAAAACGCTGATTTACAATGTACGAATACATTCAAGGGCGTATTGCGGAACTGACACCAGCCTACGTGGTCATCGACAACGGCGGCATCGGCTATATGATTCTAATTTCGCTCAACACATACACTGCGCTTTCGGGCAAGGAACAGGCCATTATTTTCCTGCATCACATTGTGCGCGAGGACGCTCAACTTTTCTACGGATTCGCTTCGAAAAACGAGCGCGAGGTGTTCCGCCTGCTGCTCACCGTTTCGGGAGTTGGGCCAAACACAGCGCGGATGATTCTCTCGTCGCTGAGTGCCAGCGAGTTACGCGATGCTGTGCTTTCGGGTAACGTTGGTTTAATCAAGGGAGTGAAGGGCGTTGGACTGAAAACGGCTGAGCGCGTGATTGTGGATTTGAAGGACAAAATCGGGAAAACCGAGGCCAACACTGATTTTTTATTCCGCGAAAGCAATACAAACCGCGAAGAAGCGTTATCTGCTTTGGTTGCTTTGGGTTTCCAAAAAAATCTTGTGGAGAAACTGCTCGACAAGCTGCTTAAGGAAGACCCGACAATGAAGGTTGAGGATATGGTTAAGAAAGCCTTGAAGTCAATATAATTTCGGATGAAGTTGATGTTCGGAACAAAGCTGTGTGCGTTGGTTGCAGCCTTTTTCGCAATTGTCGTCGGGGACGCTTATGCGCAGACGGCAGGCGATTCTGCGGCCCTGCGCTACCGCGTTGCAAAACCCGCCGCAACGCCCTACGAGCCTGTGCGTCCGGCTTCGAACATTGGGCTGAAAGACCCGTCGAACTTCACCAACGAGGTAGAGTATGACGAGGAGACCGACCAATACATTATCCACCAGAAAGTTGGCGGCGTTGATGTGCGGCCGCCGTTCACAATGTCGCGCGATGAGTATGGCGACTACGACGTGAACAACTCGCTGAAAAACTACTGGCGGCAGCGCTACCGCAACGAGAGCTTTGAGCGCCAAGGCGGCTCGCTCACCAAATTCAACGTTGATAATGAGCTGTTTGAGACCATTTTCGGCAGCAATGTAATCGACATTAAACCGCAGGGAACTGCGTCGCTCAAATTCGGACTGAAAATAACCAACACAGCAAACCCCAACATTGCGCAGTCGCTCAGGCGGCAGACAATTTTCGATTTTAAAGAGAACATTCAGATGAGCGTGGCCGGAAAAATCGGCGACAATCTGGAGATGAAAATCAGCTACGACACTGAGTCACAGTTCGATTTCGACAACACTATCAACCTGAAATTCCAAGGCAAAGAGGACGACATTATCCAGAAAATTGAGGCTGGAAACGTGTCGCTGCCGCTCTCGACGTCGCTCATAACGGGCAGTCAGAGCCTTTTCGGCGTGCTCACCGAGCTGAAATTCGGCAAATTGTACGTATCGACGGTCATATCGCAGCAGAAGGGCGAGTCGAAAACCATTACAACGCAAGGCGGCGCGCAGGTGAGCCAGTTCGACGTGTCGGCGGTTGACTACGACAAAAACCGCCACTTCTTCCTGTCGCACTATTTCCGCTCGCAATACGATAAGGCGCTGAAACACTTGCCGTTAATTGTGTCGAGCGTGCAGATTACCAAAGTTGAGGTTTGGGTGACCAACACCAAGCGCTCGACCGAAAACGCGCATAACATTGTGGCTTTTATGGATTTGGGCGAGGAGCGCGAGGAGTACCCGATGTATAACCGCAAGGACCGCGCCGTGCTCAACCCCGAAATCAGCTTTTTGAACACGCCGGCGCCCGACAACAATGCCAACTCGCTCTACCAGAAGATTTTAAGCGTGCCCAATGTGCGCGACATTGACCAAGTGACAAAGGCTTTGGCCGACGAGGGGCTGGCCGGCGCCCGCGACTACGAGAAGGTTGAGTACGCCCGCAAGCTGAACAGCAACGAGTACACAGTGAACACGCAGCTGGGCTATATCACGCTGAACTCGGCGCTCAACGGCGATGAGATTCTGGCCGTGGCCTTCGAGTACACCGTCGACGGCGTCAGCTACAAGGTTGGTGAGTTCACAAGCGACGGCATTGCCAACCCCGCCAACCTGATTGTCAAATTGCTGAAGGGCAGCAACTTCACACCCAAATATCCCAACTGGGACCTGATGATGAAAAACGTCTATTCGCTCGACGCCTATCAGCTTAATGCTGATGATTTTGTGCTCGAAGTTGAATACTACAACAACCGCTCGCGGGTGCGCAAACTCTCGAACGCCTTTTTGAGCGAGGAGATAAAAAACACCAAGCTGCTGAACCTGATGGGTTTGGACAACCTGAACAGCAAAAACGACTACGTGAAAGGCGGCAACGGAATGTTCGACTATGTGCCGGGCGTGACGGTGAATGCCACCAACGGCCGTGTCTATTTTCCTGTGGTTGAGCCGTTTGGCGGTCACTTGCACGACACTTTGGGCGGCGACATTCAGTCGAAAGACTTTGTTTTCCAGGAACTTTACGACTCAACGCAATACAAGGCCCAGCAGATGACGGCCAAGAGCAAATTCTACCTGAAAGGCTCGTACAAATCGTCGGGCGGGTCGGAGATTTCACTCAACTCGTTCAACATTCCGCAAGGCTCGGTGGTGGTGACGGCGGGCGGCATAACTCTCACAGAGAATGTCGATTACACCGTCGATTACAATATGGGCCGCGTGAAAATCATTAACGAGAGCTATCTGGTTTCGGGCACGCCAATCAAGGTTTCGCTTGAGAGCAAGAACACCTTCAGCCTGATGGAAAAAACGCTGCTCGGCACCCACCTCGACTATCGCTTCAGCGACCGTTTCAACCTGGGCGCCACCATTATGCACCTCAACGAGAAACCCACAACCACCAAGGTGAACGTGGGCGAGGACCCGATTTCGAACACAATTTGGGGTATGAACGGCTCGTATGAGGTTGAGCTGCCGCTACTTACGAAGTTTCTTGACTGGCTGCCGCTGATTGAGACAAAGGAAAAATCGTCGCTGTCAGTTCAGGGCGAGTTTGCGCAGCTGCGGCCGGGCCACAACCGCCGCGCCGTGGGCAAGTCGGGCGAGGTGTATATTGATGATTTTGAGAGCAGCGAGTCGAGTTACGATATGACCAACCGCGAGGCGTGGACGCTGGCCAGCATTCCGCAGGGCAACATTTTCCGCGAGGCCTCGATGTTCAACGATTTGCGGTCGGGCTATAACCGCGCCAAAATTGCGTGGTACAAGATTGACCCGCTGATGTTCCAGGCCAGCTCACCGGTGTCAAAGGCCGAGCAGTCGCGGCTGAACGCATACCGCGTGCCCGAGCTCAACATTTACCCCAACCGCGACCAGTCGTCGGGCGATGCTATCTATCTGACAACCTTCGATGTAGCCTTCGACCCAACGCAGCGCGGCCCCTACAACTACAGCACCGACGACTACGACCGAAGCGGCCGCTTCCGTAATCCGCAAGACAAGTGGGGCGGCATTATGCGCGAAACGACAACCAAAAACTTCGAGACTTCGAACATTGAATATCTTGAGTTCTGGATGATGGACCCGTTTGTTGAGGAGGACTCGCTCAACCCGGGCGGCCAACTCTATTTCAACTTCGGTAACATTTCGGAGGATGTGCTCAAAGACAGCCGCAAAAGCTACGAGAACGGCCTGCCGACAAGCTATCCGCCCAACCCCGCGTCGTACGACGAGACGGCTTGGGGACGCGTGCCGGCCGTGCAGAAGAGCAACACCAGCTTTGTGAACGAGGAGAGCCAGCGCCGCTATCAGGACGTGGGCCTCGACGGTTTGAGCAGCTCGTCGTTCAGCGGCGGCCCGTCGGACGAGCAGGTGTTCTTCTCAACCTATCTCGACCGACTTGAGACCGTTCTGGACGCCGACGCCCTGCGTGAGTTCCGCGCCGACCCTTCGGGCGATGATTATCACTACTTTAAAGGCAGCGACTACGATGAGGCCGGCTACGGAATTGTTGACCGCTATATGAACTACAACAACCCCGAGGGCAACTCGCCCGTGAGCACTGGCGCCACGTCGACCTACGCTACGTCGAAGCCTGATGTTGAGGACATTAACGGCGACTACACCTTGAGCGAGGGCGAGTCGTACTTCCAATATCGGGTCGACCTGAACCACGACAATATGACTGTGGGCTCGAACTACATTGTGGATGAGCGCAACGTGACCAACACAATGCCCAACGGCGAGCGCAAATCGGTCAAATGGTATTTGTTCCGCATTCCGCTCAACTCGCGCACACGTCAGCAAGTTGGCGATATTGAAGACTTTACGTCGATTCGCTTTATGCGTATGTTCCTTCACGGATGGCAGCAGAAAGTGGTTCTGCGTTTCGCCACCCTCGACCTTGTCAAGGGCGACTGGTTCACCTACGACTACGACCTGAAGGCCGGCAACGAGGCGCTTCTGTCGAACAACGAGAACAACGACGAATCGGCCGCAGCCTTCAGCGTTTCGACCGTGAACATTGAGGAGAACGGCAGCCGCGCACCGGTTAACTACCTGCTTCCGGTGGGCGTAACCCGCGAGACGGACCCGTCACAAACACAGCTCATCGAGCTTAACGAGCAGAGTATGACGATGAAGGTTCTAGGCCTGGGCGACGGCTACTCGAAAGCCATATATAAAACGGTGAACGTGGATATGCGCAACTACGAGAAACTCAAGATGTTTATCCACGCCGAAGCTGTTGACGACGAGTCGTCGCTCGCCGATGATGATGTGACTTGCTTCATTCGTATTGGCCAGGATTATACGGAAAACTACTACGAGTATGAGGTTCCGCTGAAGGTGACGCCGTGGTGGTCGTCGCGGCCTTACCCCGACAACAACGACAACCGCCGCCTGGTTTGGCCTGAGGAGAACTATATGGAGGTGATTTTCGACGATTTGGTTAACGCCAAACTGGAGCGTAACGCCGAAATAAACGCGGGCAACCCGTCGGTGTCGCAGACAATGCCCTACGTGGTGACAACGGGCAGCGGCCGCACCAAGCGCAAGATTACCGTGGTGGGTAACCCGAACATTGCCATTGTGAAATCGCTGATGATTGGCGTGCGCAACCCGCTGCAAAAAGACAACGTGTTCACCAAGGACGATGACGGTCGCGAAAAATCGGCTGAAGTTTGGGTTAACGAGCTGAGGCTCACCGACTTCAACGAACACGGCGGTTGGGCTGCGCAAGGCTCGATGAACGTGAAACTGGCCGACCTGGGTAACGTGAACGTGGCCGGAAGCACCACGCAGGCCGGCTTCGGCTCAATCGAGCAATCGACGTCGCAACGCTCGATGGAGCAGACCAACTCGGTGGATGTGGCAGCCAACTTCGAGCTTGGCAAGCTCTTCCCGAAAGACGCCAACGTGCGCATTCCGATGTTTATGAGCTACTCGCGGATGGCCGTCAATCCCGAGTACAACCCCTTCGACCCCGATGTGAAAATCAAGGAGGCCACCAAAGGTATGAGCCGCTCCGAGCGCAAGGAGTATTTAGATGGCGTTCAGGACCTTACCGAACGGCGCAGCATTAGCTTCACCAACGTCGGCGTAGGCCAGCGCTCAAAGAAGAAACAGACTTCGAAGGCTGATGAGGAGAATATGACGGAACGCCAGAAGAAGCGACAGGCGAAGCAAAAGAAAAACTCGAACAAGACGCACTTCTACTCGCCGTCGAACCTGAGCGCAAGCTACGCCTACGTTGAGGAGAAGCACTCCGACTACAGCACTAAATACGATAACACCACAACTCACAGTGGCTCACTCAATTATACCTTCAACAACCAACCAAAGGCCATTGAGCCGTTCAAAAAATCGAAACTGCTCAAAAAGCCGTATCTGAGGATTGTGGGCGATATGAACTTCTATCTGGCGCCGGCCCAAATTGCTTGGCGCACAGGCATTAAGCGCGAGTACAACGAGACACTTCTGCGCAATATCAGTTTGGGAATGACATCGGGCGGCGAGGAATACACGCCAACGTGCGACAAATCGTTCGACTGGGAGCGCGAGTTCAGCATCAAATACAACCTGTCGAAAGGCATCAAGTTCACCTGGATGATGAACACAATGACGGTGATTGAGGAGCCCGAAGGTCTGATTGACAAGACCAACCGCACTGAATATGAGCAGTTTAAGAAAGATGTCTGGGAGTCGATTCTCGAAGGCGGTCTGGCCAAAGAACACAATCAGAAATTCACGGCATCGTACACCGTGCCAATCAACAAGATACCGCTGCTGAACTGGACGTCGCTCACGGCCCGCTACTCATCGACCTATCAATGGGAACGCGCACCGGAAGTTGCTGATTCATCGCTTTATACGGGCAATATGATTGGCAACACCAACCAGATAAACATCAATGCGCAGGGCAATCTCGACAATCTTTACAAAAAACTCAAACCGCTTGATGAGCTGACCAAGAAATACAAGCAGACGCGCGAGAAACGGCTCACTCCAAAGCAGGAAACCGTAACCTCGAAAACCACCGGATTCAAGGCCAAGAAGGGCGTGGCCAAGACTGTGAGCCACAATCTGCGTACCGACGAGGCCATTGCGGTTAAGGTAACCGCAGGCGGAAAAGAGGTGAAATCGCGGTTTGAGATTGTGAACGACAACCGCGTGAAAATAACTGTGGATGAGGATGTTGACAATGCCGAGGTTACCGTTACCGGCAAGCGGATGGTTAACGACTCGCCCGCCCGCCGCGTGATGGAAGGTGTGGCGCTGGCCATCATCGGATTCAAAAACGTGTCGCTGGCCTACACCGAGTCGAACGCGATGACGCTTGAGGGCTACACGCCCAACTACAGCTTTGCCGAACTGCGCAAAACGCCTGGTCTGGCCTTCATTTTCGGTTACCAGGACACCGCTTTCGCCGAACGCGAGGCGCGCCGCGGACACCTCATCAGCAACATCAACCTCATTCAGCCGTTCCTGACTTCGAACCAGCGCAGGGTTGACATCAAGGCCACTTACCAACCCGTGAAGGCGCTCAAAATCGACTTCACCGGACAGCGCACCATCACCCGCAAGACCAGCGAATACTACCTTGTGGGCAACTACGATGCCAAACACGACCAGTACGATGTCTATCGCTCAACGCGAATGGAATCGGGCGCTTACAACGTGACGGTGTGGACGCTGAAAACGGCCTTCGGCGACCGCCCAACCGAGAAAAACACGCGGTCGAAGGCGTTTGAAGAGTACCGCCGCAACCTTTACAAATTCGCCTGGGAGCAAGCCAACCTGCGCCGCGGCCACGAGCCGGGCTACTTTGGCGCCTACGAGCCTGTGGGCGAATCGGACTCTGTGATGCCGGCCGGATACTCAATCTCGAACCCCGACATTGCCGTGCCGGCCTTCCTTGCCGCCTACACGGGCCAGAACAACGGCCTCGACTTCACTACCTGGAAGAATTTCCGCCCGGGCTGGAAAGTGAAATACGATGGTCTGACCGCCTACAAACCTATCAGCAAGCGGGTTAAGAACGTGTCGCTGTCGCACGGCTACCAGAGCACCTTCAGCGTGGGCTCGTTCCTCAGCAGCAAGGGCTACAACTACGAGCAGGCGCGCAATCCTGAATACGCCAATATGTCGTGGGCTGTGGCCGATGTGGGCGGCTACGGACTGTTTGTGCCGTACTACGACATCACATCGTTCTCAATCACCGAGGCCTTCTCGCCGCTGTTCGGCGTTGATGTGACGTGGCTCAACAGCCTGAGCTCGCGGTTCGAGTACAAGCGTAGCCGCACAATGACTATGAACCTGACCAACAGTCAGATGCTCGAACTCCACAAGCGCGAGTATGTGCTGGGAGCCGGCTACCGGATTCAGGATTTGGTGCTGCCGTTCAAGAACCGCAAGGGCGAGCAGTTCATCAGCGACTGCAACCTCCGCGCCGACCTGACCATCAGCGACAACATCACCGTCACCCGCGACCTTGTGCTCAACGACGACGAGATAACTTCGGGCCAGATGGGCCTGTCGATGAATATGTCGGCCGAGTACGAGCTCAACGACAAAGTCACGCTGCGCTTCTATTACGATTACGACCTGATGAGTCCGAAGACAACCAACTCGTACCGCAACTCGACAACCGAATTCGGTTTTGAGCTGAAATTCTCATTATCAAAACTTTAGCAAATGAGATGGCGGCTTTCGACAAATGGTTTTGTCTTTCGGTTTTGCCTTTCGGCGATGACCGCAATGCTGTGCCTGACAGCCGCAGCGCAACCGGTTTATGAGTTTGCCTCGATACCGGCGTCGGCGCGAGTGGCCGCTTTGGGCGGCGTGCCGCTGGCCATAACCGAGCCCGATTTGGGCATCGCCGCAACCAACCCCGCGTTTCTGCCATACATTGAAAATCAGAAGGTTGCCGCCGATTATGTAAACTACATTTCCGACATCTCGATAGGTCACGCATCGTACTGCTTTACCAACAGCCGCGTGCCGGGCACAATGGCCGTGGGCATTCAGTACCTGAACGGCGGCCGCAACACCCGCTACGATGTTTACGGAAATGAGGCCGGCTCTTTCTCGACCAACGAGTATGCCTTTCATCTGTCGTATGGCCGCCGCTTCGACTCGTACTTTGCCATTGGCGCCACGCTGAAGCCTGTTCTGTCGTTTGTGGCAGGCTATTCGTCCGTTGGCCTAATGGCCGATATTTCAGCAAGTTACACCTTCAACGATGGCCGCACAGCCACATCGGCAATGCTGCGCAACGCGGGCTCGCAGCTCACCGCCTACAACGAGCACTATGGCCGCGTGCCGTTCGAAGTGCTGATTGCCGTCAGCCACCAACTTGAACACGCGCCGTTCCGCTTGTCGGTGGTGTTGCAGCAGTTGCAGAAATACCGCCTGAACGCCGACTCTAACAACCCTGCCGAACCTGGCTCCGAAGTTGAACGCGACAACATCACACTGCCGTCGTTTGCCGATAACATCCTGCGCCACTGCATTTTCGGTGTTGAGGCATTTCCCGGAAAACCGGTCAATCTGCGCGCGGGCTTCAACTATCAGCGCCGTCAGGAACTGAAACTGAAGGACGCACCCGGCCTAGCCGGAATATCGCTGGGCTTCGGCCTTCGCCTGAAACGCTTCAGCGTTGAGTACGCTCACGCCCGCTACACATTGGCCGGCTCGTCGAACCATTTTTCGGTGGTGGTGAATTTGTGATTGGGCTTTTTCCAAGAAAATTTCCCTAATTTTGTCTTTGCCGCGCGCAAAATTTGCCGCAATGCCACATACATTAAAGCGTGAAGAACAAAGCACACACCACCGATATTGTTGAAATTGAGAATGTTTCAGTATCGACAACCGACATTGAAAATATGATTTTCAATATTCGTGGCGTGCAGGTTATGATTGACAGTGACATAGCCGCACTTTACGGCATTGAGACAAGAGCGCTTAATCAGGCTGTGAAACGAAATATTGACCGTTTCCCGACTGACTTTATGTTCCAACTTACTAAAAGTGAATTTGAAAACTTGAAATCACAATTTGTGACTTCAAGTTCGTCACACTTGATATCACAATTTCTATATTTGCCTTTGCCGCGCACAAAATTGCCAGACAAACGCCACATATTAAAAATATGTTTATGGATGAAAAATTGGATTTGTACCAACCCGAAGATAATTCAGTAATCGTATATCAAAGCGATGATGATTCGCTGCGTTTGGACGTCCAATTGTCGGAGGAAACCGTGTGGCTGACGCAAATGCAAATGGTTGAACTTTTCCAATCGAGCAAAGCGAATGTGAGTGAACACATTAAAAGCATTTACCAACAACACGAATTGTCGAAAGAAGCAACTGTTCGGAAATTCCGAACAGTTCAAAAAGAAGGCTCACGAAATGTTACAAGAGTGTTGGAGTATTATAATCTTGACGCGATTATTTCTGTGGGCTACAGAGTAAACACCAAGCGTGGCATAATGTTCCGCAAATGGGCTACCGAAGTTCTTAAAGAACACCTTTTGCAAGGATATAGCATTAATCGGAATATTGTTCAAATTAACGGGCAGTTGCAAGACCATTCCGAAAGGATTCAACACCTTGAAGAAAAGGTGGATTTCTTTGTCAGAACTTCGCTTCCACCCACACAAGGTATCTTTTTCGATGGCCAGATTTTCGACGCTTACACCTTTGTGTGCGACCTTGTGCGTGCGGCAAAAAAGCGGATAGTTCTGTTCGACAACTATGTTGACGACACCGTGCTCACAATGCTCGACAAGCGCCAGAGTGGCGTAACGGTTCGCATTCTCACAAAAGCAATCTCGCGGCAACTGCAACTCGACATTGACCGACACAACGCCCAATATCCGCCGCTTGCAGCCGAAACCTTCGCCAACGCCCACGACCGTTTCCTTTGCATTGACGATGCGGTCTATCACATTGGCGCTTCACTCAAAGATTTGGGCAAGAAGTGGTTCGCCTTCAGCAAAATGGAAATCGCGACCGACGACTTGCTGAACAAATTGCAGTAAGAACACCCCAAATTCCGCCAACATTTTCTATACGAATCCACCCTTCAAACCCCACCTGCACCTTCCCTTTGTCCATTATCTGAAATTTCCATTTTCAGCCATTCACTTCCTAATTTCCCTGTTCAAAAAACCCTATAAGTTCCCTATATGTATCGTATATGTTCCCTATATGTTAAACACCGCCAATTTCGGTTCAGTTTGGTTAGCCACAAAAACAGTAACCTTTAGGTTGGCCCTTTCCGCGTGTTCCGTGGTTAACTAAAAATCAGTGTAAATCAGTGTTCCCGACACCCATCGGATCATTGTCGCCAGTGCGAAAAAATACACCTTATCCCACAAAAAAAGCAGACCCGAAAATCGAATCTGCCCGGCTATGTATTTGAAGAAAGATTTGCCTAATCGAACAAGACTTATTTCTCGCTTGCCAGCGGTTGCAGCATAACGTCATCGCTGATTGACAGGCTGCCGTCAACAACCACAAACTCTACGTCTTTGAAGTTCGGGTTTACGTTGAAGAAATCGTCGCTGCTGATGCCCATTGCATAAACACCCGCTTTTGTGGCGCTCACCGAGTCGATAGCATAGCAAACGAAATCGTCGGTTGTGTAGTTTGCTGAGCTCGACTCAACGGTGTAGCCGATTGACGACTGCATTTGGCCGTTGTAGCTTACGTTTTTGATGTTGCCTTTGATGGTAACAACCACTTTGCTTTCATCGTTTTTCAAAACTGTTGTGGCTGCTGAGATAACAGTGAACATTACTGCTGCAATTGCCACTACGCTAAAGAGTTTTTTGTACTTCATAAGCCTTTAATTTTAAATCACATTGCAAAGATACGCTCACCCGTCAATTTGGTTAAACCGAATGTCAAAATTTTTCAAAACCGTGCGACGAAGAGCCCAAAAAACGCCCGAAACCGACGTTCGCACCCGGGATTTTCCAACTGCCGAAATCAAATGATAATCAACAAAAAAACAGCCTGACCTCAAATTTACTTTAAGACACGAAAACGTGTGCGTTAAAATTGTAACTCACACAATTAAAAACATTTGATATAATTAAATAAATGTTCAAAGAGTGCAAAATATATGGTTGGCAACATTAATAATGGTGTCTGCCAACATATTTTTGTATGTCGTAACGTGATTAGCGGCATATTTTTAGAAAATCACCCTCAAAAGCTGATTATTTAAGGCTTTCAAGAGGTGGCCAGAAACGAAATTTTAGATTATAAAACTGACCTGTGTCACATATATGATAATTGGTGACACCGAGCAAACCACCTATTATTATATTTAAGAAACCGGAACCTCCTTTTGCCTCCCGATTTGCAAAAAACCTATATATATGTCTTTCATCAATAACTATTTTGCTACATTTGGCGCGTCTTTAATATAGGGAAAATGAAAATCGCTAACAGAATAATCGCATTCGCTACTTTGCTGTCAACCACCATTTTGCTGTCGTGCAACAATGGTTCGGGTGATTCGTTCAAGGCCAACATCGAAAACCGCTCGTGCGTTGCCGACACTTCTATCCACTACACGGTTTACGTGCCGCAATCGGGCGGAAAGATGCTTCCGTCAATCATCTTCTTCGACCCGCACTCACAAGGCTACAAGCCCGTTGAGGCTTATGCCCGCCTGGCCGCAAAGTACGGATACATTCTCATCGGCAGCAACGATATGCACAACGGACAATCGGCTTCCGAGACCGAAAAAATTGTTTTGGCACTCATCAACGAGGTTGAAAACGAATATCACTCCGACGCCGACCGCATCTACCTTTCAGGATTCTCGGGCGGTGCAAAGCTGGCAATGCTTTACGGCATCAACATTCCCGAAATCAAAGGCGTGGTTGCCTGCGGCGGCAGCATTATGCCAAACCGCAAGCCCGATTCAACCTTCTGCTTTGTGGGTATGGTAGGCGACAAGGACTTCAACTACCTCGATATGCAGCAGACCTTGGCCTCTTTCAACAAAATGCGGATTCCGTTCACGTCGCTCACCTTCGACGGCAAGCACGAATGGCCGGGCGCCAACGATTTCGACAACGCTTTCAAAGCATTGGAAGTGAATGCAATGCGCACAGGTTTCAAACCGGTTGACGAGGATTGGCTGAAATCGGTTTACAAAGAGCTGAGCGACTCGGCCAACAACCGTATGGCGCTGGGCGAATACGTGAAAGCGTCGGAGCTGATTGGGCGCATCCAAGGCTGGTTCGGACCGGTGGACAAGGACATCCGACTCTCGACTTTCCTCGACAATCTGAGCCAAAACCCGATGTATCACAACCAGCTGACAAAAATTCGCGATTTGGCCGAAAAGGAGATTTCGCTCCGCAGCCAGTTCATCAGCTCAATTGAGAGCCGCGACCTCGACTGGTGGGTGAGCGAGATTGAGAACTTCAAAAAAAGCATCGCCAACAAAGACGAATATGTGAGCCTGACCAGCCACCGGTTGATGACCTACCTGAGTATGGTTTCGTTCTCGTTGATTAACAGCGACATACTGAACAACCAGCCCGAGAAGGCTCTCAAAAAACTGAAGATTTACGAGATGGTTGACCCGGAGCTCGCCGACGTGTACCTGATGTACGCCCGCTACTACCTGATGACCGGCGACCGCGAGAAGATGGTTGAAAGCTTCCGCACGGCCGTGGCCAAAGGCTTCAACGAGGCGCAGAACTACTCGTCAGAGTCTTCGTGGAAACTGCTCTTTGCACAGCCGGAGATTAAGGCGGAATTGCAAAAATAATCATTAGCGAATCCGCAAAAATAACCTACATTTGCCGCGCAATTACGGGCTCGGCCCGCAATGTTATATCGAAGAACGGAGAGATTAGGCTCGATGAAGTTCTAACAACCTTCCCTAAGTGGAAAGGTGCTAATACCTAACCCTGACGGAATAGTCCCGATGGGAATTATAACAAATTGAAAATGAAAGAGAATAACGACAGCCGTATCAATTTCTACTTTGAGGCGTCAACAAAATCGTCGATGCACCAGCAGGTGCGCATCTGATTTTCCCCACTGACACACAAATTTGCTTTGTGCTCGCACATCAATAAATGATTGTGCTTTAACACTGTTTCAAACGATTTTAATCTGATAAGAAAATGATAGTTCAAGAAAAATATCTGTCGCACGACGGCGGCAAAAGCGTTAAATACTACCACCACAGCGAGGGGCTCGACCTTGAGTGCGGCGCCCGCCTCGAAGAACTGGACATTGCTTACGTGACCTACGGCACAATGAACGCCGACCAGAGCAACGTGGTGTGGATGTGCCACGCCTACACCGCCAACGCCGACCCCATTGACTGGTGGCCCGGAATGGTGGGCGAGGGCAAATTCTTCGACCCGGCAAAATACTTCATCGTCTGCGCCAACATTCTTGGCTCGTGCTACGGCACCACAGGGCCGCTCAGCATCAATCCCAAAACGGGCAAGCCATATTACCGCAGTTTTCCGCTCATCACCGTCCGCGACCAGGTGAAATGCCACGAAATTCTGCGCAAACATCTTGGTATCAATTCAATAGAGATAATCCTCGGCTGCTCGATTGGCGGACACCAGGCCATTGAGTGGGCCATCAGCAACCCGCCGCTCATCAAAAACGCGTTTTTTGTGGCCACAACGGCTGTCAACACTCCGTGGGTGTCGGCGTTCAACGAGGCGCAGCGTATGGCTATCGAGGCCGACCAGACCTTCTACGACGACAACCCGAACGGCGGCGAGCTGGGACTGAAATCGGCGCGGGCAATGGCGCTCATCAGCTACCGCAACCGCGAGACGTTCAACCGCACGCAGGCCGAAGACCCGAACGATTTGGACAAACTGGACCATTTCCGCGTAAGCTCCTACCAAGTGCACCAGGGCAACAAGCTGGCCGACCGTTTCAACGCCTACTCGTACTACACGCTGTCGAAGGCGCTCGACTCGCACAACGTGGGCCGCGGCCGCGACGGCTTTCTGGCGGCTCTGGGACGCATCACGGCGCACACGCTTGTCATCGGCATCGACACCGACATTCTGTTCCCTGTTGAGGACCAGCTGATTATCCACAAAGGCATCAAGGGCAGCGTGCTGCGCATTCTGGCGTCGGTTTACGGCCACGACGGATTCCTGCTCGAGTTTGAGAAACAAAGCAAGATTTACACGCAGTTCCTGAACGGAGAGCTTTGAGTAAAGACTTAGTAATCAGAATTTTAATAAAGAGTAATGACGGTTGTTCATTACTTTTTTTATGCCCATTCCGGCCGGGCGGGCACAAAAAAAACAGCCTTCGATTGGGGGGTGAAGACTGTTTAGTTACTATGGGAGTAACTCTTGTTCTGTTAGTGGCTAATCTGATTGAACGATGCAAAGGTAACCTCTGCTTGTTGACTCATTACCGCAAATAAAAATTCGGCAACAATGACTTCATATTTGGCAGTGCCGAATCAAAATTCGGTAAATGGCTCCGACGCGCCCCCATTTGTTAATATTATGTTGTTAAAATCAAACCGGGCCGCAGATTGTTTACGGCGCAAAAGGATACTTTTAACGCCCAATTAAAATATGTGAAACAATTTTGGCTTGCTAAGTCGAACCTTAAACCATACCACTATGAGCGAAGAACAACCGAAAGTCAGATATTCTGACGAGGAACTGGCTGAATTTAAGCAGCTTATACTTGAGAAACTGGCAAAGGCTCAGGAAGAATATGAATTGCTTTGCAAAACGTTGGCTCACTCCGACGGCAACGATACTCTCGACACATCGCCAACCTTCAAAGTGCTTGAAGAGGGCGCAAGTGTGCTGTCGCGCGAGGAAACGGGCCGCTTGGCGCAACATCAGGAGAAGTTCATCCAACACCTGAAAGCCGCGCTGGTGCGCATTGAGAACAAGACCTACGGCATCTGCCGCGAGACTGGCCAGCTGATTCCGAAAGAGCGCTTGCGCGCCGTGCCGCACGCAACTCTGAGCGTTGAGGCCAAAAACAACAGCAACAAGAAATAGATTTACAGACAGATGCAAACTGCGGCCACATTGGCTTTTGCGCCAAGCATCAGCTTTTGTGGCCTTTTTTAAAACAATACTATGAGCAGAGGAAAACTTGCCATTGTGCTGATAGCCGCCGTTTTAGTGATTGACCAGGCGCTGAAAATCTGGGTGAAAACCCATCTGATGATTGGCGAGGAGATTCACGTTGCCGGCAACTGGTTCATCCTCCACTTCACCGAGAACAACGGTATGGCGTTCGGCATCGAGCTGTTCGGGCGCGTGGGCAAATATCTGCTCAGCATTTTCCGAATAGCGGCGGTGGGTCTGCTCGGCTACTATCTTTTCAAGCTCGCAAAGCGCGATGTGTCGATGGGTTACTTTGTGTGCGTGGCGCTCATTCTGGCCGGAGCGGCGGGCAACATCATCGACTGCGCCCTCTACGGCCTGATTTTCGACCACAGCTGGAACAACGTTGCCGAGTTTGTGACGTTTGGCCACGGCTACTCTAGTTTCTTGCAGGGCCGCGTGGTCGATATGTTCTATTTTCCTATCATTCAGGGGCATTGGCCCTCGTGGTCGCCCATCAACGCCACTGAGGAGTTCATCTTCTTCCGCCCGGTGTTCAACTTTGCCGACTCGGCCATCACCTGCGGAATGATTTGGATGCTGATTTTCGAACGCAAGAACCTTCAATCGGAGCTCGAACGCAAATGATGAACTGGGAGCAACTTCTATCGACACGCCGCTACGGCAAAGAGGCTGACTCAAAGGAGGTTGACCTCGAAATAATCCGCACCAATTTTCAGCGCGACTACGACCGCCTGATTTTCAGCTCGGCTTTCCGCCGATTGCAGAACAAAACTCAGGTTTTTCCGTTGCCGGGAAGCGTTTTTGTTCATAACCGTTTGACTCACAGTCTTGAAGTGGCCAGCATCGGCCGCTCGCTGGGCAATATTGTGGCGCGGCGTATTGAGTCGGATGTGAAGCCGGAGGTGCGTCCGCTGCTTGGCGAGCTGGGCACCATTGTGTCGGTGGCCGGACTGGCTCACGACCTTGGCAACCCGCCGTTCGGACATTCGGGCGAGAGCGCCATATCGAACTTTTTTGAGAACGGCAGCGGCCGAAGCCTTCAAAACGAGATGACCGAAGCCGAATGGGCCGACCTGACCAATTTCGAGGGCAACGCCAATCTGCTGCGTCTGCTCACACATCAGTTCAAAGGCCGGCGGGCGGGCGGAATGTCGCTCACCTATGCTTGTATGGCGGCTATGATTAAGTACCCGTTCGCCTCAACCGAGCGCACCAAGAAAGGCAAATACGGATTCTTCCAAAGCGAGCGCGAGGCGTTTGACGCCATTGTAGCCGAAACGGGGCTTGTCTGCACCGACGCACAGCGCCAGATTTACGCCCGAAGCCCCCTCGCCTACCTGATGGAGGCAGCCGACGACATCGCCTATATGATTATGGACATTGAGGACGCGCACCGGCTGGGAATCCTCTCGCTCGACGAGACCCGCGAACGCCTGTCGAGTTTCTTTGATGGCGATAATCTGCAGAAATTCAAGCAGAAACTCGATGGAGTGAAAGACATTGTTACTGACAGCAACGAGTTGGTTGCCTTCTTGCGCGCGATGTCGATAAACCAGCTGACAACACGCACATCGGAGGTCTTCCTCAACCATATCAACGAGATTATGAACGGCACTTTCAGCGGCTCGCTGGTGAAAAATCTGCCCGAAAAAATTGAGACTGAATATGAGGAGAGCAGCGATATGTCGGTGAAGAAAATCTACAACAACCGCTCGGTGGTGAAGGTTGAGATTACCGGCTACAACGTGCTGAAAACGCTGGTTGAGGAGTTTCTGCAGGCCACAATGGAGCCCCATTCGAACTATTCGCGCAAGCTGCTGCAGCTAATCCCCGAACAATACAAAACCGAGGCCCTCTCAACCTACGACAAGTGCCGCTCAACGCTCGATTTCATCTCCGGAATGACCGACCTCTACGCTATGGACCTCTACAAACTCATCCGTGGCGATAATGCGCTGGTGATTTAACTTTCCGCCTTCGCCTTGCTTTGGTTAACCACGCCAACGCCCACAAAGACCAGTGCGGCGGCCAGAATCTTGCCGACGGTGAGCGTGTCCATTCCCACGCAGACGCTCACAATGGCCGCAATGATGGGCTGCAAGTAGCTGTACATTCCAACAAGTGTCGGGCGCAGGCGTTTCTGCCCGAAAGGAATCAGGAAATAGGAGATGAATGTGGCGAAAATAACCAGGAACCCAAGGTCAAGCACAAGTTTCGACGTGAATTGGCAATAATCGGTTGAAACAATATCGGATATTCCGAACGGCAAGGCGGCGACCATCGAGAAGGTGAACATCCACTTCATAAACGTCACCACATTGTACCGCGAAATGAGCGGGCGGAAAATGCCCAGATAGAGTGCGAAGAACAGGCCGTTCAGAAACATCAGCCCAATGCCCGCCGGCGTTGACTGGCTTACGGCTCCGGCATCGTAAACCGAATTGAAAATCAAGAACATCACTCCCGAAAAGCTAATCAGCACGCCCACAACTTTTTTCACCGTGATGGGCTCTTTCAGGAAGATGGCGGCCACAAACATTGTCAGAATCGGCGTCATTGTGGCCACAATTGTGGCGTCCATCGGGGTGGTGATGGTGATGGCTTTCAGGAACGAAATCTGCGTGAGGAAAAGTCCCAGCATCGAGGCGATGAAGATGCCGCCCAAGTCGCGCAGAGGCACCTTCTCCTTAGGCATAAACGCCGATATGAGCCAGAACAGCGCGGCCGCGCCAACAGAGCGGATGCAGAAAAGCTCCATCGGCGACAGAAGGTGAAAATTGGCGATGTCTTTGCATACAATGGTGTTCAAGCCGAAAATCACATACGCAAAAAACGAAGCCAAGTGGCCTAAAATCAAATCTTTAGATTTCATACTGATACGCTCTTTCTGCGCCGCAATGTTACAAAATTATTGCTGAACAGCTCAAACACAACCTTTCGGTCAGCCAAACTTTAAAACGGCACTTCCATCCGCACCATCTCAAAATCGAGCTGCTTCTTCTCCATATTGGCGGCCACAACGCGAACCGAAACCTTGTCGCCCATCGTGTAGCGGCGGTGGGTGCGGCGCCCGATGACTGCAAACTCGGCCTCGTCGTACTCGTAATGGTCGTCGGTGAGGGTGCGGATTGAGACCATTCCCTCGCACATACTTCCGTCGAGCTCAACATAGATGCCCCACTGGGTGACACCAGAAACCACGCCGTCGAAAATCTTGCCCACGTTGTCTTTCATAAACTCAACCTGCTTGTATTTAATCGACGCGCGCTCGGCGCTGGTGGCCAGCTGCTCCATCTCCGACGAGTGCTTGCACATTGCCTCGTAAGCGTCGGCGTCAACACTTTTGCCGTTCTCCAGATAGTGCGCCAGAAGGCGGTGAACCATCATATCGGGGTAGCGCCGGATGGGCGACGTGAAATGCGTGTAGTAGTCGAACGCCAAGCCGTAGTGGCCGATGTTCTTGGTTGAGTATTCGGCGCGCGCCATTGTGCGGATGGCCAGCGTCTCAACCACCGTCTGCTCGGCTTTTCCGTTCACATCGGTGAGCAGATTATTGATGGAACTTGCGATTTTCTTTTTCGTTTTAGTCTGAAGCTGATAGCCAAAACGCTTGATGAACTGCGCGAAAGCCGTCAGTTTCTCCTGATTCGGCTCGCCGTGGATTCGATAGACAAACGTGCGCTTGGCTTTGCCCTCGGCGGGCTTGCCCACAAACTCGGCCACCTTGCGGTTTGCCAGAAGCATAAACTCCTCAATGAGCTGGTTGGCCTCTTTCTGCTCCTTCAGATAGACGCCGATTGGGCGCGCCTCCTCGTCCAGTTTGAATTTCACCTCGCTGCGCTCGAACGAAATTGCACCGGCGGCAAACCGCTTTTTGCGCATTTTCTGTGCCAAATCGTTAAGAGTCAGTATCTCTTCGACAAGCGGGCCCTCCTTGGTCTCAATCACCTGCTGCGCGTCTTCGTACGCAAACCTGTGGTCGGAGCAGATGACCGTGCGGCCGAACCACTCTTTGAGCACGTTGGCGTCGGCATCGAGCTCAAAAACGGCCGAGAAGCATAGTTTCTCCTCGTTGGGGCGCAGTGAGCATACCTTGTTCGACAGCTTTTCGGGCAGCATCGGCACTGTGCGGTCAACCAAATAGACCGATGTGGCGCGCTGGTAGGCCTCTTTTTCGAGCGCCGTGTTGGGGCGCACGTAGAAGGTGACGTCGGCAATGTGGACGCCCACCTCAAAGCGGTCGTCGGAAATCCGGCGGAACGATATGGCGTCGTCGAAATCCTTTGCGTCGGCAGGGTCGATGGTGAAGGTTGTCACTTGACGGAAATCGCGCCGGGCGGCAATCTCCTGCTCCGAAATGGTCTCGTCAACCTCGGCGGCGGCATCCTCAACGCGCTTCGGAAAGCGGTAGGGCAACCCGTATTCGGCCAGAATGGCGTGCATCTCGGTATTGTTCTCGCCCGCGTTGCCCAGCACCTCAACAATCTCGCCAATCGGATTTTTCTGTTTTTCGGTCCACTCAACAATGCGCGCTACGGCCTTTTGACCGCGCTCGGCGTTATTAAGTTTGTCGAGCGGAATAAAAATCTCGTACGGCATTTGTGTCTTGTCGGGAACCAGGAACGCGTAGTGTTTCGAAATCTCGACAATGCCCACAAACTGCTCGCGGCGGCGTTTCACAATCTCCACAACCTCGCCCTCTGCGTGTCTGCCTCCGCCGCCCGATGTGATGCGGACCGTCACAATATCGCCGTTCAGCGCGTGGCGCAACTTGTTGGGACCCACATAAATATCATCGTCCTGACCTTCAACAACCACAAAGGCCGCGCCGTTGTTTGTTATGTCGATGGTGCCGGTAACAAGCTCCTCTTTGCCCTGCATACGGAATTTTCCGCGCGTGGGCTCCTCAATCTCGCCCGCGGCCGAAAGCTCGTTCAGGCAGCTGTTGAGCAGCTTGCGGGTTTCGTCGTCGGTGATTCCCATCAACTTCGACAACTGCTTGTAGTTGAGCAGTTTGCCTGGATGCTGACGGAGCGTTGACAGTGCACGGCCGATGAGTGATTTTTTAGTATCGCCGGCAGCCTTTTTGGTGCGAGCTTTTTTTGCGGGTTGTGGTTTTCTTGTCATAAAGAACTAATTATGAATGTTATCCATATAACGATGAATCCGAGGGCGAAACCGACGTAGATTTGCCACGGGGAGTGCTGGTTGAGTTTGAGCCGCGCGGTGGCCGCCAGTCCCGACAGCAGCACCGTGGCCGCCAGCAATCCCGACAGGCCCGGATGCAGATACGACAGGTACGAAACCAGCGCCGTCAGTCCTCCCCAACCAATGGAGTGCAGGCTGATTCGCGTGAAAAGCGACATCAAGGCGGCTAAAGTGAGCATCAAAGCCGAGCCCAGAACGTAGGCGTGCATAACGGCCGGGGCGTGCCAGTTGTTCAGAATATGCCCGAAAGCAAAGGCACACACCGCGGCCACCGTCAGCGCAAAAACACGCTCGCGGCGCTCACGCATCTGGAAGCTGCTCACATAACCAATCATCCGTGCAAACGCAATGAAAATCAGCGGCAAAAGAATGGTGTAGCCGGCACTGAAACCTAGCAGCATCAACTGCGTGGGTAACGCTCCGGGCATCATCAGACTAATGATGAAAATCATCCCTAAGGTGGTCAGAAAAATGGGGTGCAGAACTATCGAAACGCAGTAGAAAAACCTGTCAGTCATATCGTCATATTTGTTTGGTAAAATTAGGCAAGTTCTCGAATATATTTAAGGATTCGGCCGTTTTATAAGCATTTTTTTCGCTCTCGGTCTTTGGGCTCCGGGCGGCCCGCTTTTTTGTGTTTCGCCGCCACGATAAATTTTGTTGGCATTTTTGCGGAACTCACCTATATTTGCCACACAATAATTGTTGAAAATGAGCAAAAAAGAAACTCGCGTCACGTCGCGGCAACTGCGCAGTTCATACCTTACAACCATTATTAGTATCTCGCTGGTTTTGTTTGTGATAGGTCTTGTCGGGTTGCTGATTCTGAACGCCCACAAAATATCGCGCCACGTTAAAGAGAACATCGGAGTGACGGTGTTTTTGAACAACGACCTCAAAGAGGTTGATATGATTAAGCTCCAGAAAAGCCTCGACGCATCGAGTTTTGTGCGCTCAACCGAGTTTGTCTCGAAAGAGCAGGCCGCGCAGGAGCTGAAGGACGAGCTGGGCGAGGATTTTGTCAACTTCTTGGGCTACAATCCTTTGCTGCCGTCAATCGAGGTCAAGCTGAAAGCCGAGTACGCCAACGCCGACAGCATCGCCAAAATCGAGCGAAAGCTTGTCAAATACTCGCAGGTAAAAGAGGTGGCATACCAGAAATCGCTCATTGAGGCTGTCAATCAGAACATTAAGAAAATAAGTATGGTGCTGCTCATCTTCTGCGGGCTGCTTTTCATCATATCGCTTTCGCTGATAAACAACACCATACGGCTGTCGGTTTACGCGCGCCGCTTCCTGATTAAAACAATGGAGCTTGTGGGAGCCACCCGGCAGTTTGTGCGGGCGCCATTCATCATCAAGAGCCTTGAGCACGCGCTCATCAGCATACTCATAACATTTGTGCTGCTTGGCGGTACAATTTATCTGACCGACAAGCATTTACCCGAGCTGTCGATAATGTACGAACTCGACACAATCGCAATCCTTTTCGCCGGAATAATGGCAATCGGATTCTTCATTGTCTGGATTTCGAACTTTTTTGCCGTCAACCGCTACCTGCGAATGAAAGGCAACGACTTATATGCATAAAATCAAACACTTATGGATAACGAGACAAAAAAAACAGGTTTTGCCATTCACCCCAGCAACTACAAACTCATTTGGATTGGAATCGCCATCTTGGTTTTCGGCTTCATTCTGATGGCCGGCGGCCGCTCCGACGACCCGAAAGTGTTCAACGAGGCAATGTTCAACGTCCGCCGGATTGTGATTGCCCCGGTGGTGGTGCTGGCCGGATTCCTGTTCGAAATCTACGCCATTATGCGTAAACCTAAAACCGATGACTGATAACCGATTGCAATGATTTTCACTCCCGGAAAAGAGCAATATGATTTTGAGGAGGGACAAATCATATTGATTGACAAACCGCTCAAGTGGACTTCGTTCGATGTGGTGAACAAGGTGCGCTATCTGCTTAAAAACCAGTTTGGTCTGAAAAAAATCAAAGTCGGTCACGCCGGAACGCTCGACCCGCTGGCCACCGGCCTGCTAATTGTGTGCACAGGCAAGTTCACCAAACGGATTGAGGAGATTCAGGCTCACGACAAAGAGTACACCGGCACTTTTATGCTGGGCGCCACCACTCCGTCGTACGACCGCGAGACCGAAATCGACCGCACCTTCAGCACCGAGGGCATCACCCGCGAGCGCGTTGAGGAAGTGCTGCGAACCTTTGTGGGCGAGCAGGACCAGGTGCCGCCGCTCTTTTCGGCAAAGCAGATTGGAGGCCAGCGCGCCTACGTGGCCGCTCGCAAGGGCAGAGAGGTTGAGCTGAAACCGGCCCGAATCAACATCGAGCGCATCGAACTGATTGAGTGCAATTTGCCAATGGTGACCGTGAACATAAAATGCAGCAAGGGAACATACATCCGCGCCTTGGCCCGCGATTTCGGCGAGCGGCTTGGCTCGGGAGCCTATCTGCACGACCTCAGGCGCACCGCCAGCGGCAATTTCAGCGTCAGCGACGCCATTGAAATATCGGATTTCGAAAAAAATATCAGAAACTTGCAACCCGTTGCAAAAAACAACGTAGACAATTTGTTATTATAATACCTTTTAAGCATCACGCCACGCGCAAATGCTTATAAAACAGTAAAAATTTAGTAATGAAACTTTCGCAATTTAATTACGATTTGCCAGAGGAAAGCATCGCGCTTCACCCGTCGGAAAACCGTGACGAGGCACGCCTGCTGGTTGTCAACCGCAAAACAGGGCAGTTTGAACACCGCATCTTCAAGGAGATTATCAACTATTTCGACGACCAGGATGTGTTCGTTTTCAACAACACCAAGGTGTTCCCCGCACGTTTGTACGGCAACAAGGAGAAAACCGGCGCCAAAATCGAGGTCTTTCTGCTCCGCGAGCTGAACCCCGACCAGCGCCTGTGGGACGTGCTGGTTGACCCGGCCCGCAAAATCCGCATCGGCAACAAACTCTACTTTGGCGAGGACGACTCGCTGGTGGCCGAGGTTATCGACAACACCACGTCGCGCGGACGCACACTCCGCTTCCTGTTCGACGGCTCACACGACGAGTTCAAAAAAACACTTTACAGCCTTGGCGAGACGCCGCTTCCGCGATACATCAAGCGCGATGTGGTTGAAGAAGACGCCGAGCGCTATCAGACCATTTTCGCCAAACACGAGGGCGCCGTGGCCGCTCCGACAGCCGGTATGCACTTCAGCCGCGAGCTGCTCAAACGCTGCGAAATCAAGGGCATCAACTTTGCCGAAATCACACTCCACGTGGGACTGGGCAACTTCCGCTCGGTGGATGTTGAGGACCTGACAAAGCACAAAATGGACTCGGAGCAGATTATCATCCCGGAGGAGGCCGCCAACATTGTGAACAAGGCCAAAGACGGCCGCCATCAGGTTTGCGCCATCGGCACCACCGTGATGCGCACACTCGAAAGTTCGGTGTCAACCTACGGCTACCTGAAACCGTTCGACGGATGGACCAACAAGTTCATCTTCCCGCCCTACGAGTTCAGCGTGGCAAGCTCGATGGTCTCGAACTTCCATCTGCCGCAATCGACGCTGATGATGATGGTTGCCGCATACGCCGGCTACGATTTGCTGATGGAGTCGTACCGCGTGGCTCTGAAAGAGGGCTACAAGTTCGGCGCTTACGGCGATGCAATGCTGATTCTTTGATTATCAAACCGATAAACCGCCAAGGAGGCCCGTTGTGGGCTTCCTTTTTTTTGTGAATACCGAAAACACCAGAATATGCACAAACCACGCGTGAAAGAGGTGCCGCCAATGGTGGCCAAAGCCGGCGGCCAGCTGATGGAGTTTCTGCTGACCAGTTTGCCTGGCAAAAACCGCAACAACATCAAAACACTGCTCAACCACCGCCAAGTGCTTGTCAACGGGCAGGTTGTGGGGTTCTACAACCACCAGCTGCAGCCGGGCGACACAGTGCAGATTCTGAAATACAAGGCTCCGGCCGAAATGACCTTTTCGGGAATGACCATAGTGTTTGAGGATGAGCACATTATAGTTGTCGATAAGCACGCCGGAATGTTGTGCTCGTCGGCCACAAAAGACCCCAACACCGTGGCCGCCACACTGTTGCGCTACGTAAGGCGCCAGAGCCCGGTTAACAGCGTCTATATGGCCAGCAGCCTCGACCGCGAGACATCGGGGCTTGTGGTTTTCGCCAAAACGCGTTTGGCCAAAGAGCGCCTGCAACAGAGCCTGAGTATGACCGATTACACCTATCTTGCTATAGTTGAGGGCGTTCTTGAAAAAGAAAACGGTGTGCTGAAATCGTACCTCTGGCTCGACAAAAAAACGCAGAAAATGTGCTCAAGCCAAAACCCCGACCAAGGACAACTGGCTGTTACTCACGTGAATCTGATGAAAAGCAACAACCATTTCTCAATGTTGCGCGTGAAGGTGGAAACCAACTGCAAACATCAGATTCGGGTTCAGCTGCACGACATTGGCCACACCATTGTGGGCGACCTGCGCTACGGCGCCGCTCACAACCCGCTCAGCCGGCTCGGCCTGCACGCCTGGGCGCTAACATTCCGCCATCCGGCCACGGGCAAGGTTTTGCAGTTCGAGAGCCACACGCCAAAACGGTTCCTCAACCTGTTTGGCGGCGAGGAGGAAAATAGGGAGCAAACAGCCAATTAATTATCTCCGCCAAGCCGCACCGTCGAGAAATCGAAATAGGTTAGCGAATTGAAATACAATTCTTTAACCCTTGCCGAATAAAGGTTGAACCGTTTCTCGTTGTTCGGTTTTGTGGTGTTGGTCATTATAAAACGCGGCGGGTCCGACTGGAAACCATCGATGTTAGACTCCAGAAAATCAGGCAGATACTTGGTGGGCAAATCAAAAATCATATCCACCATTCCGGCACCGAACATATAAAGCTCTTTCTGTGTTGAGGTTATGAAAGTGATGGTGAGCGAGTCGATGTAAGGTAGCCGGCCGTCGGCAGTGGTGGCCCAATAGTTGGGGTTGTAGGTGAGAATGTAGGGGTTGCCAACCGACTTTGGGTACTTGAACCTGAACGCTCCCGAACCAACCGTTCCGTTGATGCCGTAGGCGTTGAAAGCCTCGGGGGCGAACACAAGCGCATTGGTTCCGGCCAAGTAGTGCAGGAAAAGCTTGTCGGGTTCTTTAAGATTGATAATCAGCACGCTGTCGTTCTCCGCCACAATTCCCGAAATATGCACCGAATCGTTGTCTTTTGCCTCGGGCAGAAACTCGTCGGCACCAGCAATGTTCAGCACCTGCCGCGAAAGCCCGATCCCCTCTATCAGCTTGTTGCGGCAAATGCGTTCGATGGAGTATTTAACGTCGGAAGCCACAATCTGCCGCCCCTCACCATTCTCAAAACAGCGGTCGTTTTGGAAACGGGCGCGGGTGTCGAGCAGGAAGGTGTAAGTCAGCTCGTCTGGCGAGAGTTTGTGCTCGCGCGCAATTGAAGGCACAATTTGAAGCGTGTGCTGATTGTATTTTACTAATCCGGTATATACCTGGTTGACAATTATTTGCTCGCTGCGTTTCTCGGCATAGCCCGGAAAAACGCGGTGCGGAATGTCGCTGATGTTGATGCGCAGATTGCCGCCGTGCACACCATCGTTGCGCGTGCCTACAGGCTGACACGCCGACAAAGCAATAGCCGCAACGGCGAAAGACGAAAGTAGCAGTTTCATTTTGATTAATTTTACAATCAGCAAGTTGCGAAAAAAAACCAAATATGCAACCCATTGGCGGCATTTTTTGTGTTTTTGGTGGTTTGCCGCGAAAAACAACACACCAAATTATATATGGTGCTAACTTTTACTACCTTTGCGGTTCGTAAAATTTAGCACATTATGTTAGACAAGATTAAGGAGCTGGTTGACAAAGTTCAACAATATCAAGCCGACTCGGCAGAGAATCTTGAGCAGTTCCGTTTGAAATTCTTAAGCAAAAAAGGTGAAATCGGCCAACTTTTCGATGAGTTCCGTACCGTTCCGGCCGAGATGAAAAAGCAGCTGGGCGCCGAAATCAACAAGCTGAAACAGTTTGCACAGCAGAAATACGACGATGCCGCCGCGGCTCTCGAAAACGCAGTGTCGGACGACAGCCGCCACGACCTCACCCGTCCGGGCGAGCCGTTCGAGATTGGCACACGCCACCCCATTTCAATCGTCAAGAACGAGATTGTGGACATCTTCAGCCGCATCGGGTTCACCGTTGCCGAAGGCCCTGAAGTTGAGGACGACTGGCACGTATTCTCGGCAATGAACTTCGCCGCCGAGCACCCCGCACGCGATATGCAGGACACCTTCTTTGTTGAGAAGAAATCGATGGAGCCCGACCCGCACGACATTCTGCTGCGCACCCACACATCGAGCGTGCAGTCGCGCATAATGGAAAAACGCCAGCCGCCAATCCGTATGATTTTCCCCGGCCGCGTGTTCCGCAACGAGGCAATCTCGGCCCGCGCTCACTGCATCTTCCACCAGGTTGAGGGCTTGTATGTGGCTGAAAATGTTTCGTTTGCCGATTTGAAGCAGACACTTTTGTATTTCGCCAAAGAGATGTTCGGCAACGACACCAAAATCCGTCTGCGCCCGTCGTACTTCCCGTTCACCGAGCCCTCGGCCGAGATGGACGTGTCGTGCTCAATCTGCGGCGGCAAGGGCTGCAACATCTGCAAAGGCACCGGCTGGCTCGAAATTCTAGGCTGCGGAATGGTTGACCCCAACGTGCTGAAAAACTGCGGCATCGACAGCGAGAAATACACCGGTTTCGCCTTCGGTATGGGCGTTGAGCGCATTGCAATGCTCAAATACCAAGTGCGCGACCTGCGACTCTATTTCGAGAACGACATCCGATTCCTGAAACAATTCAAATCGGCCTATTAATAGCTTGAAAATTAAATCGTTATAATAACTAATTGAGCGGCAAAGATTTATTTCGATAAATGATAAAAACGATTATTTTTGCCACGCTAATTGAAAAATAAATAGTCTTATGTCGAAAAATACAAAAGAACAGCAACCTGACAGCTTCGAAAGTGTACAGGAATCACTGAACAAAGCCGAATTGTTCATCAACGACCACAAATCGGTTCTCTCATACGGCGCCATCGGCATTCTGGCCGTTGTAGCCATCTTCTTCGCCGTACAGCGTTTCTACCTGATTCCCAAGAACAACGAGGCAAGCGCCGCTATGTTCGTGGCAGAGCAATATTTCCAGAGAGACTCGTTCAACCTCGCCCTTAACGGCGACGGCAACTACGCTGGTTTCCTTGACGTGATTGACGATTACGGCATTACCCAAACCGCCAAGCTGGCCAACTACTATGCCGGTTTGTGCTATATGTACACTGGCGACTATGAGAGCGCCATCAGCCACCTGAAGAAATTCAAATCGAAAGACATCACCTTGAGTTCTGTCGCACTTGGCGTGATGGGCGACGCATATGTTGAGTTGGGCGAAGAGGCAAAAGGCGCATCGTACTACGAAAAAGCCGCTGCCAACGCCAAAAACGATTTCACAACACCGCTCTATCTGAACAAGGCCGCACAGGTTTACGAGAAACTGGGCAACAACAAAAAGGCCCTGGCTCTCTACAAGGCCATCAAAGAGGACTTTGCAATGTCGCAGGAGGCAATGAACGCCGACAAGAACATTGAGAAGATGAACGCTGAGATTGCAAAATAAATGGCAACAGCACTTAAGAACTTATCAGAATACAATGCAGCGACCATACCTTCGGGTGAGGGTCGCTGTTTTGTTGTTATTGTGGCCGAATGGAACGAGCAGGTCACAAACGCAATGGCCGAAGGCGCCATCAAGACGCTGAAGGATAACGGCGTAAAAGACGAGGACATTCTGGTCTGCCACGTTCCGGGCACCTTTGAGCTGACATACGCCGCCGCCCGCTACGCCCACAGCCACCTGCTGATTGACGGCGAACGCGAGGCCGACGCCATAATATGCCTGGGCTGTGTTATCCAGGGCGAAACGCGCCACTTCGACTTCATCTGCGAAGGCGTGGCCAACGGCTTGTCGACAATTAACGCGGCCGGCGAGATTCCGGTAATATTCGGCGTTCTCACCACCGACAACCTACAGCAGGCTCTCGACCGCTCGGGCGGACGCCTTGGCAACAAGGGCATTGAAGCCGCTGTTACGGCTCTGAAAATGACGCAGTATGTTCCAAAACATCTCACTGTTGAAGAAATAAACGCCATTTGCGAAGAAGCCGAACGGGAATTTAGAGAGCAGAAATAAACTCTATTATTTGGTATAAAACCGCCGTAGTCACAGGTTGATTGCGGCGGTTTTTTTTGTTCCAAAAACGTTAATTCGGTCAGTTGGTGTTGACGGAATTTATGTTATGCGGTGAGTTTTCACAACTCTCCGTATATGTCTTCTGACTTTAAAAACCAATCTGTTACCGAAACTATTGTAATCTCCTTGCCATCAACAACTTCGGTTCTCGATGGTGAAAATGCAACAAGAGTCAGCTTATCACACCTTAACAAAGCCGATGCTTTAACTAACGACGACGTCTCACGCGCAAAAGTTTTCGGTTTGTCGATTTCGAAAGCAACTTGTACCAATTCTACTGCGCGGTTTTGGTTACATACCACAAAATCAACCTCTTTGGACCTAGAATCGGGTCGATAGTAGTACACATCGAAATACGCTTTCGAACAACGGCGAAGCAATTCGATGTAAACAGCATTTTCCAATCTCCATCCAGTGTTTTCGCCTGCCATCGAAAAATAGCGGTTGTTTTCCAGTCCGTTATCAACAAGATAAGCCTTCTCACCTACCAACCTTTCTTTACTCTTGAATGAATGCCGCGGAAGTAATTGCACCAGAAATGCTTGCTGTAGGTAGCCAACATACTTTTTAACCGTCTTGTCCGACAATCCAAGTGTTGTTGCCAAATCATTGTAATTCACCACTTGACAGGCGTTGCTAATCAGATTGTATGCTATTTTTTCGAGAGCATCAATATGATAGATTCCAAAACGTTGCCGTATGTCTTTTTGCAAAATGGCACCTAAAAGGCTCTGAACATATCCGCGTTTGTTGTGCATTGACTGCATTTCGGGAAATCCACCGGTATTTAAATAATCAACAAACGCCCGTTTGCATTCCGCATCGGCTTTTGTCGTAATACCCTTAGTGTCAATATTATGGAACGCACAAAATTCTGAAAATGAAAACGGATAAAGGTGGATTTCGTTGTAGCGGCCTGTGAGATAAGTGGCAAGTTCACTGCTGAGCAATTTGGCGTTGCTGCCTGTTACAAAAATATGTAATCCGTTGCGTAACAGACGGTTGACAAACAAATGCCATCCATCAACGTTTTGTATTTCATCGAAAAACAAATATGACACATCGGTGCCATAAAGTTGGTAAAGGCACGAGAGAAGCGTGTTTAAATCTTCGACTCGCATATCGGCCAAACGGTCATCGTCAAGGTTGGCATATCCATAACGCACACTGCGCTCTTTCAACACTTTATGGCATAAGGTTGATTTTCCGCTGCGGCGTACACCTATCACAACCTGCGCTAACGGACTATCGAACTCAAACAAAGATTCTTCCATACGTTTAACCCAATGCCGTGGCTTGAGGGGGACATTCTCCTCTTTTTGTTCAGCAAGAACTTGTAATATACGCGATTCGTCAACCATATTTTTTGTTTTAACGAATACAAAGATAAAGTTTTGTTGTGCTAAATTCCGATAAAATGAAGAAAAAGTTTCTCAAAATTCCGGTAAAATGAAGAAATCACCTTCTGGTATTCCGATAAAACGCAAAAATAGTCCTTGAAAATTCCGATAAAATGCGGGGTTGTTTTTGTTGTGCGGCAAACTTTACGCGCTGAAGCACAAAAACTGCATAGCCCAAGGCAAGCGCAGCGGCGCCTTGGGTACCATTACCGCGTAATGTGGCGCCCTGCAGGGGCAGAACATAAAAATACATTACGTGTTGCGCCTTAAGCGCGCTACGGTTGTGGTGGCGGCATTACCCAACGTGTCGTTCGCTGCGCTCACTTTGCGTTGGGCTATGGGTGAGTTGCGCTTTCAGCGCGATTAACACGAATCCCAATTGACAACAAAAAACCGCCGCAAACCCAAGTCTGCAGCGGTTCTAACAAATATTCAATTACTAACTCCTAATTCCTAACTTCTAAATCCTAAATCTCCTCACGCCTTCTTCACCTCCACAAACAAATTCACCTCTTCGTCAATGTCCACGGTGATGGCGTTGTCGGCGTTCAAGGTGTTGACGATTTCGATGCTGTTGGCAAGTGTTTGGCTTGCAATGTATTGGCGGAAGTTGGCTATGGCGTCGTTCGAGTAGGCGTTGTCAGAGATGCGGATGTTGATTTTGTCCGTAACCTCAAAGCCGCTGTCCTTGCGGATGTTTTGAATGCGGTTCACCAGTTCGCGGGCCACGCCTTCGTTCTTCAACTCGTCGGTCAGAGTGATGTCAAGAGCCACGGTGAGCGTGCCCTCGTTGGTCACGAGCCAGCCAGGAATGTCTTCCGACACAATCTCAACGTCGGTGCGGACGATGGTAACTGCCTGTCCGTCAACGGTCAAGTCGAACTTCTCGGCCTGCTCGAGTGCGGCAATGTCCTCTTGGCTCATTTGGCCGATGGCGGCCGACAGTTGCTTCATAATCTTGCCGTACTTCGGTCCCAGAACCTTGAAATCGGGCTTGATGCGCTTAACCAGAATGCCAGTCGTATTTTCCAGCAGTTCAATGTCTTTCACGTTCACCTCGGTCATAATTATCGGCTTGACCGCCTCAATCTGACGGCGCATTTTCTCGCTGTGGATGGGCACCATAATCTTGCTCAACGGCTGACGAACCTTCAGGCTCACCTTTCGGCGAAGACCGAGAACCATTGACGATATGCGCTGTGCCAGTGCCATACGCTCCTCAAGGTCGGTGTCGATGGCCGACGCGTCGGCTTTTGGGAACTGCGCAAGGTGAACCGATGTTGCGGCGCGGCCAGTGGCTTGCGTCAGGTCGCGGTAGAGCATATCCATATAGAACGGCGCTATCGGGCTGCCCAGCACGGCCACCGTCTCAAGGCAGGTGTAGAGCGTCTGATAGGCCGCAATCTTGTCGGCGTCATACTGACCGCCCCAGAAGCGTTTGCGGTTCAGGCGCACGTACCAGTTGCTCAAGTTGTCGATGACGAAATCCTGAATGGCACGTCCCGCGCGAGTTGGCTCGTAGTTGTCGAGCGCGTCCTGCACCTCGTTGATGAGCGAGTTCAAGAGCGACAGAATCCAGCGGTCAATCTCGGGGCGCTCGGCCAGCGGAATGTCCTTCTCGCGGTAAGTGAACCCGTCAACATTCGCGTAAAGCGCAAAGAAACTGTATGTGTTATAGAGCGTTCCGAAGAATTTGCGTTTCACCTCGTCAACGCCCTCGATGTCGAATTTCAGGTTGTCCCACGGTTGCGCGTTGGTAATCATATACCAGCGAAGCGGGTCGGAACCGTACTTCTCGATAGTGGCGAACGGGTCGACGGCGTTGCCCAGACGTTTCGACATTTTGCTGCCGTTTTTGTCGAGCACAAGGCCGTTCGAGATGATGTTTTTGAAGGCCACCTTGCCGTTAATCATTGTGCTGATGGCGTGCAGAGTGTAGAACCAGCCGCGTGTTTGGTCGACGCCCTCGGCAATGAAGTCGGCGGGGTAGAGCGTGTCGAAATCGTCTTTGTGCTCAAACGGCCAGTGGCGCTGCGCGAACGGCATTGCGCCCGAGTCGAACCACACGTCAATCAGGTCTTTCTCGCGGTACATTGGTTTTCCGCTTGGCGCGACAAGCACCACAGCGTCGATGTAGGGGCGGTGCAGGTCAATCTTGTCGTAGTTCTCTTTCGAGTAATCGCCAACCTTGAAGCCCTTGGCCGTGTACGGATTCTCTTTCATAACGCCCGCGGCCACAGCCTTCTCAATCTCGGCGCAGAGTTCCTCAACCGACCCGATGCAGAGTTGCTCGGCGCCGTCCTCGGTGCGCCAGATGGGCAGCGGCGTGCCCCAGTAGCGTGAGCGGCTCAAGTTCCAGTCGTTGATGTTCTCAAGCCATTTTCCAAAGCGGCCTTCGCCAGTGCTCTGCGGCTTCCAGTTGATGGTCTTGTTCAGTTCCACCATTTGGTCTTTCACGGCAGTGGCCTTGATGAACCAACTGTCGAGCGGATAGTAGAGCACGGGTTTGTCGGTGCGCCAGCAGTGCGGATAGTTATGCACGTGTTTTTCAATCTTATAGACGGTGCCTTCGGCCTTCATTTTCATACAGATGAAGATGTCGAGATTCTCGGCCTTCTGCGCCGCCTGCTCGTCGTATTTTCCGTCGACGGTGAACTGCGGGTCGTAGGCGTTCTTCACCCAGCGGCCTTCGTATTCCTTGTAGATGCCGATGTTGACAAAATCGCGCACAAACTGCTCGTCAAGGTCGGCGGTGAAGTAGTATTTGCCAGTCAGGTCAACCATTGGGCGAGTCTCGCCAGCCTTGTTAATCATAAACAGCGACGGGATTCCAGCGGCCTTGGCCACCTTGGCGTCGTCGGCGCCGAACGTGGGCGCAATGTGAACAATGCCCGTACCGTCTTCGGTGGTTACATAGTCACCAGGGATGACGCGGAAGGCGTCGGCTTTCTTATTCACAATTTGCTTGTCGTCAGTCAGTTCGCACGGGTCAACCCACGGAAACAGTTGCTCGTAGTGGATGCCCACAAGGTCGGTGCCTTTCATTTCGGCAATCACCGTGCCAGGGTTCTTATCGTTGAAATAGGCGCTGAAACGCGATTTGGCCACAATCACCGTGCAAGCCTGCTCGGTGTAGGGGTTCTTGGTCTCAACGGCCACATAGTCAATCTTCGGGCCAACGCAGAGTGCGGTGTTCGATGGCAGGGTCCACGGTGTGGTGGTCCAGGCCAGAATGTAGAGTTGCTTGTGGTCGGCGTCGGCTTTCGCCAGAATATCTTTAACCAACTGATTGTCAGCGTCCGCAACCTTAAACTGCGCGGTGCAGGTGGTGTCCTTCACGTCGCGGTAGCAGCCAGGTTGGTTCAACTCGTGAGTCGACAGGCCCGTGCCAGCGGCAGGCGAGTACGGCTGAATGGTGTATCCCTTGTAGAGTAACCCCTTGTTATAGATGGTTTTAAGCAGATACCAAAGCGTTTCGATGTAGCGGTTGTCGTAGGTGATGTAGGGGTCGTCCATATTCACCCAGTAGCCCATTTTGGCGGTCAGGTCGCGCCATTGGGCGGTGTACTTCATAACTTCGGAACGGCAGGCGTGGTTGTAGTCGTCAACGCTGATTTTCTTGCCGATGTCTTCCTTGGTGATGCCTAGTTGCTTCTCAACGCCCAACTCAACGGGCAGACCGTGAGTGTCCCAGCCAGCCTTGCGGTCGACCAGAAAGCCCTGCAGCGTCTTGTATCGGCAGATGATATCCTTGATGCTACGCGCCATAACGTGGTGAATGCCAGGCATTCCGTTAGCCGACGGTGGCCCTTCGAAGAAGATGAATTTCGGGTGTCCCGCGCGAGTGTCAATACTTTTCTGAAAGGTGTTGTCCTTGTTCCATTGCTCAAGGACGTCTTTGTTAATCTGCGACAAGTCCAACTGCTTGTATTCTGGAAATTTACCGCTCATAATTATGCTGTTTTATATTGATTTCTCGAAAAAACGCGCAAATATAGTTTTTTATTGGTGAATCGGTGAATTGGAGAATCGGTGAATTGATGCTTGTCGGACATAAATCTCAAGCATACGGTGGATATACGCAAGTGAAAGTTGTATTTAAGATGCCTGTAAATGAGACAGGCACCGCGTTGCTACAACGAATATATTATGCGTTTTATTGGTTCTATTTCACTCCCCAAACAACCTTCCCGCCTTCTGCAACATATTCTTCAAAATATTCATCATTCCAACCTGACTCCCATTCTTCAGGTTTCTCGGCAACCTCACAATTTATTGTTGCGGTTGTACAACCAACAAAAACCCCTTTACCAATTCTTGTAACCGATGCTGGAATGTTGACCGATGTAAGATTTTCACAATAGTAGAAGGCATGCGTATTAATTTCCTCTACGGAATTGGGGATTATTACCGATGTAAGATATTCGCAATTGCCAAAAGCGTCATATTCTATAATTTTAACGGTGTTCGGGATTTTATAAGTGCCCGTTTTTCCTTTTGGGCATAATATTAGAATGGTTTTGTCCTTATTGAACAAAACGCCATCTTCTAAAACGAAATTAGAATTTTCACCGTTCAAAGTAATTTTTCTTAACCGGCGACTACGTTCAAACACACCAGAGCCCATGTTAGCCACCGATTTACCAATATTGACAGATGACAGATTGCACCATGAGAAAGCGCCATCTCCAATGGTTGTCACTGAGTTTGGTATGGTAACCGATACAAGGTTAGAACTCCAAAACGCCATTTTATCAATTACCTCAACTGAGTTACCCAAACATAACGACCTGAGATTATGGCAGTTGCAAAAAGCCCGTTCCCCGATGTTCTTAACCGAGTTGCCAATAACAACCGAAGTAAGGCTGTCACAATATTCGAACGCAGAGGCTCCAATGTTTTTAACGGAGTTAGGAATGGTTATTGTTTTAAGGCCGTTCATATAGAAGGCACCCCACTCAATTATAGTAACTGACTCGGGAATTGTTATAGACGAGATACTTTTACAACCATAGAAAGAATTATAACTAATAACACTAACCGAATTAGGAATGTTAACCGATTTTAGAGAGGAACAACCATCGAATGCACTATTACCAATGCTTTTCACCGATTCTGGAATGACAATTGTTGTTAGGATTTTGCAGTTACGGAAGGCTGAACACCCAATGTTTGTAACCGAATTAGGAATAGATACAGAGGTAAGCTCGCTGCAGCCATTGAATCCATTGTCGCTAATGCTTGTAACAGTACAGGACACACCATTATTTTTCACTGTCGAAGGAATGGTAAGGTTGCCCACAGGTTTGGTTTCGGTTGCGCCAACCGCAACTTCGTGTCTTGCGGAGTTTGTTACTGTATATTTCAGATGGCCAACCGTAAAGGTTGTCTGCGCCCATGCGTGCAAGGCAAGCATTGCTGTAAGGCATAAAACAATAAAGCGTTTCATATAGAATGTTATAAATCGCTGCAATCAAAATGCGGCGTATTATTATGAAAGCCAAATATATGATTTTTTTTGGTTTTGAGCTATTTCGTCAGCTCATTATACAATCCCATACCTTTCACTGTCAGCAGATATTTTTGGCGCGGATGCCGCGGGCTGTCGGGATAAAGCAGACGCACGCAACCCGAATTTATTGAAGGAGATATGTAATTTTCTATAAATGTCGGTCGGTGCCGCAAGCCAACTTTTCCCATTAGTTCCTTTTGCGACAACTGATTACGTCCCAAACAGCGAACAACGAACATTACATTCTCATTTTCGGCGCAATTAACTTGTTCGGTACTTGTTCGGTACTTGTTCGGTGAAAAGCCCAAAGTGCAATTTTTGCACTTTGAATTGCACTTTGAAATTTTCTCCTCAAAAACCTCTTGCCATACTCAAAAACAGCCTTACATTTGCATACCGACCGTTCAGTATTTGGCGGCCGAAGTAAACCATTGATTATGAACGATACACGTGAATTCATTATCGACGAGGCCTACAAACTTTTTCTGCAGCAGAGCTACGAGGCTGTGTCGATAAGCACCATTAGCGAGGCCATTGGGCTGACAAAAGGTGCGCTCTATCACCATTTCACGAACAAGGAGGATTTGTTCAAGGCGGTGATTGACAAGCATTTTCCGCATTTTGTGGATAAGTCGGAGCCCGAGGCGCAAACACTCAGGGAGCAGATTGAAATGAGCGTGGCCTACGGCGAGAAAATCTTGCGGAGCCTCAACCCTCAGGGAATGAAGTTTGACCCCGTAAGTTTCATCGGGCTAATGAGCGACGCTTTCCGCCATTATCCTGAATTCGACAAACGGAAAATCGAGGAAATCGACGAATGCACGAAAATGATTAAGAACGTGGTGGTTAAGGCCATTGCGAGCGGCGAGATTCGCGGCGACATCGACACCACAGTGATTGCCAAGCAGATAGTATCAACCAGCATCGGCACAGCGATTGAGATTATGCACAACTACAGCATTGAGGAGACGGTGAACACTATGCGCGCCGAACTGCAACAGTTGTACGCCCTTTTGAAATTGTGACACTTTTTTAAAAACGAACAAAGATACCGAACGTTCAGTTAATAGTTAGGAGTTAGAATTTAGGAATTAGGAGTTGAATTAATAATTAACAATGAACAATGTGGTTGGAAAGGCATAGGTGGTGTTAGGTGTTGGGTTTTGGATTTGTAGGGACGTGGCGTGCCGCGTCCGAAATCGAAAAACCTGTGACAATCAGTGTGTTCAGTGTAATCTGTGCGAAAAATTAAAAATTCACCAATCAAAATCGAAAATCATAATTCACAAATCATAAATAAACCAAACAAAATGAAAGTTAGGATTTTAACATCGGCACTTGCGCTTGCGCTGCTTGCAGGCTGTGCCAACAAAAACGAGAAAGCGGTAGAGTCAGCGCCTGTCAAGGTTACAACGGAAACTGTGGTGAACCAATCGACGGTTCAGCGGCTGAACTACAGCGGAACGGTTGAGGCTGGGCAGACAATTCCGCTCACCTTTGAAATGACAGGAACGGTGCAGAAAGTGCTGGTTGAGGCTGGCGACGCCGTGAGCGCGGGCCAACTGCTGGCCACCATCGACAAAACCGACGCGCGGAATATGTACGAAATGACGCTGGCCAAGCAGAAACAAGCGCAGGACGCCTACGACCGCCTGAAAACGGTTTACGAGAAGGGCAGTCTGCCCGAGGTGAAGTGGATTGAAATGCAGACCAATCTGGAGCAGGCCAACTCGTCGCTGAAGATTGCCGAGAACAACCTGAAAAAGTGCGAGTTGAAATCGCCCGTGAGCGGTATTGTCGGCCGCCGCAACGTGGAGCCAGGAATGTCGGCGCTGTCAATCACTGGCGCACCCATCGAAATTGTTGATTTAAAAACGGTTAACATCAAAATATCGATTCCCGAAAAGGAAATCGGCAAACTGAAGAAGGGCGCCGAGGCAACCTTTACGGTGGGCGCGCTCGGCGGAAAGGAGTTCAACGGCGAAGTTACCAACATCAGCCCTGTGGCCGACCGCCTGTCGCGCACCTATGAGGCTAAAATTCAGGTGAATAACCGCAGCGGCGAACTCAAGCCTGGTATGGTTTGCGACGTGCGCATCGACATTGCCGACAATCAGAAACGGCTGCTCGTGCCCTACCTCTGCGTGACGCGGGACAACGAGAATCAGCAATATGTGTATCTGGTTGATAAAAAGGCAAATACGGCTCAGAAACGCATCGTGACAACGGGCAACTACTACGACAAGTTTCTGGAAATAACATCGGGCCTGAACGAGGGCGACCTTGTGGTGAAGAACGGAAAGGACAAACTGACCAACAACTGCTTAATTTCCTTCTGATTATGAAAACTACATTCATCGAACACGCAATGCGCAACAACAAGATTGTCATAACCATTGTGCTGACGCTAATGGTTGTGGGCATTGTGGCGCTGAAAAAAATGCCGCGCAACGAATTCCCCGTATTCACTGTGCGTCAGGGAGTTGTGGTGGGCGTTTATCCTGGAGCATCGTCGGAGCAGGTGGCCGAGCAACTGACCACCGCTGTTGAGAACTATACCTTTGGTTTTAAGGAAGTTAAAAAGAGCGGTACCTACTCCTATTCGCGCGAGGGCATAATGTATATGTTTGTGGAACTGACCGCCGACTGCAAAGACGCCGACGAGTTCTGGTCGAAATACAAGCACGGGCTGGAGTTGCTGAAATCGTCGCTGCCGTCGGGCGTGCTGGCGCTTGTGGCCAACTCCGATTTTGGCGACACATCGGCGCTATTAATCTCGCTTTCAAGCGATAACCACACATACAAAGACCTTGAACTGTGGCTGAAAAAACTTGAGGCCGAGGTGCGCAAGATTCCCGCCACATCGAAGGTGAAAAACGTGGGACTGCAGAAAGAGAAGATTTTTGTTAATGTGGACCCTGACAAACTTAACGAATACAATATCAAGGCTTTATCGCTGCTTGGCGCATTCCAGTCGAACGGGCTTGTGGGCTACGCGGGCGACATTGACGACGGCGAGACGCTGCTAAACCTTCATTTTGGCGAGAATTATGAGTCGGAAAAGGACCTTGCCGAGCAGATTGTCTATTCGGACCCCGACGGCAACGTGGTGAGACTCAAGGATATAGCCACCATTGAGCGCCGCTACGACGACCCCGACAGTTACATCAAGCAGGACGGCCGCAAGACCATTCTGCTGTCGCTCGAAATGCAGAACGGCAACAACATTGTGGAGTACGGCGAGGCGGTGGACAAGGCCATTGAGACCTTCAAGGCGCAACTGCCTGACGGAATTGACGTTGAGAAGATTTCGGAGTTGCCGAAATACGTGAAGGAGTCGGTGAACGACTTTATGCGCGAGTTCCTGATTGCCATCATCGCCGTCATCTGCGTGACAATGCTGCTTCTGCCGCTGCGAGTGGCTTCGGTGGCGGGCATCACAGTGCCAATTTCGGTGCTGATAACGCTGGCCGTGCTCTACTTCTTCGGCATCGAACTCGAAATGGTGTCGCTGGCGTCGCTGATTCTGGTTCTGGGTATGATTGTCGATAACTCTATTGTGGTGATTGACAACCACGTAGAAATGATTGACCACGGTTTGTCGCCGTGGCACTCGGCCATCAAGAGCGCCAAGGAATTGAGCGGCTCGGTGATTGTGGCCACCATCGCCATCATCTGCGTTTATGCGCCGCTTGCGTTTATGGTTCCTGGCTCGGCGGGCGAATTTCTGGAGATTTTCCCGCCCGTGGTAGCCATCGCGCTTATCATTTCGGTGATAATTGCCTTATTGTTAGTGCCTTATCTCGATTTTGTTTTCATCAAGAAAGGACTGAAAAACCGCAGCGAGGAGGGCGAAAAGAAGAAACGCCGCTCGTTCCTCGACGTTATGCAGAGCGTTTACGACCGATTGCTCGAACGCGCCTTCAACCATCGTGGCGCGGTGATTCTCTGCGCGATAGTCATTGTCGGACTGTCGTTCTGGGGATTCACAACCATCGACCAGGCGCTGTTCCCGAAGGTTGAGCGCAACCAGTTTGCCGTTGAGGTTTATCTGCCAACGGGCGCATCGCTTGCGCAAACCGAGGCGGTGGTGGATAGTGTTGAGCAACTGCTACTTAACGACGAGCGCGTTACCAAAGTAACGACGTTCATCGGCACTAGTTCGCCACGGTTCCACACCGTTTACGCGCCAAAAATGCCAGCGCCGAACTTCGGGCAACTGCTTGTGAATACTGTCTCGAACCAAGCCACTAAAGACATTGTAAGAGATTATGAATCAACCTATTCGAACCGCTATCCGAACGCATTCGTCAAATGGCGGATTCTGGCAATGCAGTTCACACCGTCGCCAATCGAGATTCGCATTTCGTCAGACTCGATTAGCGACATTCATAAGGTTGAGGCTCAGATATTTGACATCATCAACCGCACCGAAGGCATCAGTTGGGCGCGCTCCGATTGGGACCAAAAGCAGCAGAACATCCGCATCGACGTTGACCGCGACAAAGCCAACCGTCTCGGCATATCGAAAAGCCTGATAGCCACATCGTTAATGGCGGGATTCGGTGGTCTGCCGCTCACCACCATCTGGGAAGGCGACTACCCCATCGACGTGCAGTTGACAATGAAGAACGACGGTGAGACCGAAGGCATTGAAACGCTGGAAAACAAATACATAGCGTCGCCAAAAACGTTCAGCACAGTGCCTCTGCGCTCAATTGCCACGCTGCGGCCCGAATGGAACGAGGGCACCGTGGTGCACCGCAACGGCGTGCCTACGCTCACCATCGCCGTGGACGAGGAGGCGGGCTACGTGGCTTCGAACATTCTGAACGAACTTATGCCGCAGATTGCCGCTCTTGACCTGCCTGTGGGCACGTCAATAAGTTACGGCGGCGACTACGAGGGAACTGAAGAGGTGTTTGTGCCAATGGGTATTGCACTGGGTTTGAGCATTTTACTCATTTTCTTCGTGCTTCTGTTCCAGTTCAAGAAATTCAAAGTGGTGCTGCTCATAATGTCGGGAATGCTAATGACCATTCCTGGCGCCGTAATTGGCTTGAAACTAACGGGTTATCCGTTCAGCATCACGGCGTTTGTGGGCATCACAAGTCTTTGCGGAATGATTGTGCGCAACGGCATCATTCTAATCGACTATGCGCGCGAACTGCGTGACAAAGAGAAACTTATGGTGCGCGAGGCCGCCATTGCAGCAGGAAAGCGCCGTATGCGCCCAATCTTCCTGACATCGGCTGCGGCCGCAATGGGCGTTGTGCCAATGATTATCAGCCGCTCGCCGCTGTGGGGCCCGCTCGGAACGGTAATCTGCTTCGGCTTGCTCGTCTCAATGGTGCTGGCGCTGTTCGTTCTGCCAATTTTGTACGACGTTTCGTACGACGACAAACTGAAGAAACCTGGAATGTGGACCGTGCCTTACAATCAGAAATTCGCCAAATTCACGGTTGTGGCGTTGCTTATCGGTGCTTCGACGTTAATCGCCAACAGCGCTGAGGCACAGCCGATTACGCTCGACTCGCTGAAACACGCCGCACTACTCAATAATCAGCAGATTAAAAACTCCGAACTGGATATTGAGGCCGCCGAGCAACAGAAAAAAGAGGCTTTCACCAAGCACTTCCCAACGGTGAGCGCCTCGGCTGTGGCTATGAAATCGGTCAATCCGCTTGTCGATATGGATATGTCGTCGGACGGAATGCTCTCGTCGAGCCCCACCTACAACAGTATGATGGAGCAGGCTGGGCAACTGCAGCAGATGCAGGAATCGGGACAGATTGCTCAACTGCAACAAGCCGCTATGGCTGGCGACCAGAACGCTCTGGCGCAACTGCAGCATATTCAGACAATGACCGAAAAAATGCAGGGAATGCAGTCGATAATGGGCTCGATGGCCGAGTTTCTTCCTATCATTCAAGAGATTATCGAAGATAAAAAGAACAGTCTGGACTATATGAACACCGCTGCCTTGATGGTGGCAATGCCGCTTTACGCTGGTGGCCGAATCTACAACGGCAACAAACTGGCCGCGCTGGCCGAGGACGTGAGCCACTACAAGAAGGATATGGCCGTTGACGAGGTGATGATACGCACCGAGGAACTCTACTGGACGCTGCAGTCGCTCATTGAGAAGGGCAAGACGGTGCAGGAGTACAAGAATATGCTCGACACGCTCTACCGCGATGTGAACAACTACGTGGAGGCTGGTCTGGCGCAGCGCAACGACCTGCTGAAGGTTCAACTCAAGCAGAACGAGTTGGAGACCAACTACCGCAAGGTTCAGAACGGCATTGAACTCACCAAACGCGCTATTTGTCAGCACGTTGGCATTCCGTACACCGACAGTATTGAGTTCGAGCCCGCCCATTTTGACCGCCTTGTGGAGGTCAGCCAATCGTCGACCGAGGAGTTGGTGGAGAACCGCAAGGAATACCAACTGTTGAACAAGGCTGTAGAGGCTCAGGAGTTGCAGAAGAAGATGATTCGCGGCGAATATATGCCACAAGTGGCTGTGGCTGGCGCAGGCTACTGGCTCGATATGATGGACAACCGCTCGACCAACGCCCTGGGAATGCTCACCGTGACAATCCCGCTCACCGACTGGTGGGGCGGCAGCCACAAAATCAAGCAGCAGAACGTGAAACTCGAGCAGGCGCGTATGCAACTCAACGAGAAGACCGAACTGATGAGCCTGCAAATCCGCCAAATGACCGACGAATTGAGCGTGAACGATTTTCAGATTTCAGTCTCGCAAAAATCAGTCGACCAAGCGCAAGAGAACCTGACCGTGAGCCAGAACAACTATCAGGCAGGCGTCATTGGCATATCGGATTTGCTTGAGGCACAGGCCGTTTACCAGCAAGCCAAAGACAACCTGACCGAAGCCAACTGCAACTATCAGATTACTGCGGCAAAGTATTTGGTGGTGACCGGAAATTATAAATAGGTGGAATTAGGATTAATAATGAGGATTTTAGAATACAAAAACGGTTAAAAACATTGAATCGGCGAATTGTGGCGGAAAGCTGCAATTTGCCGGTTTAATTGTTTGTCTGTTTGTGCTTTTGTTTGTGTTTTCTATCAAAACGCTTATTTTTGCACCACTTTTTAAATAGCGCACTTAAATCGCTGAAAATGACTGATAAGCAACAGACTATCAAAAACGAAGTTACCGTCGAAGGAACTGGTTTGCACACTGGGGCACACGTGAAGATGACTTTCAAACCCGCCCCAATCGATTTTGGATACAAATTTCAACGCATTGACTTAGAAGGGAAACCCGTTATTCCGGCTTTGGCCGAATATGTGATTGACACTTCGCGCGGAACCACCATTGGCCGCGGCGATGCCCGTGTTTCAACCATCGAGCACGTGATGGCCGCCGTTTACAGCTACGGAATCGATAACATCCTTATCGAGATTGACGGCCCCGAAACACCGATTATGAGCGGCAGCTCAATCGAGTTTCTTGAAGCTCTGAAAAAAGCCGGAATCGAAGAACAAGAGGCTGAGCGCCAATATTTTGAGGTTAAGGAGAATATCCGCTACGTGAACCCGGAAAAGGGCATCGAGATAATCGCCTACCCCGACTCAAAATTCAGTATCGATGTGCTTATCGACTTCAACTCGAAAGTGCTCGGACAGCAGTTCGCCAGCATCGACGACATCAGCGATTTCGAGAAAAATATTGCCAACTGCCGCACCTTCGTCTTCGCACACGAGCTGGTTCCGTTGTTCAATATGAACCTGATTCGCGGCGGACAGCTCGACAACGCCATTGTGATTGTCGAGAACAAAATCTCGCAAGAGGAGTTCGACCGCATTGCCGACTTCTGCAACAAGCCGCGCGTGACAGCCCGCGAGGGAATCCTCAACGAGGACCTGAAATACGACAACGAACCGGCACGCCACAAGCTGCTCGACATTATCGGCGACCTGGCCCTGACCGGACGAAAAATAAAAGGCAAATTCATTGCCAAAAAGCCCGGACACTTTGCCAACACCGAGTTTGCCAAGCAGATTCGCCAGTGCATAAAGTTCCAACAGAAAAACGGCGTTGCGCCAATCTACCACCCCGACCAAAAACCAATCTACGACATCAACGACATAATGAAACTGCTGCCCCACCGGCCGCCGTTCCTGCTTGTCGACAAGATTATCGAGATGACTGAAAACTCGGTAGTAGGCATTAAGTGCGTCACAATGAACGAGCCGTTCTTTGTGGGCCACTTCCCGCAGGAACCCGTGATGCCCGGCGTGCTTCAGATTGAGGCAATGGCGCAGGTGGGCGGCATTCTGGTGCTGAAAGACCTTGAGAAACCGCAGGAGTGGTCGACATATTTTCTGAAAATCGACAACGTGAAGTTCAAGCGCAAGGTGGTGCCGGGCGACACGCTCATTTTCAAACTCGAATACCTTGCCCCTGTCCGCCGCGGCCTGTGCCATATGCGCGGACAGATGTTCATTGGCTCGGCTTTGGTTATGGAGGCCGAAATGATGGCGCAGCTTGTGCACAACAAAACCGAGGATAATAACGAATCGAATACTGAAGAATAATGACAAACAAATTTTCAAACATCCATCCGGATGCCAAAATAGGGCAGAATGTTGAGATTGGCCCTTTTGTAACCATCGACAAGGATGTTGTTATCGGCGACGGAACAAAGATTATGAGCGGCGCCGTTATTTTTGAGGGAACACGCATCGGCTGCAACTGCCGCATTTTCCCGCACGCCGTGCTGGGAGCCGTTCCGCAGGACCTGAAATTCGTTGGCGAATACACCACCTGCGAGATTGGCGACAACAACACCATCCGCGAGTTTGTGACCATCAACCGCGGCACCAATTCAACCGGCCGCACCGTCATTGGCAACAACAACCTGCTGATGGCCTACACACACGTCGGCCACGACTGCATTCTGGGCAATAACCTGATTATCTCGAACGCCACACAGTTTGCCGGCGAGGTTCACGTTGACGATTTCGCTGTGATTGGCGGCGGCTCACTCATTCATCAGTTCACACACATTGGTTCATATATGATGCTGCAAGGCGGCACTCGAGTCACCAAAGACCTTCCGCCATACGTGATAGTGGGCGGCGAACCAGCCTCATATTTCGGCCTGAACCTTGTTGGTCTGCGCCGTCGCGGATTCGCAAACGAGACCATCAACGCCATTCACGACGCCTACCGCATCATCTACCAGGGCGGAATGAATACCACGCAGGCTCTCGACAAAATTATGGAAACCCTGCCGCAAAGCACCGAGCGCGATTACATTGTGTCGTTCATCAAAGGCGGCTCGCGCGGAATTGTTCCAAGCTGCATAAGCCGGAAATAGTCGGGCGCTGAGGCAAAAAAAATAAGGTCCGGAGGCAACACGCTTCCGGACTTTTTTTGTGCTTTTCCAGCGATGTTCCCCGTCGAAATCCGGAAAATCTGCCGCCTAACGGCTTAAAAATTATCACATATCAAAAATATAAATTACACATTTTTTAAAAAAAATCTATATTTGTAAAATATCTATTTTAAGACATTCTAAAAAATGGAATCGGGTAAAAGAATAATTGTGCCCTGGGATTTCACCGAAGTGGCACAAAACGCATTGGCACACGCAGTTAAAATTGCCAAGGTGTTGGAGAACAGCATTGCGCTTCTTCATATCGCCAAAAGCGACAAAGATGTTGATGACGCAAAGCAGAAACTTCAGCAGGTGGCCGCCGAAGCCGAAAAAGCCAACGGGCTCAAAGTGGAAGCCGTTGTTCTGGTTGGAACCATTTTCACCACCATCGGCGAGTACACGCGCGACAACGACGATATTAACCTTGTGATAATGGGCACCCACGGAATGAAGGGTATGCAGAAGTTGACCGGCAGCTGGGCTTTGAAGGTGATTGTCAGCTCGTACGCGCCGTTTATTGTTGTGCAGGACCCGCCGCTCGAGAACTCCACTTACAGCAAGATTGTCTTCCCGGTCGATTTCAAGAACGAGAACCGCGAGAAACTGGTTTGGGCCATCTATTTCGGCAAGATTTTCAACGCAAAAATCTGCTTCATCAAGCAGGAGGTCAGCGACTCGGCTCTTGTGAAGAAGGTGAACACCAACCTGTCGTTCGCAAAGAAATATCTTACCAAATACGAGGTTGAATACGAGATTGAAACCGCGGCCAACGGCAAGTTCGAAGACCAGACCATTGAGTACGCAAAACGTATTGAGGCCGACCTGATGATGATTATGACCACCAAGAACATCGGCACTCTCGACTATGTTCTGGGCGCCAGCGAACAGTACATCATTGCCAACACGGCGCGCATTCCGGTAATGTGCGTCAACCCGCGCAAGAACTCAAATTTTGCTTTGGGCTCGCTTTATTAATTGATAATGATTCCGTTACAATAAGACCGCCGCTTGAGAGAGTGGCGGTTTTTTTGTCGGCGCCGGAAAACATATTTTCAAACTTCGGGCAAGATTTTTTGTGGAAAAACATTAATTTCGTGAATCGAATTCCATCTATGGGCAGAACATACTACTATTACATCGACCGTTTGAAGGTGTTTTTGATGTGCCTCATCATCTTTCACCAAACGCTGATTGCATACGGCGGAATCGGCCATTGGTACTATGTCTCGACCGACCGTTTCGACGGGACGGCACTCATCGTGGCCAACACCGTTAAAACGGTGAACCTCTCGTTTCTGGCGGCCGCCTTTTTCCTGATGTCGGCAATGCTGGCGCGGGCGTCGTACCACCGCTGGGGCTTCCGCGAGTTTGTGAGACGGCGCGTTTTGCGGCTGGGCATCCCCTTGGCCGTTTATGCCCTCTTGTTCCATCCAACGGTGGTTTTCTTTGTTGCACGGATGTACGGTATGCCGTCGGGCTGGTTCACATTTTGGTGCTACTTGATGAAACACGAATTCTCGCTCGGTCCAATGTGGTTCATAGCCACACTGCTGACTTTGGAGCTGCTCTACGCCGTTTATCAGCGGTTCTGCCCAAGCGTTGAGCCGCTGATGGCCGAATTGTGGAAGCAGACGCCCGCTCTGCGGGCCACATTGTTTGTGGCAATATTCGGCATCATCTCGTTCATTGTAAGGCTTTTCTCGCCTGCGCGAGCCTCACAGCCGGGCATCCAATGGGGATTTTACCCGGTTTACATCGGAATGTTCATATCGGGACTGATAGCCCAGCGCAACGACTGGATTCACAAACTGAAAATCGGATTCGCGCTGCCGTGGCTGCTTTTCTCGCTGCTCTGCCTGCCGATGCTGCTGCTGTCGGTTCATTACATTGAGGACTGGAGCGCATTCACTGGCGGACTCAATATGCAATCGCTCTTCTACGCCCTTTGGGAGCCGATGATTAGCTGTGGAATGTGCCTGTTTCTGATGTCGGTTTTCTTCAGGTATTTCAACCGCCCGAACAAAAAGGCCGCAATGCTGGGGCGATTGTCGTACACGGTATATTTCATCTGCCCCGCCGTGATTGTCCCTTTCACCAGGTTGTTTGAGTCAATGGCTTTGCCGGTCGCTCTCAAATGGTTTTTTACAGCAGTTTTGAGCATTGTTGGCTGCTTTACAGCGGCATTCCTACTTCACAAATCGTTCTCCCTGGTACAAAAGGCTTTCAAGAAGTAACTGGGGATTCCAGCGTTTTTTGCGACAAAGTCATTACGCCGGAACCATTCTTTATGTCAGCACACCCGCATTAAAAAAGCCGCCTCATTGCTGAAGCGGCTTTTACAAACAATTAATATACTCCTATGAAAAACAATTCATTAGTTGTTCTCCGGACGCAGTTTGCGAACGGTAACGGCTGTCTGCCACATCTCGCTTTCACGCATTGCCTTCAGTTCCTTCTCAAGGCCGACGCGGTAGTCGGGTTTCGAGTTGCTGTCGATAGAGATTTGAGCCTCAATACCGCTCTTAA